>Ga0056108_1000473_pt1 | contig 11780 bp, 11 predicted proteins | sample WorMetG1BERMUDA1_FD_83875 | JGI IMG/M metagenome (GOLD analysis project Ga0056108, IMG submission 83875) | Marine gutless worms symbiont microbial communities from Max Planck institute for Marine Microbiology, Germany - Inanidrilus... ... | reverse complement strand
GTTTCAGCGATCCGGTCCTGCGCGACAGCCTCGTCGGCGGTTACGGCGGCGGTTACGGCAGCGGCTGGGGCAACAACTGGGGTAATGGCTGGGGCGGCGGCCCATGGTCGGGATGGGGCGGCGGTCCCTGGTCCGGTATGGGCGGCGGCCCGTGGTCCGGTATGGGCGGCGGCCCGTGGTCGGGATGGGGCGGTGGCCCCTGGTCCGGAGGCGGATTGCCATGGTTTTGATTGAGTTTTTTAGAGCTTTGGGCCGACCGGCCCAATGGACACTGGAGGCCTCCCTCCCTTCTGTGTCCCGTTCAGAGAGGGAAATCGTTAGGAGGACCTACGATGAATAAACTTCTGAAAACTTTGGCGGTGGTCGGCGTCGTTAGCGCCGCCGGTCTCGCCGCGACATCGGCTCAAGCCTTCTGGGGCTGGGGTGGCCCTTGGGGTGGCGGCGGTCCGTGGAACGGAAGTGGCTGGGGCGACGGTAACCTCAGCATGAACTTCTCGGGCACCGGCCGCGGCTACGGCTACGGCAATCCGTACTACGGCGGCTACGGCTACCCGTATGGCGGCTATGGCTACCCGGGCGGCTGGGGTGGATATCCCGGCGGTTGGGGCGGCTATCCGTACGGCGGCTATGGCGTGCCCTATGGCGGCTATGGTGTCCCGTACGGTGGCGTGCCTTATGGCGTCCCGGCGGCTCCTGCGGCTCCTGCGGCTCCTGCGGCTCCGGCCACCACCCAGTAACTGGGTCTTTGGGTTGGAGCGGCGCCCGGCTTCGGGCGAGGCGCCGCTCTTTCCCGCCTTTTCGTTTGATTGTTTTTCGGGAGAGAGATCATGCGCACCGTCGGACTCGCCATTGTCCTGGTTGCCGCCGCCGCCGTTACCGGCGCCCAGGCGGAAACCCCGTCGTTCATGGCGGACGTCGTTCAGAGCCATCCCCAAGGCGGCAGTCAGAAGGGGAGGATATTCGTTGCTCCTCAGGGCATGCGTATGGAGTTCTCCAACCAGGGCCGGACCATGGTGCAGATCATGCTGCCGGCCCAAGGCGTAAGCCGCTATCTCGATCCCAGTCAAAAGACATTCATGGAGTGGAAGGGGCCGGTCTCCCAGCAGGCGCCCGGATCCCAACCCGACAATCCGTGCCAGTCATTCCCCAATACGATCTGCAACAAGGTGGGTGTCGAAAAACTCGGCGACGCCAACACAGAAAAGTGGCAGGTCAATGCCAAACAAGGGAACCAATCGGTGATAATCTGGTGGGACGCGGAGCGCAAGATGATCCGCCGCCAGCAATTTTCAGATGGCCGCGTCATGCAGACGACGCTGGCCGGGACCGTCGATTACGAGGGCCGCAAGGTCGATCGATGGACGGCGACCTTCACCAGCCAGGGCCAGAAGGCGCAGTCGGCCGAGCGCCTGTTCGATCCGGAACTGGGGCTTGCCGTCAAGGAGCAGATGCCGAATGGCATGATGCGGTCGCTGCACAACATCAAGGTCACCCAGCCCGATCCCAACTGGTTCATGGTACCGGCCGACTATCGCAAGGTCGACCCGCCGAAACAGCAGATGCAGCGCGGCCAGCAACAGCGCCGCATGCAGCAGCAATACCCGCGCCAGCGCCAGCAACCTTACGGCGGCCAGCAGATGCAGCGCCCGTACCAGGCCCCGAGGCAACAATGATTACAGTCGTTGGAAACCTGAAGGGCGGTACCGGCAAGAGCACGGTCGTCTTCAACCTGGCCCTGTGGCGGATCATTCACGGCGAGACGGATACGGCGGTCTGCGACCTCGATCCGCAGGCGACGGTGCGCGATGCTGCCGATGTCCGCTTCGAGGAGGGTGTCGAGCCCATGCTGACCGTATCCGGGCGTCTGCCGAAAACGGTCAAGGGTGAAGTCCTCGTCGACGTCGGCATGTCCGATACGCCGGCCATGCGGGGCGCCCTGGCCCGTGCCGACCGGGTCCTGATCCCGGTGGCGCCGAGCCAGGCCGACGTATGGTCGACGCAGCACTTCCTCGATATCGTCCAGGATTCGGTCAAGAGGCGGCGTAAGAAACCGGAACTGATCACGTTTCTTAGCCGCGCCGATACGCACCCGGGGGCGCTCGAAAATGACGAGGCGCTTTCGGCGCTGAAATCGATCGGCGCCATGAAAGTCATGAAATCGCGGTTGTCGCAGCGGATTGCTTTCCGTCGTTCATTCAGCGAGGGACTAGCGGTCTTCGAACTGGAACCGAGAGGCAAGGCGGCCGATGAGCTGGACCGTTTGGCCAAGGAATTCTTCAAGAAACGGCGATAACGCCGAAAAGAGAGACGATCATGAATATGGCAGCAAAAGGCTTGACCCACTTCCTTCTGTTCTGGCTGTTCGTCGCCGGCGTTGTCGGCTTTTTCTACCGCCAGGAGATCAGCGAGTGGGTGATCGATGTCGCCGGCGACAGCGAGATCGCCGCCTACCTGAAGTCCGATGATGGCGACGACGCCGCGGCGGAAAAAGTCGAGGAACCGGCCGCCGATAAAGCCGAAACACCGGCTCAGACCGAACCGGCTCCGGAGCCGCAGCAAGAAGCACCGGCAGCGACCGAAACAGCCAGGCACCGCAGGAGCCGACGCCGGAACCAACCCCGGCCGCAGAACCCGAAGCACAAGCCGTTGCTGAACAGGTGGTAGAACAGGCCCCTGAATCCGCCGCGGAACCCGCCGCTGAGCCCGTCGCTGAGAGCGAGGCGCAGCCCACGGGCAAATCCACAGCGGAACCCGTCGCAGAGCCTGTCGCGGAACCCGTTGTGGAAACGGAAACCGCAGACGCGGCGGAGGAAACGGCACCAGCTCCGGTGGAAGAAACGGCATCTGCTCCGGCGGAACAGCCGGCTGCTCCGAGCGAGATCGCTGCCGCCCCGGCCCCAATGCAGGCCGCCCCTGCTCCCACCGCGCCCATGCCGGCGTTCCCGGCCCCCATGCAGGCCGCTCCGGCCCCGATGCCGGGCGCGCCTGTGCCACCGCAAATGGCGCCGCCGGGCTTCGCCCTGTCTCCCGAGCTTGTCCGCGATTGGTCGCAAGCCCGCGAACTCTATTGGCGCGGCGACTTGGCCAAGGCGGAGGAGGCCTACATGTCCCTGGTTCGCGAGCATGCCGACGAACCCGATCTCGCCGGTGAACTGGCCAACCTGTTGCTGCAGATGGGCAAACGGGACGACGCGGCCGGTTTCTATCTGGAGGCAGGACTGAGGATGCTGCGCGGACCGATGCCGCGCCGCGCCGGAATGGTCGTCGGCATCCTCGGCAACCTGTCGCCGGAGAAGGCCGAAGTGCTGCGCAAGAAAATGATGGAAAAGATGAACCCGCATGCCGGGCAGGAGAATTGATCGAGGAGGGAATCCCATGAATGCCATCAGAAATATCCTCGCCGTAATCGGCGTCCTGGCCATCGTCGTCGGCGTCGGCGGATACGTGAAGATGGCGCCGATGATCGCGGCGTTCAACGAGTTCGATGACGAGGCCTACCGCACTTACAGCGAGATGGTGGTCAGCCTGTTGGCCACCGGCAATCCGGCCGAAGCCACGGTCTGGAAGGCGAAAGTGGCGGAAGACGTCACCTTCGAGGATGTCGAGGAGTCGATCGATTCCATTTCCGTCGAACGGAATATCCGGGGCGTCGGCAAACTGCCGCTGTCTGAACAGGTCGAGCTGATGACCGGCACCAAACAGCCGATCGTCAAGATCTACCAGTTCTGCAACCCGCTGACGGCCATGCGCATGCTGGAGTTCAGCCTCGCTTATTCGGCCTATCTGCCGTGCCGCATCGCCGTCGTCGAGGACAAGGACAAGCAACTCTGGCTCTATACGCTCAACATGGACATGATGATCCACGGCGGCAAACCGCTGCCGCCGGCATTGCGTGAAGAAGCCCTCGGCGTCAAGGACATCATGCTCGATATCCTCAACCGCGGTGCCGCCGGCGAGTTCTAGGAGAGCGCCTGGCTGCAAGATGGAGCGGACGAAGCGGATAACGAAGGAAACCACGCCGAGCGGTGCAGGGGCGCCGGCCGGCAAGGAGAACGGATAACATGGATACACTCGCCACCAAGATGGCCCTGACGGAGCGCCTGGCCAGTCTCGAGGCCCACCTCAAGGCGGAAAGCCCGATGCTGATCGATGCCATGCCCAGTTTCTACAAACTGGACAAGTTGCTGCGCAAAATGGGCCTGATGGAAACCGAGGACTCGCTGGCAACACGGATCCCCTGGTGGCCCCTGATCAGCGTCCTCGGGACCTTCTCTTCGGGCAAGTCGACCTTCATCAACGACTATCTCGGCCAGAAGCTGCAGGCGACCGGCAATCAGGCCGTCGACGACATGTTCACGGTCGTCTGCTACGGCCCCGGTGAGCAGCAGCACGTGCTGCCCGGCATGGCGCTCGATGCCGATCCGCGCTTCCCGTTCTACCGGATGAGCGACGAGATCGAGGAGGTGGTCGCTGGCGAGGGCAAGCGGATCGATTCCTATCTGCAGCTCAAGACCAGCTCGGCCGACGCCATCAAGGGCAAGATCGTCATCGACTCGCCCGGGTTCGACGCCGATGACCAGCGCCGCGCGACGCTGCGCATCACGGATCACATCATCGGGCTGTCGGACCTGGTCCTGGTGTTTTTCGATGCCCGGCATCCGGAGCCGGGTGCCATGCAGGACACCCTGCAACATCTGGTCTCCGATACGGTTCATCGGCCCGACGCAGGCAAGTTCATGTACATCCTCAACCAGATCGACGTCACGGCACGCGAGGACAATCCGGAAGAGGTGGTCGCCGCCTGGCAGCGGGCCGTCTCCCAGGCCGGACTCGCCACCGGGCGGTTCTTCACCATCTACAATGAAGAGGCGGCGATGCCGATCGAGGATGCGGCCCTGCGCAAGCGCTACCGTTCCAAACGCGATACGGACGTCAGCGCGATCAAAGACCGCATCGCCGACGTCGGTATCGAACGCAACTACCGGATCGTTGGCGTCCTGCAGTCAGTGGTCGACGAGGTCGAACGCGAATTGGCACCGGCCCTCGAGGACGCCATCGTCAGTTGGCGCAACCGCACGCTCATCGGTGATGGGCTGTGGCTGGCCGCCCTGGTCCTCGGGCTTGGCGCCCTGATCAGCAAATGGGAGGGCGTCACCCTCGATTCCATCGTGCAGAGCATTAAGGACCCCGTCGAGTTGGGGGTTACCCTGGTCAGCCTCGGCGTCGTCTTCTTCGCCGGGCACTTCTGGATGCGCTCGCTGGCGGCACGTAGCGTCGCCGCCAAACTGCCGGCTGAGACCGGTCAGGTCGGCCTCAACTTGCGTTCGGCCTTCCTGCTCAATACCCGTTTCTACCGGTCCATCTTCCGATCCGTTCCGGCCGGCTGGGGACGCTGGGCGCGCAAGAAGTTCCGCCAGATCCGCGACGCTTCGGCGGCCCAGGTGCAGCGCATGAACGACCTTTATGCCGATCCGTCGGGTGAGGGCAGCAAACCGGCTCCGGCCGTCGATGCCAAGCAGGCGCCGGCGGTCGAGGCAAAACCCGCGGCTCCGGCGGCCGCGACGGAAAAGGCGGCGGCCGCCGCACCCAAGGCACCATCGAGAATTCCGGAAACCAAACCGACCAAATCGGCGGCCGGTAGCGGCAAGAAGGCGGCAGCCAAGAAAACCGCGCCCAAGAAGACCGATGCGGCAAGCGACTCCGACAAGAGCGGAGACAAGGCGGCCAAGAAAAGCGTCGCGCCGGAGACCGCCGAGACAACGGCCAACACCGAGGGCGACTCCGCCGGCGCCTGACCCCAGACGCTGGGAGGACGAACATCGGGTGCAGGGGCCGGCCGCGGGGCCGACCCTGGGGCACGGACTCTGAAGAGTAGAGGCCGACATGGAAGTCCATGAGTTTGTCCAGGTCCTGCTGATTATCCTGATCACGGCGCGGGTGTTCGCCGAACTGGCAACGCGCTTGAAGGCGCCGTCCGTTATCGGAGAACTGGTCGCCGGCGTCGTCCTCGGGCCCAGTCTCATGGGATGGATCGAGCCCTACGAGGCGATCAAACTGCTGGCCGAAATCGGTATCATTCTGTTGCTCTTCGAGGTTGGACTCGACACCGACCTCAAGCAGCTTGCTGAGTCCGGTTGGCAGTCCGTATTGGTCGCCGTCGGCGGCTTCGTTTTTCCGTTTCTCCTCGGTTTCGCCGTCAGCAACTTCGTCTTCGGGCTTTCGGTCCTGGTATACCTGTTCATCGGCGGCACCTTGACCGCCACCAGTATCGGCATAACGGTGCGCGTGTTGACGGACCTCCATATACACCATGGCAAGGAAGGGCAGATCGTCCTCGGTGCCGCCGTGCTCGACGACATCTTCGGCGTCATCCTGCTGGCGCTGCTCTACGAGTTCGCCACCGGCGGCGGCGTCAATCTCGCCAACACCGGAAAGGTCATGGCCTTCATCAGCATTTTCTTCATCACCGCACCGGTCGCCGCCAAACTGATCTCGCTGGTCATCGGTGAGTTCGAGCACCGTACCGAGATCCCGGGCCTGATCCCGGTGATGATGGTATCGCTTGTCCTCCTTTTCGCCTGGCTGGCCAAGGAAGTGGGGGCGCCCGAAATGCTTGGTGGTTTCGCCGCCGGACTGGCCCTGTCCCGGCGCTTTTTCCTGCCCCTCGGCATCGCGCTGCACGAGGATCCGGCCTTCGCCCACAAGATCGAGGTGCAGATCCGCCCCATCGTCTATCTGTTCACGCCGATCTTCTTCGTCACCGTCGGCCTGTCCCTCAATCTGAAGGAGGTCGACTGGGGGTCGTACCATATTTGGGGCCTGTCACTGGCCTTGCTGGCCGTGGCGGTGGTCGGCAAATCCGCCGGGGCATTCGTTATCAGGGAAAGCTGGCCATCCCGCGTCGCCATATCCATCGCCATGGTCCCGCGCGGCGAGGTCGGTCTGATCTTCGCCGAACTGGGGCGTTCGAGCGGCGTTTTCGACAGCGAAACCTATGCCGCACTGATCATCGTCATCGCCTTGACGACCCTCGTCTCCCCCATCGTCCTGGAGTGGTACCTGGAACGCCACAGTGACGAGCTGATCCACGAGGCCCGCGCTTCGGCACCGCCGGCTGAGGAATAGGTTCGGGTTTTTGCATGTGGCCCGGCCGCCGGCCACCGGCCCAGATTTGATTTAAATCATCGCGTCGACCCAGGAGTATCCTATTCTCTATGGCATTCATAAATATGTCATGTTTTATTCATGGTTGAGCGCGCGGCCGTGCCGCGCGGTGGGTGAACGACAGGGGAAATCGCGCCGCTGGCGGAAGAAGGGCCAGTTGACACCGGGGCCTTGGAATTCGGCGCGGAGCGGGCCCCCGAGGGAGCTGATTGATGCCGCCGAGGATTCTCGTCGTCGATGACGAGCAAGCGATCCGTGAAATGGTCGAGTTCGCGTTGTCGCGTGCCGGTATCGATCACGTCGCGGTGGCCAATGCTGAGCTGGCGCTCGAACAGATCGGCCGGGAACCGCCCGATCTGCTCCTACTCGACTGGATGCTGCCCGATGTATCCGGGGTCGAACTGGCGAGACGCTTGCGCGGCGATCCGGAGACGGTTTCCCTGCCCATTATCATGCTGACGGCGCGCGGCGAGGAGGACGACAAGGTGCGCAGTCTGGAATCGGGCGTCGACGACTACATCACCAAACCGTTCTCGCCAAGAGAGTTGGTGGCCCGCATCCGGGCCGTACTAAGACGTTCTGTCAGCAGTGCCCTCGACGAGATCACCGTTGACGGTGTTGTTCTCGACAATCGCAGTCGCCGCGTCCGTGTCGATGATTCCGAACTGGATTTGAGTCTGACGGAGTTCGACCTTCTCAATCTGCTGATGAGCAATCCCGACCGCGTCTATAGCCGCGCCCAGCTCCTCGATCTGGTGTGGCCGCACAACGTGCATGTCGGAGAACGGACCGTCGACGTTCACATCAGCGCCCTGCGCAAAGCGCTGGAACCGACCGGCCGGCAGACGTGGATTCAGACAATCCGCGGCGCCGGGTACCGGTTCTCCCCCACTTAAGGGTAAGGAACGGCCAATTGCGTAGACTGGGCCAGGAGGTGTTCGCGTTAGGCGCCCTGGTGGCCGCGGCCTCGGTGGCCGGTTGGTTGTTCGGCTATGAGGTCTGGTTCCTTTCGGCGGCGGCGGCGGTCTACCTGTCCTGGCACGTGGTCAATCTCGCACGACTCAAATGGTGGCTCATCGGCGGCCGCTTCCGGGCGCCCGTGTCTTACGGCTTGTGGGAGGGGATCTTCGACGACCTGCAGGCGGTCCAGCTCAGGAACCGCCGGCGCAAACGGGCACTGCTCGACTTGTTGCGGCAATTGCGCGAGTTGGCGGCCAATATACCGGATGGCGTGGTTCTGTTGGATAAACGTACCCGCATCCGCTGGTTTAATCCGGCCGCTGAACGGTTACTGGGCCTGAATTGGCCTCGTGATTCGCTTGTCGGTATGACCGAGGTCGTCAACCACCCGGTCCTCGAGGATCACCTCAATGCCGGCGGTGATGCGCGCCCGGTGGAGACCCCGTCGCCGGTCAACGGAGCGACCATGCTGTCGGTCGAAGTCTCCGCCATTCGCGGCACAGACCAGCGCCTGCTGGTCACCCGCGATATCACCAAGACCTATAACGTCGAACGCTCGCGGCGCGAATTCGTCGCCAACGTGTCCCATGAACTGCGCACTCCCTTGACCGTGTTCCGAGGCTACTTGGAGGTCCTCGAAGAACTCGCCGAAGATATCCCTGAGCTCGGGAGGCCCGTGGAACTGCTCGACCAGCAATCCGACCGCATGCACGACCTGGTCGAGGACCTGCTTCGCCTTTCGAGATTGGAGTTCACGGACCGTCCACCGTCGATGGAGCCGGTCGCCGTGCCGGATCTGATTCATACCATCGTCGAAGAAGCGAAGGGCTTAACCGAAGCCCGCGATCACGACATTCGGGTGGATGCCGACCCGGAATTGTGGCTTGCCGGCGACAAGTCCACCTTGCGGACAACCTTCACCAACCTGATCGTCAACGCCCTCAAGCACACCCCGGCCGGCACCCGGATCACCGTCGAATGGGCCGCCGACGAGGGCGGTTGTGTCCTGCGGGTCAGCGACGACGGGCCGGGCATCGCGGCCTACCATCTGCCGCGCCTGACCGAACGGTTCTACCGCGTCGATCCCGGGCGCCAACGCGAACGGGGCGGCACCGGGCTCGGGCTGGCCATCGTCAAGCACGCCGTCGAGCGCCACGGCGGTAGTCTGAAGATCGCCAGCACGCCGGGCAAAGGCAGCGTTTTTTCCTGTCACTTTCCCGTGGCGGCGACGGTGCTTGCCACCGACTACAGCGGGCGCCGTCGCCTGAGAAAACCGGCGTGATCTGGCCCGTGTGGGCGCCAACGGTCACCGGCTACAACTGAAAAAGGGGTTTTTCTCGCAAAATCCCTTCAGCGGCGCGCATTCCACAAGTCTCGACGGTGGTCCAGGCGATTTGACGTTTACGCCCTGTTTGCCGCCGGCGCGTTTGCGAAAAGGAAATTGCCTTTCTTGACGCCACCGACCGCGGCCTCGGCCAAATCGGACAAGTCGAATACCGAACTCACCTGGCCCACCTTATCGGGAGCGCCGGTCAACCTCGCGAACGAGTGGCTCAATTGAAGGCTTTTGGCCGTTACGTTCTCAAGGTAGGAATTTGCGAAGATGATGGTGCAGTTCTCGCAGGTGAAATTCCGGACATAGCTATTGGAAATGTTAAGCTTAATCCTGTTCTTCAACGCCAGCCCATCGATCCGTATCTCGGATAACTCGATCGGGTCCGTACTGAATTCGTCGTCAAGCAACAGCGTTTTGTAGTGCGCGATCCGTTTCGTGAGTTCAGCCTTAACATCGTCGTGGATGGACGTTTAGAGCTTTTGCACGGCCTCGAGCTTTAGGGCCGACCATTTGGACGTCAAATCGTCAAGCACCTGAAGCGCGCCGATGGCAACGGTCTGGTTGGTGTCTCTCAGCAGCGAGCGCAAGACCAGAGCCATTTCGTTCTCGAGGTCGGGGTCGGAAGCGGTAAGCTCCACATAGGCCGTAATGGAAGGATTGGGCGAGGTGAAAAGACTGAAATTCAGCTCTTGAATTAGCTTGCATGTATCTTTCCCAACGATTTCCTCGTAACGCTGATCGCTGGGAAATTGGTCGGTCACTTTATCGATGGTCAATTGATCGCGTACGTTCCCCAGGAATTGCGAGGCCAGTTGTTTGTTCTGCCAGTTCAGGGCCACATTTTGCTTGGCCAGCCGTTCGTCCTGGGACTCCAGGTGCTGGTTTTGTTCGAACAGCAGGATCGTTCCGGCGAATGCGCCGATCGCGAAAAGGAGGGCGATCGCGGTTGCGATGATCCATCTGTATAGACTGACCCAGGCCCACCAGCCGACCGTCGATTTGACCAAAATCTCCGCTTCCTGGGTCGCGAACTGGACCCGGCCCTGGGCGGCCAAGCCGATCGTTCTGACCGCGGACTCGCCGATTTCGACAATTGAGGCCTCGACGAGGTTCAGTTTCTTCAAGAACCAGTTCCGGAAAAGGATAACGATCAGAAGCAAAACGCCGAGGGTCGCGATCATGCCGAAAAGGAATGTGACAATGTCCTTTGCGTTTTGCACGGCCAATTCCCAGACGCCGACCAAGGACGTCGTGGCCAGGATGACCCCGGCGAAAAGGCCGATCCAAAAGAAGAGATGGCGTGTCACGGTATGCCCGCCCGACCCCGGTTCTGCGCGATTCTGTCTGAGTTGCGCTTTCGCCCGATCGGCGGACCTCCGTCAGCGCAATCGCATTCTCGCGAATTCGTGAAATCCGAGCTCATCCCCCGCCGTCCACGTCCCGATTTCCGATCATTCGTATTCCGAGCAGGTACCGTTCCCCGGTGCCGGGTCCCCGCTACGACCCGTTTCCTTCGCCGGTTGCCATCCGTTCTCGTCCATGAAAGCCTTCAGGTTCTTGTTGCCGTAGAGGGCCCGCCGCGCCAGGCGCTTGACCGCCAGCATGTCTTCGCGCAAGTGGGGCGACTTGACCTCGAATGATTCGAGACAGTCGCGGAGGGCCCCGTTCGGCTCATCGCCGGAACTGATAAAGATGGGCGGAATGATCTCCGTGTCGGGGGCAGCCTTGCCCAGTAACGTCATGGTGCGCAGCAGTTGCAGACGCGCCAATTCGAACTGATCGGTCGACTGGCCGGAATTCGCTAGACTGAGCACGGGGAAGATCTGCTTGAGTTGGCCGGGCCCGCTGTCGTCGAAATTGGTCTCATGCGGCATCTTGTTTCGCATGTTCGCGGCGACGATCAGGACTTTCTTCGGCCGGTCGTTCTTCAGGACACGACGCAGGCTCCATGACGTTCCCCAACGGTTGAGGCCCTCGACGATCGGCCGCAGGGCAAGACTATCGACAATCGTGCCGTCGGTCAGGTGGACGAACGAAGTCCGCTTTTCGTGAGCACCGCTCTTGTCCCTCAAATACGTATTGATCCCCCGGCGGGCGCTTTTGTGGTCGGACAGAACCCGCCCGATACGGTCGACTTCGTCTTGGATATAGACCGGACACTTGCTTTTGGGAAAGTTGCGGAGGCGTACGCCCGTGGTCAGGACCGGAGGGATACTGTTGATAAACCCCTGTTGATCGGTTTCTGAGATCGTGATTCCGTTTCCCGAGTGATTCGGTGGAGGGCGGAACGATGATGGGGCGGTTGTCGGACGACCAGGGC
>Ga0056108_1000472_pt1 | contig 11781 bp, 7 predicted proteins | sample WorMetG1BERMUDA1_FD_83875 | JGI IMG/M metagenome (GOLD analysis project Ga0056108, IMG submission 83875) | Marine gutless worms symbiont microbial communities from Max Planck institute for Marine Microbiology, Germany - Inanidrilus... ... | reverse complement strand
CCCCCATCTAGCACAATGTGGCCTGGATCAAGGCCCACCTCCGTGACAAGTGTCGTCTTGATCCATCCAGCCACTTGGCCACAATGCACATGGGCCGAAAATTGGGGAAGGGGCTATACCCTTTTTGGGGAGCTGGGTCCCCATCTAATACAAAGTCGCCTGGGCCGAGGCCTACCTCCATAGCACGTGGCATCTTAATCCATCCAGCCATTTGGCCACAACAGATACGGGCCGAAAATGGGGGGCTCTGCCCTTTGGGGAAGGGGAGCCGTGTCCCCATCTAACACAATGTAGCCAGGGCCGAGGCCTACCTGCATGCGAAGTTTCATCTAATCCATCCAACCGTTTGGCCACAATACGCCCTACACCAACGCTACAGACAGACAGACAGGACAGACAACGGTCTGATTAAGTATAGGGAGAACAGTTTTACAAACGGTCGCCCAAAAACGTAAGCATTGCGTCATTTGTTTGTGGAACTAGCGACGGCATCAATTCAATTAGTGGTCCTCGTGGTGGCGTTGCTGCTTAGGCCACTTTAAAAATACCTGTGATGATGATGAATTCAGCAAATCTTCAGGATCTGGGTTTCAATGCAATGCACTGCAGCACAAAACCCACAAAGAAATACGTACAGAATCGATGCATTCTCCGCTCCCTAAATTTTCGCTTTTTTATATGTTTAGGGACAGTCAACCCCAAGGTCTCCTAATTGACTCCACTGTCAGCTCGTTCAGTAACCAATGGGCGTTCACATTCTGGAAACTTTAGTTTTTAAGTTCAACTTTCGAAACTTTTATATCGCAGAAACTAGGTGTATATTTTGTTGAAACTTGCAGACTTCTCGTTAAATAAATAGTAATTAGTGTGTTTAAAATGACATACGTTTCTGTTAAACTATGTTGTATTTAAATGGATTTGAATCGTGGCCTCATTTCAACTGGGACACTGTGTACATACAAACGAATTTGTATGTTTAAAAAAGCAAAATACATGCTGCGATATACTATGTTTATTTCAAACAGAACTTTCAAGAACTTTCAAAACAGATAAAAGCTAAAAAAACATGACCACAACAAAATGTTCACAAAAATCAAAAAAATGTTTCACACACACACACATCAGCTCAGTGTCAAATATTTGCGACATTTGCTTTGTGGCAAATATTACTGTACATTGTTCAGAACAAAATTTGCAGAAACAGGTTGAACTTTTGCAAAACAACACGAACTAATGACAAGAAGCTCAGTTACTGCAGAGGAACCATGAGACGCTCTAGTCATTTAAAATTTTGTCAACTGCAGCACAACTGTACAAAAAGTTGCATTTGTAAAGGCTTGCAGTAGGTGAATGACTTTGAAGGAAACTCAGGGTCATCGGAATAGCCACTATTCGATACATCATATATCACTTCCTATTAGTGGTTTATAATAGCAATGCCTGTCTTGCACCGTTTCCGAGATATTACCACTTTTACAGTGTATGTGAACCTGAATGCCTCCGACCTTCAGAAATACTTCAGTTTCAATGAGACAGTCAAAACTGTAGGCCATGTGCGTTTTTCGATTCATGTGTAAAGACATCGTAGTTAATACATGCTACATTTCCCAAGGTGTGGGAAAGGTTTCAAAGAACAAAGGTCACTCAAGGTCATTTGGCATTGGTGTCATCTGATAGGCCACATATAATTTCCTGTTAGTCTTTGATTGCAACCATGTCTCTATTTTGCACCATTTCCGAGATAATCAGTTTGTAGAGGTCACGTGACCCTGAACACATCCCCTTTGGGGGTAATCTATGATCTATCACGCATGACTAGTACTTGTCAATATCAGTGTCTACATCAAATTTGAAATACACTATACCTAGCTTCACCCATTCCAAAAAAATGATTGGGACCCCTCAATTAAAAAATGGGTTCCATGACCCTGAACACGCCCCTGTTAGGGGCGAGTTGTCATCGTTAGCCGAGGCTTGCTATGGTCATCCAATGTGTCAAATTTGAAGTCTCTATGTCCACTGGTTAGAAAGATATGAAAAATGATGTCGTCTGTAACACGCATGCATTGTGGCCAAACAGTTTCATGGATCAGGATGCCACTTGGTACGGAGGCTTCACCCAATGACATTGTATTAGATGGGGACCCAGCTCCACCCACCCAAAGGGGCACAGCCCTATATCACGGCGGGGGATTAGTAATCTGCAAATTTTGGGTGTGGGAATGGGTATTTTGCGAAAGCAGTGTCTGCGCACCAGGAAGCAATGCAACGGTCGGCTTTCTCTGCGACAGCTGAGCTCTTGTTAGTTATGGGTCACTTAAGGTCACTGGAAACAGCACCCTTCAACAGAATGAATACAAGTTGATATTAGCCTTCCACTATAACTTATGTTTCCCGCCTTACATCATTTCTGAGATATGGTGAGACACTGGTTGACACTCGCCAATTCTAACCTATGCAACCTGTATTTGGTGCCCGTGTTGAGATGATCCCACTGGAATTTCATCAAAATCTTGGACATCAGAAAACTAGAGTCCCTGCACGATGATATCTTTAGCTGTTTTGACAGAAGACTGACTTCTGACAAACAGATTGACCATAGGAGGGCCATAGGATATACCATACTACTATAGTGTCGCACGATAAAAGTCAATGCAGTAACACTGAGTTTGCAGACAGTAACACATGCCATTTTAACCATCGACAAAAAACTGCACCCAACATAATTACAGTATATTATTATCATGTCTTTCAGTTACGTTTCTACGGTGATGTTTACTCCCACCGGAAAACTGCTGCTCAAATAACATAATAGCACACCACCACACCTCCAAATTTCTGAAACCCATTATCCAAATATACTATTATTATTTTAAAGAGGCAGAAACACTCCACAATACCATTTTTGACCACTTGTAAAATAAAATGGCAACATTTATAGACCACATGTTGTATTATTAACAGAATCTACTATCTCTTTTCATAAGTTTCAATCAAAATTTTATAGACTTTAGATTCAAAAACAGAAGCCATAATTGTTACAAATCTGCTATTTGAGTACCAAAATGTCTGAATATGCAAAATCATAATGCACTAGTCCTGGATCTTGACATATCAAAAACTAAAATGCTGCTATATGTGTTTTACAACAAAATTATGGCAAAAAAATTCAAACAACATTTCTACAATGACTGATTGCTAACAATAAATAACTATGAACATCACTCTGGATACCCTAAAACATTTAATAACCGAGTAAAAACAGGTACATCAGCCTCAATTTTTCAGTTTCTGTGAGGGGAGCATACTGTACAGTAGCTAACTGTTCGATGCTGAGTTATCGCAATTCCCAGCGAAGGTAACAATATTTGCCTATATAGGCCTAACCCAACACCAAATACTGAAAAAGAAAATTCACCAAAGCAAGACTGCAGTTTCAATAACTTGTGAATCTATGTAGCACAATACAAAAATGGTCCATTAACTCAACAATGACCTCAATCATTTAAAAGAAAAATGTAGAGTGACTGTTCATTGCCACAGTAAAACAGGACAAACGAAACACTTTTTAAACTACACTGTGTCTCAAAAAACGTCCCACCTTTGACTTGCTATAACCTTGACGTACACGACCCGATTATGATAATTTGTGGCAGAAGTGTTCTAAGAAAGTAAGAAATCAGACGATGAATTGTTTTTCCACCTCACCTATAGTGCTTCTGCACTGCCTTGCAAAACAGGAAACCCAGAAATTGCATCTTTTCACTTAAACACTGTATGTTGCTTTGCCAACAAACACACAAAACATGTATTCAAATTATCACTTGGTCGCTGTTGAATTACGCTTCATTCCCAAAGTGATCAACTGTATGCATCAGACAATTAAAATCTACCTAGAAAGGGAGCATAGTATCCTGCTGTTACCAATAAGCTCTACATTTATCAAGTCTGTCACGGTGTCAGTCGCTGTGTAAAAGATGGGAGTTGCTCTTCGTCAAGCCTGGAGTGAAAGTTAATGGAGAGTATTAATGAGATATCTTACTATCTCAACAAATGTCAGACGCTATCAAACACATCACAGACGACATTTTTTCTTTCAGGAAGACAGCGCATTGGTGCACATGCATTGTGCATGCAACACAGTCCAACTGCTGCAGCTCTGTCGACTTCCTTTCTCTTAAACCATGCCCCCAGAGCCCCAAGCTGAACGCATTGACTACAAGATTTAGGGAGTCATACAGCAGCATGAATATGAGTCATGAGTCAAAAAGACTGAAGAAATCAAGGAGTGACTGGTTGAATTCTGGCAATACACTGACACACATTTGAGTGAAAAAAATGCAATTTTCATGTACCCCCATTTTGCCAGGTAGTGCAGAAGCACACGTTATTTGAGGTGGCATAGTAAAGTGTTTTTTGATTGCTTACTTCATGGGTAACATTTCTGATAAACAATATCAAAATAGGTTCACGTATGTCAAAGTTATAGCAAAGCAAAGGTGGCACGTTTTTTGAGACACAGTGTAGACAGTATACACAGATGGTCACAACATAAGAGAACTTTCTATAATTAACTCGTTATTGCTGTTTGAAAAGTTGACAACCACTAAACAGAAATTATTCTGAAGCTGTAATCCTCTAAGACTGACTACCCATACCATGCACCTACTTGTGCTAATTTTTTATTTTATACACTCATGCCAGGACAGCAATTTTCATGTGATTAGAAATAAGCATGAGCAAATGGAGAATCTAAATTGGGACCATCATTATCCCAAAGTCTCGACTGCTTACTGTCGAAAGGCCTTTGCCTCCTGCATATTTTGAGAATTGAAAATTCAACCATAACTTATTTGTGTAATCCCTCTGACATGCCAACAAACAAACTGAGACAAACAGGTACTCTCCTTGGCACATGCAATTAATTATTTAACCACAACAACTTGTCATAGGCACTTAAATCTTAAAACAGAATAGCCAGAGCTGGGTACCTACTGTACAACATACATGTAACAATACTGGGAAAATGGACACAAATGTTCACTAAACCGATTATTAAAAACTACTGAACGACAGGAAGAAACAAAAACACAGCAAATATGCCACATAGTAGTTCGTTTCAACTGTCACCAATAAATGACACAATGTAATGCTATGTACAGCTGCTGAAACTATCATGAATTGTAGTATTCACTCAAGTTTGGCTTTAATGGCTGTCACCACAACTGGCGATGGAAGAAAACTTAGTTTCTGAAACTTAAGCAAAAATTTTGAAACCAGAAGTAAACTAACATCAGACAGTACACTAATTATAGTGACATAAAGTGGAGAAACCAGTAAATAGAGAACTTTAAAAATACTCAAGCCACTATAGCTTCTGCTAACCACTATGTGCATTTATGCATTACACTTACTTACTGAAATTTACTTAAAGTTCCCTGTTTAATCAACTTGCTGAAAAACAAAAAATAACAGTTTAGAAATTATGACTGCAGTACATCCAAACACATATCTTGCCAATAATGTCACACCCATTTGCAAACACCAAAATCAAGTATCACAAACTCCTCCTCTTGGTTCAAGGCGTGATTTTCATTAGCCGTTTACGGTCGAACGCAAACGCGTTTGCGTTCGACGAACAAATCAAACAGCTCAGGACGCTTGTTTACATTTGCTGTTGACTGTAAACAAGACAGTTTTTTTTACGAAAAAGATACAATTATAAATTAGTACGCCTAAGTCCAGATTAAAAAAGTTGTCACTGATCTCCGTTAACCTGACCCATACAGCAAGGAACTCAGCAAACACTGCGAGACTGCGATACAGGCTAGAGTATCACGCGACGTGCTGTGTACTCCCACCCATTCCCACCAGATTGCCCTAGGTACTCATTCCACCTACCCACAGAGGGTACAGGCTCACGCTGACGTTGCTGAGTAGGTCTGGTTGCTTGTTTCTTCGCTAAGATGGTATACCCGCAAGACCGTCACCCATCTGGGCAGTAATCAGGCCAGATGTAGAGTAACTTATCGATTTTGACCAACTGTTCCGCCGCCATCTTGTAAACGCAGTGATTTTCATTAGGAGCAGCTCAAACAGGAAACAAATCAAACAAGTCGAACACGAACACAAATGCATTCGCTAATGAAAATCATGCCTTTATTTATCCTGCCTATTTCCGTACAGTATACCTCAGGTTAAGCCAGCAACTCAAAAGCCCATCACAAGAAAACCTTTCACCTTTCAAACTACCAAAGTATGATTTTTTCAAGCCGGATGACATCTCACTTAATGCACAGCACTAAAGTAACTGATATCAGAAAACAAGTGCGTCAGCAGGCTTGCATGACGCAAATCCCACCATACGGCCTTAGTCGACACCGCCGCCCGCAATTCCGACTGCCCACCAAGCGTCGCCGCTAGTTTTGATATTTGCTTCCAGGAACGCACATTGGTCATGCCAATACTACCCACATGCAAACAGCTCGTCCACATATCACGTCACAAGGACATTCATCCCTGAAGTAATGCCGCCCCAGTGACTCCCCGCGGGCCAATCTTCACCAAAAGGGCAGAAGATCTGTCCGGATAGTAGGCCAACACACATGCAAAATTTCACGCCCCTAGCTCTTTCCGCCGAGAAATCCGTAACTGTACAAACAAAAAAACACAGTAAACTAAGTATCCCCCCATACTACCGTATGGTGGGATAATAATAGCTGCCACAAAGTTGACAGTTTTAGACACATACAAAGTTAATTAAATGAACTGACGATGCACACACACCAGTGTGACGACAGTATGTGCAAAAATTGTGCAAAACAACTGAGTTGCGTACAGCCAGTAATAAACACTGCCAGTTAAATGAGGCCATTGTATACCAGAACCGAACCCACAGTCACAGCCACAGGAAGACCAAACAGCAGTGCATACTGGCACATACGATAGCAGAAGCGTTTACGAGATGACTTCTTCTTTAATTCCTTCACAGTGTCGGCTTTTCCATTCATCACGAATCTAACACTATGTCTGCGGGCTGTATGCTTTTCAGTGTCAGTAATGTCAGACTTTGCTGTCGATAATGCCGATTTCCTCTGACGAGCACTGGACAAAGCTGGTGTCTCATTCTCTTTCATTCTGTATGGTGTTACACCAGCAAGCAGTTTCTTTTTGATGCTTGATATGGTCCAATCTCTGGACACATCATTTTCTGCCAATTTGGCTTTCACAGGTGTTGAGTTTTGTTGACTTACAGAAATTCCTTTTACCTGCATTTTCGACTTCACATCAGTAAAGGACACGTTAGTAATCTTCTTTGAGCTCTTGTTTGGTGCAGGGCTAGTTTCGTTTTTCAGCAACCTTTTCTTCTGAGGAGGTGACAACTTATATTCATCCTTATTTTCGTTTATCGAAACTCGCTTACGTTTACCTGTTGGCTTCACTGGTCTCTCCATCTCAGATTTGCGAGCCATTGGTGATTTCTTCTGCTTTTCCGACACAGCAATCTCTTTTGGTGTTTTTCTTTTTGCTGGAGACATATCACGGTCACGCTTACGCACTGCATTCATGGATTTCTGACTGGACTGTGTTTTTGACATATCCAGACGAAAAGGTGCTGGAGAGGCAACTGACCGAAGAAAGTATGAATGTGATGGAGATTCCGGATTTGATTTTGGTGTCAAAGATTTCTGTTGTTTCGGGGAAGAAGGTTTTGGTGATGACTTCACATTGGCAGTGTGCTGTGATTTCCTTGGAGAAGGTACTTTCTTAGGCTTTGGTGATGTGTTCACTGCCTTGACTTTCTTTGGGCTTTGTTTACTTCCCATCTTCTTTACAGCAGCTTTATTTCCTGTCTCGGACTGTGACTTCGCCACATTTACACCTTTCTTAATTTTCCCCAGAAAATTGTCACGCAACATAATAACTGGTGAGAGCGACTGCTTGCTTAGAAGCTGAGATGGTCCAGCTAATGTCAGACGCCTGCTGCTACGAACTGCAACAATAGGAACTCGAAATTTTTTCTCTGCTGAACTCCCGGCAGCTTTCCGTGGCTTGGAACGAGGCATTGTCAGACCAAATGCAATTCTAGAGCCTGCACAGTAAAAAACAACATTATTGCAGTAGCAACCAAAGCACTGTTTCACGAAAGAATAGGAACACTCCTGCTGTGCAACTGCATGCATGGTGCACAGTAAAATCGTGTGTATGGCTTCACTGAATGGGGCAACAATAGATAGGGTAAAGTGATGTCACATATCTGTGGTCGCAATGCGATCGCCATTTTGTAGCTCAACACGTCGTACTGTGTGTAGTTAAATGGTGAAGATTTGTCGCATTATTCAAATAAAATTGAATCAGTTGGTTTAAGAAAATGTCCGCATTATCGCTATCTTAAAATGAGAAAGTGACATCTACTAACGTCAGAACAACAAACATTTCGCAGAGCTTGCCTCACAAAATGGCGGAAAACAGCTGATGTGAAGAAATTACGTCACTGTTACCCTATGTATACATATGGCATTTTAAAAACTAACATTTCCCAGACCCGTGTGGCTCAAGCTAAACTAATGCCCGGCCCAACCTGGCCAGATCCAGTTAACTTTTTTAAAAGAAAAAACTGTGGTCATGGTTTTGGTTTTTTGATGAATGGGTAACTCTGCAATTAAGAGAGGTGCCGGATATAAGCGACTGTCGGGGCGACAAGGATGTCTCCTGATGGGCCCACGGAGTCAACAGAATAACTGAAAGTGATATTGACAAGACCAAGGCAGTGTGGAGTGTATTTGAGGAAATATACCCCCTCGGTAATTTAACTACTGTTATATGTACTAGAGTTCCAGCCAAGTGCGCGGAGATAATAAAAATGCCATTCTATGTCCTTAACAACACTATCTTCCTTATCACATTTATTATGGCCGCCCTGCGTAGCAGATGCAGACATTATATTTTTCTCCTGTTTCTTCTCTCTTTCTTTTTTTCCTCGCCTAATCTCAGCAGTCGCAGTGCCACACATGATGTGGCCTTAGTGGAAATTTAGAATGCAGGTCTAAAATGTACTGCACGCGGCTCGCTTAAAATACATGATGCAAAAATCGTCATTTCGGCACCATTGCGCAACTTTACCGGGCTGTATCTTTGCAACTAAGGCACGTATCGACAAGTGGAAAAAAATTTGTTAAACAGCAATATCTACTGCACATGTTCCCACAATATGGTGAACTTCTACCCACTAACTGCTGAGATCTGTTGGCGAGTTTTGGGCACCCGTGCAAATTACAACGGGGTTCGCGTCTTGGCAGCGTTGCTGCACGGCACCCTAGTACTGGGTGTCAGCCAAACTGCGGCGTTGAACAGACGGCGCCACCTATATTCGGCAGGGCGGCCATCACGTTGGGCATTTGGCCACATTTCTAGTGTTATTTTCGTATTTATGAATCCTAAAAGTGAAAGCAAACACGCGCAGCACGGATGCCGCTGTAGTCACCCACACACAAGCCATGTAAGTGACCTGTCATCAAAAGTGACATGCGGAGTGGCCGGCACAACGTGTACTGTGCTGCATCTTGCAGGGAGAAGCCAGTTCTGTTGGGCTAACATGTAACGCTGTGAGGCAGGCAACACATGTCTGCCTGAACCAAACGAACTTAAGTGCCATGTCACACCTGAGATATTGTCGCGCGACTTTGACGCGCGACAAAGTCGCAGAGTGCGACTTCATAGTCGCACGCTGCGACTTTGACGCAGCGTCATCCGAATCGCTGGAAGCCATGTTTGTTTGTCGCATACTGCGTCAAAGTCGCAGCGTGCGACTATGAAGTCACTCACTGCGACTTTGTCGCGCGTCAGAGTCGCGCGTCAAAGTCGCGCGACAAAATCGCAGGTGTGACATGGCACTAACGTCTCCATATTCTCCCAATCCCTGTCACTCAGTGCAGACAGTCCTTTGTAGGCCTTGTCACTGGTAACATGACTTCCTTGGAGGCAGGGAGTGACTGCTTGGGAAACAATTTAATCCCCCTATAAGATCAACACTCCATTGGATCACCTTTCCTTTTGTAAATGGGTAACATCACGCTTGACTTCCAATCCTCTGGAATGCAACCTTCTTTCACAATACCATTACATTAATCCAATAACCACTGAGTTCCAATACCTTCTATAGCTTGTATCATTTCTGCTGATAACCCTGACAAACCTGGGGCTTTATTCCTCTTCATCTTTTTCAATGCTGCAACAACTTCATTGATCCTGATGCAATCTGCTGGTCCTTCTTTAACTTCAGCTGATATTCCACGATCCCATTCATTTTCTTCATTCATCAGTTTTTCCGTGTACTCCTTTCATGCATCTTTAATTCCTTTCTCATCTACAATCACTTTACCTGATACTCCTTTCATACAGTTTGACTCTGTCATATCCTCTTTCTTTGCTTTGCCATTCGAAAAATTTCATTTTGGTGCTCAGGATCATTCAGATCACTTGCACATTGTTTCTTTTCCTTTGCCGAGGAAATAACCATCTTTGCACTCTCCTACACTTCTTATACTCCATCCTGATCCATGCCTCCTTCGAATTTTCTCTCTTCCATTTTCTGTACTTTATCTTCTTTTCCCTTACTGCTTCAGCAACCACCTCATTCCACCATCTTTCCTTATGTCTGCAAGGGCCTTTTGACATTCCACATATGTGCTGTGCTGTTTCCATCATTATCTTTTCATCTTGTGCCAGTGTTCATTTACATCCAGGTGTTCCCACTCTTCTTCCTCTACCTTGTCTCTAACCATGCTTTTATATTCTTCACAAGTCTGTTCCTCCTTGAGTTTCCATGTACACGTACTCTTGGCTCGAAGTTCTTATGTCGCCTTTTTGTTGTACTAAACCGTATGTCCATTACTAGTGCTTTGGCACGCACTGTTCGTTTGGGATGACCTTAACATTATGAACCTTGACTTTATCCCCCTGCCTTACCATAATATAGTCAACTGTACTTTTGGCAGAACCAGCTACGTATGTCACTAACTTAGATTCCTGCTTCATGAACAATGTATTGCAGATGACTAGGTTTAGCCCATCTACAAACTCCAAAATCCTGGAGCCATCGGCATTCTTATCTGTGAAATACGGGAAGCGATTTCAACAATCCCACACAGAAAGTGTTAGACCCAGTTATGCAATCACTACATTGTAGTGATTACATGCACGCATATGTGCCAGATGTAATTTAGCGTAAATGTTCAGACGCATGGAGTGGACGTGTCTTAAACCGTCAATTATGGCCAGTAAAGTCTAGATTTCAACAATGCATGATTTCAGCAAAACCTTGGTTTTGGCTTTGGTTTCGAATACTGTGACTTTACATTAAGTGTTTAATACACAGAAGGTTTCAACCAGGAGTTTATTATGGAAGTGTGAATTTCATCGTGAAAGTTATATCACATTTGTCTCAACCTCCATTGTTTTTATCATCACATGTTACATCACTATGGATGTTTCTTGTCACCGTGCACTTGCGGGCAGTACAAGAGAACACGCTTTTCTGTCAGCGGATGCTGGCCTTCTTGTTAAAATTCTCAAAGGATATGAAAATATTGATCAAGATGTGTTTTTGATATGTCACAGTCCAGCCTTCGTGGTCATTCATTAAAGTTAAATAAGAAAAGAATTCACTTCACTGAATTCACCGAAGCCACCAATGAGTACACTGATGGCATAAGTAGACACAGGCTTTTGCCACATACAGCCTACTATCACTAACTGACAAACATTACATCACATTTGTGT
>Ga0056108_1000470_pt1 | contig 11805 bp, 10 predicted proteins | sample WorMetG1BERMUDA1_FD_83875 | JGI IMG/M metagenome (GOLD analysis project Ga0056108, IMG submission 83875) | Marine gutless worms symbiont microbial communities from Max Planck institute for Marine Microbiology, Germany - Inanidrilus... ... | reverse complement strand
TTATTCCTACGTACTCATTCTGTAGTTATCCACCATTTATGGCACTGAATGGCCTATAATGTGCTGATGTGCCGTTAAGAAACTACTCACTCACTCACTCACCCCCCTCCCCGAGATGTTTTGACCCAGGCATCAAAGGCATCCCCAAAGATGTTAAACTACCGTGGAGTCACAGGGTGTCACAAAAACGTGCCAGGACTACGGTCCGGGTGCTGTACTTAGTGAGACCGTTGTGATGGTCTCACTAAAGTACAGCACCTGGATGACTGTCCTGGCAGGTTTTAGGCAAACCGGAGTCATAAGTTTCCTGCTTCAGCTTGTGATGTCCTGTAAAGTAAAATTATCTGGTTTCATTTTGTGGTTTCTTGACTGCCAGGAACCGCAACCAGATAGTGAAAAATGGCTGGATATCCAGCCAGAACCAGATACAACTGGATATCCTCTCTATCTGATACACTTTTTGCACTAATTAATCAGGTAAATTTTTTTAATCAGTATAGACAGATGTCATTTAAAACAAAACCTGTCTTACATGCATACATAATAAGCATAAGAGATAAATGTTATGTTTTCATGAGAATCTCTGTGATAACTATGCTGCCGTGCTGTCCAGTTGCGACGTCCTGATAGTTCTCCAGCCGGCGAAGAGACTTCAACAACTTTACAACAGGAAGTTGCAGCACTTGAGTTAAAAGATGCTGAACTTAGCCAACAGATAGAAAACCTTATCAGTCAGTAGGTTCATCTTATGTGTGTGCCTTATTTCTTCATGTGTACATTGTACTTGACTGCATTTTCACAAGTTACAAAAAGTTATCTGTGTAAACACATTTAGTTGGAGCAGCAGTTAATCTGCTTTGGTATACTGGATGTGGGTTGTTTTATGTCACGATTTGTGTGAAGTAATAAAGTACATGTACTCAATGCTGAAGTCCCTTCCATTATGAGCTAGTTGGTGGATCATGACAGGATGACACGAGTTCGTGATTTCTGCTGGTTGGGGTCCATGATTTGAGCTCGTTTCAGTACTTATCACTGTTGGTTGAATGAGAGGAAGATCATTCAGCCTGTGAAACCTATACCAACTAGAATGTGACGCCGCCCTGCCGATTATAGGTGGCGTCCTCTGTTCAATGCCGCAAAGTTTAGCTGACGCCCACTACTAGAGTGCCGTGCAGTAACGCTGCCAAGACACGAAACCCGTTGAAATTTGCAGGGATGCCCCAAACTCCCGAACCGATCTCAGCCACTAGTGGGCCAGAGGAGGTATTGTTGTTTAACAAGTTTTTTCCAATTGTCGATACGTACCTTAGCTGCGAAGATATAGGCCGACAAAGTTGTGCGATGGTGTCGAGATGGCGATTGTTTGCATCCTGTATTTTCAGCGAGCCACGTGCAGCACATTTCAGACCTGCATCCTAAATTCGCACAAAGCCACACCATGTGTGGAAGTATGGTAGACATCCAATCTGCGACGGCTGAGATTAGGCAAGCAAAAACAACAAGAAGAAAGAAGATAGAAGAAACATTAGGGCAAAAATATAATGGCATAGGGCAGCCATAATTATCCACCAAGGTTCACTCTCTGAAAAGAAGAAGAAAACAAGGGAGCATTCAGCTCGGCCAGGTTAAGCTGGAAAATGGCTGTTAAGGGCTGTTAAATGGTGTGTGTATGTGCGTGACAATTTAAACAAGATGCTCAGCTATCATAGAGGGACTGCATGATGTGCTATGTCAGTTGAAATCTTGTCAAATGCTGCATAACTGTACGAAAATTTGCATTTTAAAAGGCTAACGTTAGGTGTGTGACCTTAAAAGTCACTCAAGGTTATCAGAATTGTTACGATTGTGTCACTGTTTCTATCACTATAAACACTACTATTTTATCTATCACACAAGACTATTGTTTGTTCACTTTTTTTATCTACATGTGTATATATTTTATATTTCTGTGCAACTTACAACGGTTTGACTGTTTGTTTTTAAAATAAAACTGAACTGAACTGAACTATTCGATAGGCAATATATCACTTCCTCTTAGTGGTCTGTAGTAATAACGTCTCTATATATTACACTATTTCCGAGATATTACCACTTATGCTGTGTACATCACTGCCTGTGACCTTGAAAAGTCCTTCAGTTTCAATAAGACGGTTGAAATTGCAGCCGATGTGCACTGTCCAATTCACGTTTAAACACATCATAGATAATACATGCTGTATTTGACGAGGTACGGGAGTTAGAAAGGTTTCAAACAGTAAAGTGACCTTCAATGTCACTCAGGGTCATTGGTATTGGTGAAACTTGATAGGCCACGTCCTATTAGTCCTCTGTTATAACTATGTCTGTATCTTGCACTGTTTCCAAGATATTGTAAGTTATTTCCCAAAAATGAAAGACGTCATGTGACCCCGAATACAGCCCCTTTGGTGTCATCTACATGCATGTGCTAATACCCATCAATATCAATATGCACACTAAATTTGAAGTGTCTGTCTTCATCCGTTCCAAAGACATGATGGGGCTGCAAGATTAACAAGAGCTTAGCAGTTGCTGAGATGGGCGACCATTTGGCCACAGTAGACATGGGCTAAAAAGTGGGGGCTGCTGTGTCTCTTTTTGGGGATCCCCATCTATCACAATGTCGCCTAGGCCAAGCCCTGCCTCCATACAGTGGCATCTTGAGCCATCCAGCTGTTTGGCCACAACAGATATGGGCCAAAAATTGGTGTGGGCTGTGCCCCTTTGGGAGAGGGGAGCTGTTTCCTGATCTAACACAATGTGGCATGGGCCGAGGCCTACCTCCATACCAAGTGGCATCTTGATCCATCCAACCGTTTGGCCACAATACACCAACATCACAGACAGACAGGACAGACAGACAGTGGTCCGATAGGATAGGGTGAACTGTTTTACAAACAGTCACCCCCCAAAAAATGGGTCATGTGACTCTGACCACGCTCATTTGAGGGTAGGTTGTCATGGTGAGGCTAAAACTTATATAGCGTACCTTGCATACAAAATTTCACGACTCTAGCTTTAGCCGTTCCAGAGATATGAATGATGGCACCCTCAAATTTAAAATGCTCCATGTGACCATGACCACGCCCCTGTCAGTGATGGTTTGTCATTCAAGAGCTGGGACTTGGTGGCCAACCTACATACCAATCTAAAGTCTCTATCCTCTCCCGTTATGAAGAAAGGAAAAGCAATGCAAAAAGTAGAAAATGGGGTGGTTTGAGGTAGTTATGGGTCACTCAGGGTCACTGGAAATTCGATATAGAGTGTATGAGTTCCTATTAGCCTTCTATAGAAAGAAATGTCCCAATTTTGCACCGTTTGTAAGATATAGCGAGACAATGGTCAAACGTCACCAACTTCAACCTACCCAATCTATATTTAAGGTGATCCCGTTGGGGGTGACCACATTTGAATTTCACCAATATTTATGGTTTCAGAAAACTAGAGTCCCTGGGCCTTGTTTGTGCGCTCCTATGTTTACTGTTTAGCCGTTCTTGGCAGAACTCTACCTTGTGATGGACAGATGGGCATACACAGAGACCCACGATATACATGCTACCATAGCATGGTGCAGTAAAGGATTCTGCCGTGGTTCAAGAAATTCAGTTATCTGCTAAGATTGTGTTAATTTTTTCTCAGTGTTAAGTGAATGGCCTACTACTGTGGCATTGTGTCGATGTTTGAAGAGGTTACAAAGAAGAAGAACTAAGCACATATATGGAAGGATTGCATGCTTACAATGAAATGAAAGATATTGGACAAATGCTGCTTGGTAGACTTGGTAAGTTCCAGAGTGAAAAAGATGGTTCTAATATACAGTCATTTTCATACTACACTGTTTATGCCAGAACAGGTTAGACAGACAACAGCCAAACCCAGGTTCACCTTGAAAATGGTGGTTAAACCCATGTTTTTGTGTTCTGCAATTATGTCTGCAAGGCATTGAATTTTGTATGATAATTCATAAAACTTTTACTTCTTGGAGAGCCAAACACATTGTTTGTGAATGGATACGAACACGGCATCTATCCTCGTAAGAACCTTGGCACAGTTCCCCCAAAACAGAGGTCTGGGGGACGAAAGTCCCCAGCAGAGTCAAGGGGCAGAGCCCCAGTGGGATCTGGGGGTGAAGCCCACAGAAACTGGAAAATTTGTAACAATGTCGTTTAATTTCTATGCTGACATTTACATTACTGTTTTAAGTGTGTATTTATGTGATTCGACAATGATAGAATTAAACAAATTATTTGTGTAAACATTTCACCCAGTACTGACAACAGTAAGCTACAGTAGTTAGACAGTAATAGGCTAATGCCACTATACTCTTGACTCTTGCCCATAACTTCGTCAAATGCTGATCGATTTTCAAAAATTTTTTTTCACTGGCAGACTCACTACTAAATTTGCAATTAAGTCATTATATATCCCACCACATCTCAACCGTGTCGCTATGCACTATCCTATCAGATGAAATGTTAATGTCAGAAAACTAATAACAGTCTGTATTAGGTATTATGATTATCATAATACAGATGCAGTTGAATATTCAGCAGCCATTTTACTACAAATTTGAAATTTAGTGCCAAGTTTGCCAGTGAAACGAATTTTGAAATTGGCGAGCATCTGGCAAAGAATGTGGCATAAAGGTTGATTGTCTCATCCGCCCTATGCACCTGTTTACTGTCTTGCTTAGCCTTAAAGATGAAAAACTCGCCTCAGATCTTATGTATGACAGGGCAGATATACTGTTCTCACGTTGTTACATTAGGTCCCTTAATATCCTACTGCTATAGACTAATTTTGACTTGCTGAGTGACAGGCTAACACCATCAGCGACTGACTGACCACTTACCATGTGCGAAGGCCTTTTTCCACAATGTTTATTTTCTGCTGCAGCAAATGTATGCAGTTGGTTGCTCAAAGTAATTTGACAAAAGATTGTACCGCCGCCGCATATGGATTGGATGGTATTGCATATACTTTACAATTGGCTGCCCCTCCCTCCTCGAAATTTCCCCTTCCCATGGGGGATCTCGACGCCTATCTAATACATGGTTTCTTGGGCCCACCCATGTCTACAGATCCAAAGGGTGTCTCGATCGGATCAGCCATTTTTGCAGGGCTCACTGGCTCACGATGGTGACAGACAGACACAGACCGACAGACAGACAGTGCTACTCCGTCTGTGACATGAGGTCGCATCTACGTTCATAGCACTGTGATGCGACCTAATAATACCCATACTGCAAATTTACTAGTACCCTGAAGCTGAAAAAATGTGAAAATCTGTCAGCATCTGGCGATGTTATGGCCAAGAGTAAGGTTGCACACTTTTTTGATTTACTGTGTAGTATTCAGGCATTGGTTAAAGTTAGGCAGAGTTAAAACTACATGCTACTACTCGTAAATTCAGTAGTTATTCAGCGCCTCTGTAGCCTAGGCATTTATGGCGCTTTATAAATGTGTCTATTATTATTATTATTATGTGTTGTGTGACTTTTAATCAACTGTAAATTTTATTGATCCCTTTAGCCCTATAGGCAGCGGCAGCCATAAAAATGTGGCAGCCAGTGTTATCGTCACTTATTCAATACCAGTGCTATCGTCTGTGTTATCATAATATATCTAGTGCAAGGGGTATAAAAAGAAATTGAACAGAAGGAAAGCAGAAAGGTTCGAATGCCACAAAATGGAATATATGCAAATTGTCAAGGTCTACAGCAAAGTCTGTACATTTGCAATACACAGCTCTAAGTCTGCATTTGCAAATGTCATGTCATACACGAACCCTGTCCCCCTTGTCCATGAAAAATCTGGGGGAAATGATCCCCATCGTCCTGGTGCATGCGCCTGTGACTGAAACACAACTTAGTTAATTCAACTTTTTTACAGAAACCAGAAACCAACCTTGTGAATTTGAATGCGTGCTTGTTCTTATAATGTTCAGTCCATTTATCGCTTACAACAAATTAGCACCAAAATTGTTGTAATTGCATTATACTAGCTATATGAAATTCCCCCCCTCCAAAAAAATCGGCCATGGCACCATTGCACCATTTCTACATAGGGATAGACGCCCCTGGATACAAATAATTTTATGGATAAACATCAGTTACTGGCTAAGGTGTCTGTGGGTCAGGACCCCCCCCCAGTGATGACAAGAGTGACCAGTGAGATTTTCACAAATCTGATGAGAAAGTTCTGAGATAGTGGGTATTCCCCAATTGCTGTGGTTTCATGTTTGTGTCGTGGTGAAAAAATTTGTGGTACATTATGGACACCAAATCAAAATTCCTGGCTCGTCAGTAAATCATTACACTGTCTGTAACCATGAGTGAAAGTCTGTGTGTTAATTTTGTAGCTGTTCAACATGGTGTTACAACACGAGAACTGTACAGTCACTTTGGACTGCAGCTAGACGACTGAACACTGTAAAGTCCTCTGGCCGAACTAATACAGAAAATGACAAAGTGGTTCTGGTTATTTGTGACTGACTGTGTTTCACAACGCAGCTTGACAGTTTCAGCATTATGGTAACACCTATACGTTCGGCTGTTGTTAACAGAAACAATATTTGATGATGATGCAGGCTGCAGCTACACATAAAGTGAGCTGCTATTTACTTTTAGGTAAGGTTAACTGCTTATGTTTGAATGGAGAGTCAAATGCCACATGAAGTTTTTCTGGGACTCTGGGCACAGGCACATTTATATCAGCCCTGTCGATGATACCAGACAGAAAAAGTTGTCTGTAATCTGCTTCATGTACTGCATTTTGCACTTTAGCATTACACATCTAAGAATTAAATAAATACTGGTATGCAGTCTTGTGATCTCGACACCAAGGTCTTAGGTCTCAACAGCAGTCAAGATCAGTTTCTGAAGATCTTGGTCTGGAGACCCAGTGCTGAGTTCTTGGTCTCAAGGCCAGATATCTTGGTCTCGTGGCAAAGGTCTTGGCTCGAGACCAAGACCTGATTCCGTGGCAAGGTTATGGAAAATATATACATGTACTTACTTACTTCATTACATACTGTTCATCAACTGGACCATGTTTACACAGATGTATTGCTGTGTTCCATTGGGCCCGGAAACTTGTAATTACGACTTTCCCAGTCGGGTTTTACGTTCCACATAAGTTGGACGTGGTAAATACAACTCGGAAACTCATACAAATTCATCCACACCGAGTTTCCAATTTCTGAAGAAAATGGCAGACTCCATATGAGTAAACAATTGTTTAATTGCACAAAAGAAGCAGTTATAGCTGAATGCAAGATGTTAGATCACGTGCTGTTATTATTTTGTTGAATTATGCTCATATAGCAGTCGATCAGCTTACAGCCTTACATGAGAATATAATATAAAATAAAAACAAACTAGAATGTGGGCCAATGCCCAACGTGATGGCCACCCTGTCGAATATAGGTGACGCCCTCTGTTCAATGCCGCAAAGTTTTGCTGACACCCACTACTAGAGTGCTGTGCAGTAACGCTGCCAAGACGCGAAACCCATTGACATTAGCTGGGGTGCCCCAAACTAACGAAACGATCTCAGCCGCTAGTAGGCCAAAGTTCACCATATTGTAAGGACATGTGGGGGGATATTGCTGTTTAACAAGTTTTTTTTCCAATTGTCGATACGTGCCTCACTTGTGAAGATATAGCCCGACAAAGTTGTGCCTTGGTGCCCAGATGTCGAATTTTTGGTGATTTTTTGGGTCCTGCATTTCCAGTGAGCCGCATGCAGCACATTTCAGACCTGCATTCTAAATTTGCACAAAGATCACACCATTTGTGGAAGTATGGTAGACATGCAGTCTGCAACCGATGAGATTAGGTGAGGAAAAAAGAAGAAAGAAACCACAGGGCAAAAATATAATGGCCTGCTTTATATAGGGTGGCCGTAACAAATTGTCGCTTGAACCAGCTTATCAATTTTGCATTTCTGCTTTTGAGATGAGACATAAAACGTGACCTACAGTGGAAAGTCGTACTGTCTCAGTCTGGTAATTACCACTTTCCGAGTCCAGTGGAACGAAGCATAAGCCCAATTTCATGTTTACTGTGTTTGTTGTCAGTGCCATTTTCTGTTATGCTAGGGCCATTGAAATGTCGGATAATGTTAATAGATGCCTTCTGATTCTGATAAGACAGCTGCTGATGTTCATAAAGCTGCATCTATTTTGGCTTAATGAGTATGTAGCATACAGAGTGAGAGAGATGCTGGTATGCACTGCTGATGTACCAGCTTCTCAAGCTTGTTAGTCATAAAGATGTTCCTTTATTATAAATCTACATCATCACTAATGTTGGCTTTTGTCAAAGTTTCCCTGAGTGAATTTAACAATTTCATGATCATTTCATTTTTATTTGCCTTCAGTGCTTTGACGGTTGCCTTCAGTGCTTTAACATTGTTGGTTGAGCGGCAGGAAGGACCTAAGGCCTGTAAAAAATGGGGGGATGGTGGACGTGGGCACTGGTTGGTCCAGATGGAGCGGTGCCCAGCCAGATGGTCGGTGTGTCTGCCTTCCCTTGCACCATAAAGTACAAAAGTTCTCTTCTGGCACCAGGTCACCCGGGTGGTCCCGGAAAAAGGGCCGTAAAATGGTTGTGATCATTTTTATTTGGTGTTTACTGTTCCTACTGAAGGTGGTAAATGTAAATTTTTGATCCTGACCTAGGTGCGTGGTCTCAGTCTTGGTCTTGAGACCCAGTGCCAAGGTCTTGGTCTCAGACCTCGTGCCAAGCTCTTGGTCTGAGCCCTTTAGTAAAGTCTGAATAACAAGATTGCAAGTGCATGATAACCAGACTATTGTTTATAGTGTTTGTCATGTTTATTGCTCTCTAAGTCGGTAAAGGCTGCTGGCTGACAGCCACAAAACAAGAGAATTTGATTTTGTTGGTTTTGTTTTCACACACCGTTAAGTCCACAGCTGGACACTGAAGTCAACACTAAGAGTGCCGTAGTGTAAATGTTTCATGATACACGCATACACAAGCAACGGTCACTCAGATATCAGCATCACTGACTCACAACACAAGAAACTTGTTAAGACTTACTACTAAACTTTAGCCTGTATGTCCATTCAATTACTAGCACTAAGGAGGTTGAGCAGGGTGACCAATCTCCAGGTGGTACTGCAACAGTCTAATAAACACTGCTGGAGCCCCAAACGTGAAGTTAGCAATAAACAGTTTTGCCTGATTATGGCCGCCCTATGTATATTTTTGCCCTGTGGTTCGTTTCTTCTTTTTTTCCTCGCCTAATCTCAGCGGCCGCAGATTGGATGTCTACCATACTTACACACATGGTGTGGCCTTTGTGCGAATTTAGAATGCAGGTCTGAATGTGCTGCACGCGGCTCGCTGGAAATACAGGACGCAAAAAAAAATCGCCATTTTGGCACCATCGCACAACTTTGTCGGGCTATATCTTCGGAATTAAGGCACGTATCAAGAATCGGAAAAAACTCATTAAACAGCAATATCTCCTCACATGTCCTGATAATATGGTGAACTTTGGCCTACTAACGGCTGAGATCCATTGGCGAGTTTGGGGCCCCCTGCAAATTTCAACCGGTTTCGCGTCTCGGCAGCATTATGCACGGCACTCTAGTAGTGGGCGTCAGCCAAACTTTGTGGCGTTGAACAGAGGGCGCCACCTATATTCGGCAGGGCGGCCATCACGTTGGGCATTGGCCCACATTCTAGTTGGATTTTTTCCCTGACACTTCCCTTACTTAAGTTTCCACACAAGTGATCACCCTGCCAGTAAGTTTTTGGATGAAGAATTTTCATGAAAATCTGGAAAGGACAAGAATAAATCGATTAAAGGTAAAAAGTACCATACCCCATGAGGAGTGTTGGTGGGGTACTCATCTCCCTCAGTCTGTGACGCACGGCCAGTGCAACACCAGACCTATGGTTACCTTCCCAGTCGCAGGACATTGCTGCCTCGCGACTGGTACCAAATTATACTGCTTGGTGACAGATGCACGTGTGTGAACAACTTGCCCAAGGTCGTTACCTGCCAGCGAAATGGCCGGGAGTTGAACTCGCAACCTCTTGAGTCGCAAGCCAACGCCGTAACCATTGCACCACCAAGGGGACGTTCACTAATTTCAGTCTCAGTATCATCCAATGCCGAAAGTGCAGGGTGACCACTGACCACTTGTCTAGAAAACCTGAAAATGTCATCTGTCAAAGAAATGTCATGGAATTGACCAAAAGTCAGGGAAGTGTCGGGAATGAAATCGTGTCAGGGAAAACTGTTTATTGCTAACTTAAAGTCTGGGGCTATGCCAGTGTTTAGTGGACTTGCAGGCCACGCTGTATCACCTGTTTAAAGGATTTTGCTCCTTGTTAAATCACTGTAAACATTTTTGCACTGACATTTTGTAATGTACTGGTAGCACTGAGAATAATATATGCTGGAGTAAGTACCGCAACACATGTAGGAAGTGCCGCAAAGAGCCGAGGAAATGTCTGGGAATTTCTCAGTCCTTGGACAGTAATCACCCTGAAAACATTCTCTTAAGTAGAGAAGTTTTGAGAAGCTTTTTCAGTCAGCCTTGGCAGAAGTATTCCAGCTAGGACTGCTTCCTCATACTGAAGACAAACAATGTTTGTCTAAAGTTAAAATGCCACAACAATGCAGCCTAACGGCTGACATTTCAGCAACAGAAAAGCAATTCAATGGACAGCAGACGACACAACAGAATGAAAGCTCGAACAACTAATTTCACCACTGGCGTCATGTAAACAGTCAACAGAACACACAAGTGCATCATGATCATCTGCACCTTATCCATATTCAATACGTACAAAACGTGAACACTTTCTAACGCTATGTTGAAGTAAGTATCCTTATTTTTTTAGAAAATGAATAGCTGAAATGACCTTGGAAATGGATAAGACTGGTCACTGAAGATCATCCGCAATGGTGGCATCTAATAAACTGAATATCATTGAAAATTACTACTCACTTTAAATTATTGCTCTGCAGTAACTGTCACTGTAGCAACGAGATTATTTGTCAACCAGTTAATATAATTTGCTCATTGAAAATAACTGGACAGTTTGTCACGTGCTGAATGGTGTTCCCAGCTCAGAGGTTCCCCAGTTACTAGTATCCATGTAATTAGTCTCCACTGTACAACTGTCCAGCGAACTGTCTGCTGGTGAATGGTCACTTATAATTTCATGTTCATCTGTAAGCACATACTGGATTCAAAATTTTTAAAATGGGATGTGATTAAAGTTGAGTGGATGGCCCACATCAATCCACCTCCACACATTTTTATCACTAAGTTTTTGTAACTACAGCAGTATATAATCATTGCTTTATATGCACACCTGTGAAACCAATCAGCCAAACAAACAATCTTTTTTTGGTCAGTACAGTCACCTGTGTCTGTAACAGACTGAAACAACATTAGAGAATGTGTGAAAATTACTTCTTCATTTCTGTTAGTGTCTGCTTCTGCTTTCAGACACGGACACGGTGCCATTTTACATATTCTAGATAGATTCAGATCATACTGTAATTAATTTTATCAAAGAAACCCATTTTTATCACCAACTGTAATGTATGTTACTTTAATTTTTGGGCGACTGTTTGTAAAAGCAGCCCCCCCCCAATTTTCGGCCCATATCTGTTGCAGCCAAATGGCTGCATGGATCAAGATACCACTCGGCATGGAGCTAGGCCTCGACCCAGGCGACTTTGTTTTAGATGGAGACCCCGCTCCCCCTCCCCCAAAAAGGGGGCGGAGCCCCCAAT
>Ga0056108_1000469_pt1 | contig 11852 bp, 10 predicted proteins | sample WorMetG1BERMUDA1_FD_83875 | JGI IMG/M metagenome (GOLD analysis project Ga0056108, IMG submission 83875) | Marine gutless worms symbiont microbial communities from Max Planck institute for Marine Microbiology, Germany - Inanidrilus... ... | reverse complement strand
TTGGCCGCTCTTCGCGGCTGGCACGCAGCATCGCACGAGGACCGGAGGCAGAAATTTCTTGGAAAGTCGCCTTTCGTCGCCGTATGATCACGGGAGGCAAGTCAAATGGGGAATGCCCATTGATTGGTTGCCCGCGGACCTCGCTCGTCATTACGCCCGAACCTATGGCAGCGATGCCGACGAACTTCTGAACAGGGCACGAAAAACAGCCGACCTTGGCCAGCATTTCGGCGGGCTTTTTTATGCCGTGGAAGCGGAATGGATGATGGAGAAGGAGTGGGCCGAAAGCGCGGAGGATATGCTGACGAGGCGGTCAAAACACCATCTGTTCATGTCTGAAACGGAGCAGCGCGCGGTCGGAGACTGGCTGGAAAAGGAACGCGCGGCATGAGTGTTGCCGATCTTTATCAAAGTGCAGAGTTTTCGGCGCTTCGTGCGACGGCGGCACGATTGGGCAACGACCCGCTGCAGATCCAGGGGCCGGGTGGAAATGTCTCCATCAAATCCGACGGAAAAATGCTGGTGAAGGCATCGGGAACCTGGTTGTCGGATGCACAACGAGAGGATGTTTTCACGCCCGTCGATGCATCGGCGATGGCAGTCGCGCTGCGGGCCGGCGATCCGTCGGCGGACCAGCCGGTCGCATTCCTTCTGTCCGATGGCCTGCGGCCATCAATCGAGACGAGCTTTCATGCAATCCTCGAAGCGCCGGTCGTTCTGCATACCCATTGTGTCGCAACACTGGCGCGTTCGACGGCGCCGATTTCCCAAGCCGAACTTGACGCTTTGGAACTTGTTTTCGTCCCCTATCAAAAACCGGGAGCGGAACTGGCTCGCTCCATCCTTGAAGCATGGCACCCCGGTGCAAAGGGAGCCGTCCTCGGAAATCATGGGCTTATCGTCGTCGCTGACACGGTTGAAGAGGCTGAGGCTAAAGTTTACGAGGTCGCCCGGCATTTCGATACGGGACCGGTTCCTGTGTGTGAGCCGGATCCGTGCCTGATCGCGGAGTTGGCAGGGTCCGCTTGGACTGCCATGGGCAGAGGCGCAACGACGGCGCTGGCCTTTCATCCCGAATGTCTGGCGAAAGCAGCCGGACCCGCACTTTTTCCCGATCAGCTGATTTTCCTGGGCCCGGAACCATTTGTGGCCGACCTGCCGATGATACCACCGCAAGGACCGCCGCTCGGCCTCGCCCTTTTTCGCGACCGGGGCGCGGCTGTGCCCGAGAACGCATCACCGGCTTGTATCGCTCTTGCCGAAATGATGGGCGAAGTGGTGTTTCGCTTGCGCGACGAACCGACCCGGTTGACGGAATCGCAAACCTTGGACCTCCTTGGCTGGGATGCAGAAAAGTACCGGCAATCACTTGAAAACCAGAGGAAAGAGCGGCTTGCCGGAGAGGCACAGTGAGCGACCCGCTGTCACTGGGGATTGATATCGGCACCTCCGGAGTTCGGGTTGCGCTCCTCGGATCCGACGGAGATGCCAAAGGGCAGGCGTCGGAAAAAATGGCTGATCACGGAGACAATCTGCGGTCTCCCAAGGTATGGCTTACGGCTTTGAATGCCTTGATGGTGCGTTTCGGGCGGCAACAAGATTTGAAGCAGGTCGGGGCGGTCTCTGTCGACGGGACATCCGGAACTGTCCTTGCCCTTGATGCGACAGGAACACCGCTTGGCACGGCGCTGATGTACAATGACGCGGTCGAGGACCGATCGATCCCGGCGCTGATCGCTGACGTCGCTCCGCGCGACAGCGCGGCCCACGGGGCAGCTTCCGCATTGGCACGGGCAATCGTTCTTCAGCAGCGTCCGGGCGTTGCCCGAATTGTGCATCAGGCCGACTGGATTGCCGAGCAGCTTGCAGGCGGCCCGGTTGCAACAGACGAAAGCAATGCGCTGAAGACAGGATACGATCCCGTCGCCAGAAAATGGCCGGACTGGCTCGCGGCAACGTCGTTGAACACGGAATTGCTGCCTGACGTCACGCCTTGCGGCAGCCGGTCTGGAACCGTTGCCGGGGCATTCGGCTTGCCGGAAGGGGCAGCGCTCGTGGCGGGCGCGACGGATGGCTGCGCCTCTCTTCTGGCGACAGGCGCGTCGGAGCCGGGTGACGGCGTAACGGCGCTCGGGACGACACTCACGATAAAACTCCTGTCGGACCGCCCGGTCTTCGCACCGGAATACGGCATTTATAGCCACCGCATAGGTGACACATGGCTGGCTGGCGGCGCCTCGAACACCGGCGGCGGCGTCCTGGCCGCACATTTCAGTCCGGAAGACCTTATCCGGCTTTCCGGTCGCATCGATCCGGATGTGTCGACCGGCTATGACTTTTACCCCTTGGCAAAGCCGGGCGAGCGTTTTCCGATCGCGGACCCCGAGCTTCCCCCAAGGCTGGCGCCCCGCCCGGAACAGGATCAGACTTTCCTGCAGGCAATGCTCGAGGGCATGGCCCGGATTGAACTGACAGGATATCGCCGCCTTGAAGAGCTCGGCGCTCCAGAACTACGTTCCCTGCGGACGGTTGGAGGGGGCGCGGGCAATGCCGCGTGGCGGGCCCTGAGAGAAGCGGCTCTCGGTCTTGAGGAGAGACCAGCGCTGTCGGAAGACGCCGCTGTCGGAGCAGCCCGGCTGGCCCGATCATGGCTGCAACAATGACAAGGGAGATAACCGGCCTCAACGAGATCGAAGGCGCGTTCGATGCCGTTATTGCGGATCAATACGGCGTTCTTCACGATGGTCGAATGGCATTTCCCGGTGCTCTTGATGCGCTGTATCAACTGAAGGCCAGAAATGTTCCAGTCGTGGCACTCACGAATTCAGGAAAGCGTGCGAAAACGAACCAACACAGGCTGGCCCGGCTCGGTTTTCCGAATGATCTGTTCAGGTGCGTCATCAGTTCCGGCGAAATCGCTCGTGATCGAATTGAAGGCTTGCGGGCGGGATCGGCTGTTTTACTGGTCGCCAAGCAAAATGAACGAGAATTGACCGACGGTCTCGATATTCGGGAGGTTCAGATCGGAGAGCCGGCCGATCTGGTTGTCATAGCCGCAGTTGAGCCATCTAAGAGGGCACGGTCTGACTATGCAGATGATCTTTTGCCCTATGCCCGGGAAAAAATCCTCGCTCTTGTCGTCAACCCCGACCATCTGTCGGTGGAAAACGGAAAGGCGGTTTATGGACCGGGGGCGGTTGCAGAAGACTATGCGCATTTTGGAGGACCAGTCGAAATTCTAGGAAAACCAGCCCTCCAAATGTTCAACACATCCTTGCAAGCGCTTGGAAATCCATCTCCAAGCCGGGTCCTGGTGATCGGTGACAGTCCGCATCATGACATTGCAGGCGCCAAGATCGCAGGTATGACGACTTTGCTGATTCGCGACGGCATTCAATCCGGACTTGACGGCGTAATACCTGATTTCGCCATGGAACATTTGGTTTGGGCATAGTCGGTTCGCTGCACTCAATTAAAACTGATAGGTGTTGCAGCACGATTTTTCTTGAGGTGATACATGCACCTTGAGGAGATAGTATAGTGCAAGTGGGCAGGTCCAGTGGTGCAAATGCAAGATCGAAGCCCACGACCAGGCGCTGCACAACTGCCCGGATTGAACAGCGACTGAAATGTCGTCCTGTGACTTGCCTTTTGATCAGTCCTTCGTTGTAGAGAACCGTTGACTGCTTGTTTGCCACTTATGGAGTGCAGTGCATATGCAGGGTTCAAACAAGCTTGAGACTACGCGGCTCACCAAGTCGGAAGATTTTTGCATTCACCTTAAAGCATGAATTGACCGTTCCTGTATCGAGTGCAACTGTAGATATTGCAGTCATCGCCAGGAGTTTGCTTTTCATGAAGGTGTTACCGGCAGCCGGGGCGTTTTTGATTTCGACCCTCATCGGTCTCCCAGCAATTGCTCAGAGCGTGAGCGAAGCGCCCGCGGTCGTCGTCGAGCGTGCGGCCAATACGAGACCGCAGATGGCAGATGTCTATGTCGGTCGCGTCGAAGCAGTCAGCACGATCGACGTTCAAGCCCGCGTCGAGGGCTTCCTGGAGGAACAAAATTTCACCGAGGGTGGACTGGTAAAGAACGACGAGGTGCTGTTTCTCATCGAACCGGACCTCTATCAGGCCGACGTCGACAAGGCAGAAGCGGAACTCGAGGGCGCGAAGGCGACGGCCCGCAACGCGGAAGTCGATCTTGCCAGACAGGAGGATCTGGTTGCCAAAGGCACCGTGTCCCAATCGGTTTACGACGCGGCAGAAGCCACCTATCTGGCCGACCAAGCCGCCGTCGGCGAAGCACAGGCCGCTTTAGAAACGGCACAAATTAATCTCGGTTACACAACCATCATAAGTCCTATCGATGGCCGCATATCCAAATCGGCGATCGATGTCGGCAATCTGATCAACTCCGATAGCGGCGTCTTGGTGACAATCACAAGCACGGACCCGATCTATGTGGTTTTTTACGTGAGCGAGCGGGATCTCATCGTTAAGCGGCAGAAAGGGCTTGTCGACGAGAACTCCTCACGGCTGAACGTCAAACTCCAGCTGTCGGATGGTTCGGCCTACGAAGCCGACGGCAAAATCGATTACATCAGCAACCAGATCGAAACCGCGACCGATACGATCGAGATTCGCGCAATATTCGAAAATCTGGACGCGCTTCTCATTCCCGGTCAGGTCGTCACTGTCACTTTCGAAGATCCGGACGCGAAGGAGGTTGTCGTCGTCGCGCAAACAGCCGTTCAGCTCGATTCCAAAGGCCATTTCGTGTTCGTCGTCGGGCAAGACGACACGGTCGAGCGCCAGGACGTGATGCTGGGCGATCAGATCGGCCGGGATTGGGTGGTGACCTCCGGCCTGAAAGCCGGCGACCCGGTCGTCGTCCAGGGTCTTCAGAAAATCCATGAGGGTATGAAAGTCAAACCGACCGAAACGCAATCCTGATCCGGGGCACGGCGCATGATCTCGAAGTTTTTCATCGACCGGCCAAACTTTGCGTTGGTCATTGCGATTCTAACCGCTCTTGCCGGCGCGCTGTCGATCCGCTTCTTGCCGATTGCCGAGTTTCCGAACATCGCACCCCCGCATGTTCAGGTCATGGTCTCCTATCCTGGTGCGAATGCCTCGTTGATCAGAAACGCGGTCGCCTCGCCTATCGAGGAGGAAGTCAATGGGGTCGAGGACATGCTCTATATGTCGTCTTCTTCCTCCAGCGAGGGCACCTATCTGCTGACGGTGACGTTTAACGTCGGCACCGATCCCGACATCGCAGCGGTCAACGTCCAAAACCGCGTCGCCCTGGCTTCGCCGCTGCTTCCGGAAGCGGCCACGCAGCAGGGCATTTCCATCTCCAAGAAAAACACCGACATGTTGCAGGTGCTCAACCTGTTGTCGCCCAACAAAACGCATGACGGGCTCTTTTTGAGCAATTATGCGGCAGAACAGGTGATAGATCCGCTGACCCGCGTCAGCGGTGTCGGCGAGGTCAGCCAGCTCGGTCCCTTGAACTACAGCATGCGGGGCTGGCTTAATCCGGAGAAGATGGCGGCGCTGAACCTTTCGGCATCCGATGTCGCGACCGCAATCGAAGCTCAGAATGTCGAGGCGGCTGCCGGTCAGATCGGCGCACCGCCGTTCGGTGACGAGGAGACCGCCTTCCAATTCACCCTGGACGCGGACGGACTTCTGGAGACGGCCGACCAGTTCGAAAACATCATTCTGCAGGCTGAGGATGACGGATCTTTCGTTCGTCTAAGGGATATTGCCCGGGTGGAGCTCGGCGCGGAGAACTATTCGGCAATCTCCTCCTATAACGGTCAGCCGGCGGCAACGCTCGGTGTCTTTCAGGAGAGCGGTGCGAATGCACTCAGTGTCGCGACGGCCATCGATCAGCAGATGCATGAACTGGCCAAACTGTTTCCGGACGATGTGGAGTATGTCGTTGCCTACGATATCACCACATCCGTGCGGGAAGCGATCAGGGAGGTCGGCAGAACGCTTGGCTTTACCACCGCCCTGGTGATTGCCGTTACCTTCTTTTTTCTGTTGAGCGTGCGCGCGACCCTGATCCCGGCAATTGCCATTCCGGTGTCCCTGCTGGGCGCGATCGCAATGATTTACCTGGTCGGCTTCAGTGCCAACATGATTACCCTCTTCGCGCTTGTTCTTGCGGTTACTCTGGTCGTGGACGATGCGATCGTGATCATCGAAAACAGCGAGCGGATCATGGAGGAAGAAGGCCTCGACCCACGCGAGGCAACGCTCAAGGCCATGTCGCAGGTCACCCGGCCGATTGTGGCCACCACCTTCGTCCTGGCGGCCGTGTTCGTACCGGTGTGTTTTTTTCCAGGCATCACCGGTGAGATCTATCTTCAGTTCGCGCTCACGATCACCTTCGCTTTCGCCCTGTCCGCGGTCAATGCGCTGACACTCGGGCCGGTTCTTTGCTCCAAGTTTCTGACGCGCAGAACCGGCGATCGAAGAGCGTTCCTGCGCATCATTCCCGCGCTGGTGGACAAAGTCCGCGATGCCTATGTCGCCATGGTCCGACTGATGATCCGGTTCATGGCGGTTTCGCTGCTTGTGTTTGCAGCGGTGGTGGCGGCCACGGTTTACCTGTTTCAGACAACGCCGACCGGATTTATCCCGACCGAAGACAAGGGCATCCTGTTCGTCACCGTCGAACTTCCCGACGGCGCGTCCCTGCAGCGCACGGAAAAGGTGCTTGGAGAGCTCCGCGAACTGGCGATAAAGCAAAAGGGTATCCATGCCATCACAGCGACAGCGGGCTTCAGCGTCGACGGCAACAAGTCGAGTGTCGGTATGCTCATCGTCCGTCTCGATGATTGGGATGAGCGGACCACGGCCGATACCCAGTGGCGGGCGATCATGGCGTCGCTGCAACGGTCCCTCGATACCATTCCCGACGCGACGTCCTTCGTGTTTCCGCATCCGACCATCAGCGGCCTCGGTGCGAAAGGCGGTTTGTCGGCGCAGCTGCTCGATCTGAATGCAGGCGAGATCGAGACGTTCGATTCGGTCAAGAATGCATTCCTGTCCGCGCTCTTGAAGGAGCCGGAGTTCCTGTCGGTCGCCAGCAGTTTCTCGGCCGGCGCTCCCCAATACAGCCTGACGATTGATCGGGACCGGGCGGAAGCTTTGCAGGTTGACGTCAGCGATATTTTCACCGCGCTGCAGGCCAGTTTCGGCTCGCTTTACGTCAACAATTTCATCAAGGATGGCCGCGTTTACTGGGTCGTGATGCAGGCGGACGCCGAGTTCCGGCAGACGACGAGCAGCGTTCAGGGCATTTACGTCGAAAATGCCGATGGCGAATCGCTGCCCCTTCGCACATTTGTCACCGCCGAGCCGACAATTGGCGCCGATACGATCTTTCGTTACAACCTCTTCACCACCGCCGACATCAGCGCACAGCTCAAAAGCGACGTCAGCACAGGCACGGCGATCGAGAAATTCACCGACGTCGCCGAAAGCACGCTGCCGGAAGGTTACAGTTTCGATTGGACGTCCGAGACCTTGCAGGAAGTTGAGGCGGGTGGGCTGGTTATCGATATTCTGGTTCTCGCGGTGGCCTTCGCCTATCTTTTCATGGTTGCCCAGTATGAAAGCTGGATACTGCCTTTGGCGGTCATGGCGACAACCGTTTTTGCGGTTTTCGGAGCCCTGATCCCGCTGCAACTGGTTCCGCATCTTGATAACAATATCTATGCCCAGATCGGCATGATCCTGTTGATCGGCCTGGCGGCCAAGAAGGCGATCATGGTGGTCGAATTCGCAAAGAGCTTCCGCGAGCAGGGCCATAGTATCGAAGAAGCGGCTATTATGGCCGCGCATACGCGTTTCAGGCCGGTGACGATGACCGGGCTCTGCTTCATTCTCGGCGTTCTGCCTCTCGTTCTGGCGAGCGGCGCGGGGGCGGCCGGGCGGATTTCCATTGGCTTTCCGGTGTTTGCCGGCATGATCGTCGACAGCACTTTGGGCCTGCTGATGATTCCGGTGCTCTACGTCGCCTTCCAGTCCGTCAGCGAGCGCATCAGCGGCAGGAAAGCCAAGGAACCGGCACCGGAAAAACCGGCAGAAGCCATTTGACGGACAAGATACGGGGCTTTTGGTCGTGGTCCCGGACGATTCAGCAAAGTCAACCAGAGAAGGTTGGGACCAAACATTCAATCCGTCCTGGTCATAATCAAGGTCAGCGGCAATGCCGCCGGCTCTGTAGTCGGCCTGTCAATTCTCCGATCGCAACCTGTCAATTGCTACAGTTTCGATAAACCCGGGCAGACTGAATAGTTAGCGCGCAAGGGGATACCGCCGGCGTGCCTTTCGTCTCTGCAGGCTCTTTTCCGTCACCGCTCCGGCGGGTGCGGGCGCGATGCTTGTGAACGAACAAACACGCGGTGGCCCAGGGCAATGATCGTGGAGCCGGTTGGCCGGGGGCGCTTCCGTTAGTCGGCCGCTATGCGAACGATGCCCGGATGGCGAGGATAACGAGATCGTCTCCATATCCTCAGTCGGCAGTCGTGATGGAAATCTTTGTGCGCGCAAGTGGTGTTGTTGAATGATTGTGAACAACCAGGGACTGAAACATACGGGCGACGACGGCGCGATGAACACCGGGCGCCGCGTCTATGAATATGTCGAACTCGTTGCCGCGGATCGCCGATATCTCGACAAGGAGATCGAGTGGAAAATCATCGACAACACTGTGTTCAGCCTTGGCATTCCGCCGCTCGACGCCAACAGCTTCCTCCAGGGCGCGGCGACCATCGGTCAGTTTTCAACCGAAACCCTCGTCATGCGCGCGTTGAACGACATCGCGAGCGGTATGCGCAAGCGTTCGCCGCGCATCTCGTCCCAGCAGTTCGAGTTCCTGACAGACGCGGCGATCGGGCTGTCAAAAGGCGAGATCGACCGGGACGACGCCCGCGGTCTGGTCAAGGCCGCCTGCGAACAGGCGGATCTGCGCGCGGCGCGCAGAGGCTTGTTCCGGACGCGGCGCTGGTACCGGAGCATTCCTGACCGACAGCAATTGGCGAGGGCGTGATCATGGTACCGCACGCCAATCCCACCACGCTCCTCAATTGGGTCGCTGCGCTGCCGCTCGATGTCGCATTTGTGCTGCTGGTCCTGCCCGTCATGATCATCGCCGCTTTGGGCACGGTCTTGATCCGCGGCCTGCTGGGAACGCAGATCTCGCCGGGAAGCCCTGTCGGTGCGACCAAGGCGGGCGCTGCGGCGGAGATCTACGCCGTCGTGCTGGGCTTCATCATCGTGCTGGGTTTCACACAATTCCATGACGCCAAAAAGGACGTGCTTTACGAAACCAAGCTGCTTGAGCGTCTGGCCAACGGTTCCGAGACCGATCAGCGGTTGGATCTGTCGGCGCAAATCGAAACCTATGCCCGCACCGTCGCCGACAAAGAGTGGATCATGATGGCTGTCGGCGACAAGAGCGCCGAAGCCGAGGCGCAGATGCAGGCGCTGGAAGACAGGGTGCGCTCGGCGGCCGGTTCGGAGGATTCCCTTGCCGGATACAGGCTTTTGAACCTGATGGACGAGATCGTCGAACTGCGCACCTCTCGGCTGTCTGCCTCGCCCGACCCGGTGGTCGCGACAATCGTCTTCCAGGTGCTGTTGGTCGGCGCCGGCCTCGCCGTCGTGACCGGCTGGTTCATTCGCGGCCCCAGCGTCGCGCTGCACATGTTCCTCTCCGCGGTGGTCGCCGGTTCGGTGGTGTCGCTGATGATCCTGTCGGCGCAGGTGCTCTATCCCTTCGCCGGAACGGTGGCGATTTCACCGGAGCCGTTTTGGGCGCTTACAGACGTCTCAGCGAGGTAGGGGCAGATGTTCGGTCCGGTCAATTTGGCGATACGCTGGCTGTTTTCCCTCTTTCTCGTCTTCGGCACCTATAATCCGAGCGGCCTTTCCTACTACCACTGGATCAAGAGCGGCGACGCCGCCTTTACGACGGCTGCCGTGGCCGGAACGGCGATGTTCGGCGCCTATCTTTTCCTGGTGCGCAGTACTTGGCGCTCTATCAAGCCCATCGGCGTTCTCATCGGCGCGACGTTCTTCGCGCTGTTCAATCTGATGCTGATCGATGTCGGCCTGGTGACGGTGGGAAGCAGCGGCGTCGTTTCGGTGATGGTGCTGGCCTCCGTTGCAAGCATTTTGGCGATTGGCCTCTCCTTTTCGGCGATCCGCGCGCGACTCGCGGGTCAGATCGATTCCGATGATGTCGGCAGGAGGTAAGTCCGATGGCTTTCAAACCTTCAGCGGTCACCCGGAAAAGGTAAACGGCGGATGTTGAATTCAACAAAAAGAGGGATCGCCCTGGCCCTGTTGCTGACTTTCGCGTCGACATCGCTGTATTCGATGGAGAATGATCGCAAAGGCGCCCTGTTCCTCGGATCGGCGGGACATCCGCCGTCGGGCGGGGCGGCGTCATTGCCCGATTTGAGGGCAGACCGGGCCTGGCGCGTCGCCAAATACGGGTCCGTTGAAGCGCGACGGAAGCACTTCAAGTCCGGCGTTCGCAGCAGACTCCTGGCGCGAAGACCCGCTCTCGAAATCGGGCCTGTCACCATGGCCCACAAAAGCCTGAAATCCAACGTGCGCGACAAGCTTCGAACCCAGGCGCGAAGCGTTCGAATGGCCATGACCCAACAGTAAGGAGTTGGCAGGATGTATCTGAGAATGAGTAAGGCAGCGCTTCCCGGCCTGGCAATCGCAGCGGCGCTTACAGGTGCGGCGCCGGTGACGGGACATGCGCAAGCGCCGCAGCCGCCAGCGGATGTAGCACAGCCGAGCATCACCGCTTCGACAGCGGCACCGGCGGATCTATCGCCGGGTTCGGCGATTGAGAGCGGGTCCGTTCCCGGTCTGCCGGCACTTCGATCACGGCTCGATGCAGCCGTGACCGATGTCAAGACCAAGGTTATCGATCCGTCGCTCGCTCACACCGGCAGACATGCGTCGTCGCTCCGGGACGGGGCCTATGAAACCCTGCATAACGCCGGCGACGTCGTGGTCGCGCGCGCGACCCCGATCATAGAGACCCTGGCCGCGATACCAGGCTGGCCGCGAAGGCGGCTGGAGGCCTTCGTCGACGCGCTGCAATCCGGCGAGTTCGGCGAGTTTTCAGAACTGGTGAACGAGAGCGGCTTTACCATTTCATATGTCAGAGTCCGCCTCGGCATCATCCCGTCTCTGTCCATCGAGTTCACCCACATGCGCGACCTGACCGATCAGGAAAGGGCCGTGGTGACGCAAAAGATCAAGGACTACACGTCGCAGGTCGGCGGCGCTGCGGGATACATCGAAACCACCATTCTGCAAAGCCTGCTGCAGGCCGGAGAACAGAGTGAGCATGTGAAACTGCAGACGGTTCTGATCAATCTGGTGCCCTTTCCCAGTATCGATCTGAAGTTCAATCCCTTCGAATTTCACGCCTATGATTTGAATGAACTGGTCGATCCGGCCGAGCGGTCGCCGGCCGACGTGGAGGCCAGGGCGAGAGCGCTCGTGCAAGATCCTGGGAACAAGCCGGATCCCGCGCCGGAAACCGACACCGACACGGCCGAAGCACCCGTGGAGGCGCCCGTGGAAGCGCCGGATGGATCGGAGAACCAATGACAGAAATCCGATCGCGGATGATATGGGTCCTGCCGTCGCCGGCCGTCCTCCGGGCGCCGAAGGCCTAGCCCGGATCTCTCAAAGTAGGGGGTGCATCGGCCCCAAGAATCTGAGAAACTAGTTTTGCAACAAACAGTTACCAGGTTCAAGGACGGGGTCCGATGCCAACACACTGTATCTCTGAA
>Ga0056108_1000468_pt1 | contig 11856 bp, 10 predicted proteins | sample WorMetG1BERMUDA1_FD_83875 | JGI IMG/M metagenome (GOLD analysis project Ga0056108, IMG submission 83875) | Marine gutless worms symbiont microbial communities from Max Planck institute for Marine Microbiology, Germany - Inanidrilus... ... | reverse complement strand
GAACGGGTCGAGGGTGCCGAGTGTCTGCCTGGCACGGTGCATCTGCCAACCTGGGTCGAAAGCGAATGGCTTAAGCAGTTGGTCGCCGAGCAGTTGGTGACGGTGAAGACCAAGCGCGGTTTTCTCCGCTCGACGATGAGCTTTCTGGAATGGTTTACGTCAAGGATGGAACGCCGATTATTGGAGTGAATGCGTTACATCATCCAAATCGACAAAGATTTACGATGGCGCATGAAATCGGGCATCTCCTGTTGCACCGCACTGAGATCACTAAGGAGATCCATGTTGATAAGGAATTTCCGATGCTCATGCGTGATTCAGTTTCTTCCGCGGGTGTAAATGAAATGGAAATCGAGGCAAACTTGTTTGCCTCAGAGTTGTTAATGCCAGTAGAATTTCTAGCTAAGTCTTTGGACGCTGAGCCATTTGATATTGACGATGAAGGTGCGGTCCGCGCGCTTGCCAAAGAGTATAAGGTCAGCGCATCCGCAATGAGATTTAGGCTCGGCAACTTGTTCGCCTGATACCGAGGCCGTGGGGGAGGGGGTATGAGTTTCGTTTTCTACGACACAGAAACGACGGGCACGAATACCGCTTTCGACCAGATATTACAGTTTGGCGCGATCAAAACTGATTACGAGCTGAATGAACTGGATCGCTTTGAAATCCGATGCCGTCTGCTTCCTTACGTTGTTCCTTCTCCGGGTGCGATGCGTGTTACCGGCGTTACTGTCGAGCAGCTCACCGATCCTTCTTTGCCCAGTCACTACGAAATGGTGCGGGCCATTCAGGCGAAACTCTCCGAATGGTCGCCCGCTATTTTTATCGGCCACAATTCCCTCCGCTTTGATGAGAATCTTCTGCGTCAGGCTTTCTACAAGACGTTGCACGCCCCCTATCTCACCAACACGAATGGCAACTGCCGGACCGATAGCTTGCGTATGATTCAGGCTGTTGCCCGGTTCAATCCCAACGTGCTTGCCATCCCGCTCGACGAGCGTGGCAAGCAGGTGTTCAAACTTGACCGTCTGGCACCGGTAAACGGTTTCGATCATGCAGCCGCCCATGACGCGATGGGCGATGTCGAAGCGACCATTCATATGTGCCAGGCGATTGCGGAGCGGGCTCCCGAGTATTGGTCAAATTTTGTGCGGTTTGCCCAAAAGGCCGCCGTAACGGAGTTTGCTACGGAAGAAGAGGTGTTTTCGCTTACCGACTTTTTCTATGGGAAATCTTACTCCTGGATGGTGACGACAATCGGACAAAATCCCGAATACGGGGCCGAACTTCTTGTCTTCAATCTTGGCATAGATCCTGATGAACTTTTGAGATTATCAGATGATGAGCTCGCGGATCGATTGGCGGAAACGCCCAAGCCGGTTCGCGCTATGCGAACGAATGCGAGCCCTGTCGTTCTTGCCTACGACGATGCACCCGATGCGTTGCGGGAAGATGCGCCCACGTTGGATATTCTTCAGGCGCGCGCTGCGCAGATCAGGGAAAATAGCGATTTCGCGGGACGGTTGATTTCGGCGTTTCTGGCAACCCGCGATGAGCGGGAGCCATCCGTTCATGTCGAGGAGCAGATTTATGACGGCTTCACAGACAATGCCGACCTGGCCGTCATGGAACGGTTCCATGCATCGGAGTGGGGAGAAAGAGCAGGTTTGCTTCCACTGCTCGCCGACGAGCGATTGCGGTCGTTGGGGCAGCGGTTAATTTTCGTCGAAGCGCCACAGACTATGCATGATGCAGCCCGGCGGGATTACGAAATGGCGATTGCTCGCCGGCTTATGGAAGATGACGGCACGGTACCCTGGTTGACTCTGCATAAGGCGATCGAGGAGGCAAACGATATGATTGCCGTTGCAGAAGGGGCGGAACGCGCTTTGCTTACCGACTTGCGAGATTATTTGGTTCAACGAGTCGACAATGCGGCAGCGTTGCTAGCCTGATTTTGAGTGATCCGAGCCCCGAATGTTGCTGGGCGTGTCCGTCAACTCGGACGGGGTTTTCGTGAGCCAGCCATCACTTAATTCGTTTTTTTGGTCTTTCGGCTTCAATCCCTCACGTCATCAGGGAAAATACAGGCGGCACTCGAGTCTTTACTCTGAGTCAAAGGATAGCGCTGATTACGACCTACCATGGAGGGATGAGATTTCATTGACTTTGGCTTGATTAGATTAAAATTCACAATAAATATGTTGAAAGATCATTTTTCATGAGGTATGATTAAATTTCACGAGATTCGGTATGGAGTGCTGAATTTCAGAGAGAAGGGTCATTTTTCATGGAAGAGCGTGAACAGTATCAATTTTCAGGCCCAGTGACTGTTTTTCAGGAGAAGCGTCTTCCTGAGAAAGCGATCCCTGCCGGCTATAGCGCTCTGATTGATGCCTATGATCTTTCAGTGCCGCTCCCCCGCACACTCTCAGCTATTGGTGAACGTCACCGAGTAGTGGAGGAAGGGGGCTGGCGTATCCTCACGCCACGTCACGCGCCCCATCCCACATTGGAAGGTCATCTTACCTTCGCTCTCAAAAATGAAGGGCTCGACCTGGCTGTTCTCAAGCGGCTCTTCTTGGCCGTTGGTCCAGAAGAAATTGCCGCTCTTGTCCGGTCGAAACCGACCGGTACTTACTCACGCCGTCTCTGGTTCCTTTATGAATGGCTGATTGGCGAGATGATCGATCTTCCTGATGCCGAGGACGGGCGTTACGTGACTGTTGTCGATCCAAAGCAACAATGGGCGGCGTCCGGTGAAACCTCATCCCGGCATCGGGTGAAGAACAACCTGCCGGGCACGCCTTCATTTTGTCCTCTGGCGTTTCGGACCGAAGCACTTGAGCGGTTTGTTGATTTGAACCTGGCGCAGCGCGCGCAGGAGATTGTCGTCGATGTGCCGCGCGATCTTTTGGCGCGCACCGCCGCCTTTTTACTGCTGAAGGATTCAAAGTCGAGTTACGCAATTGAGGGCGAGCGGCCCCCACAAGATCGCATCCAGCGTTGGGGGCGAGCTATCGGAGAGGCCGGTCGTCAGGCGCTCGACCTTGATGAGCTGTTGCGGTTGCAAAGAATAGTGATCGGCGATGATCGTTTTGTGAGGCTTGGACTTCGCGATGAGGGCGGTTTTATCGGCGAGCATGATCGCGAAACCCGTATGCCCTTGCCCGACCATATCAGTGCACGGGCAGAAGACCTGACGGATTTGGTTGACGGGATGGTTGCGTTTGACAGCGGTCCGGCACAGGAACTTGATCCCGTCATCGCGGCCACAATACTTGCATTCGGTTTCGTCTATATCCATCCCTATGATGACGGGAACGGACGTATTCACCGTTACCTCATTCATCATGTTCTGGCGCAACGCGGCTTCAATCCGCCCGGCGTCGTTTTTCCGGTCTCAGCAGCAATTCTTGAGCAGATCGATGAGTATGGACGTGTCCTCGAGAGCTATTCATCGCGTTTGTTGCCACTCGTCGAGTGGGAGCCGACCGAGCGTTTCAATGTCCGCGTGTTAAATGACACCGGGGATTTTTATCGCTACTTCGATGCGACGCCGCATGCGGAGTTTCTCTTTGCGTGCGTTCGAAAAACGATCGAAGAGGACCTGCCAAATGAAACTGATTTTTTGCGCCGATATGACCTTTTCAGTCAGCATGTGACCAGCTTCATCGATATGCCTGATCGCACAATCGATCTCTTGTTCCGCTTTTTGCATCAGAATGAGGGACGATTATCTAATCGTGCGCGCACGCGCGAATTTGAGGTTCTGACCGATGAGGAAGTGCAGCGGATGGAAGGCATTTATCAAGATGTATTCGGGGGCCCTCCGGATATTCATTCAATGAAGGACCTCGATATCGCCCTCCAAAACCGTGAAGTTATGTGGCCCGTTCGTTGCGAGAAAGCAGAGGACGGTATGCACAGAATTGCAAAGGTGAAGCCTCTCGCCTCTCAAGTTCATGAAGGCTGGACTTACCAGGGGGTTTGCGGTCTGTGTGGTGAGCTCGTCGATACCGGAGAGCCGTATGACCGGGAAAAGTGATCACGAAAATGTCGAGGCTGAATCTGGTCACGATGCCACGATGAGGCGGCTGGCCAGGAACCGTCCGGTCGAGGACCGCCCGATGGTATGTTTTATCGTCTCCAAAAATACGGCTATCGCAAATTTCCTTCCGTCATTCCTGATCCTGACCGGGCGGCCATCCTGCGAGATTCCCGCAGCACCGACAACCGGGACAATGCGGAAACCGAACCGCCTGCCGACGAAACCATAGATACAAAATGCATCTGGGCCGTCGAACTCTATACCCCCTCGCAAATCTCGGAACTGCTTCATCGTTTCGAAAAGCTCGGCTGGAACAGAGACGACCCCACGAATCCGGACCGTAGTCCCGTAGACTGGATTCAAAGCTTTCGGGAGTCCGCCCGTGGCGGCGGCTGGTTCAATCTGGGACCGCTTTATCGCCATGGCGACCGCCGTTTCTTTTATCGCGGCCGTGAAGCCCCGTTGCCGGAGGGAGTCGATTATGCGGTGGCGTCTATGTACAGCCTTACGTCCTCTGTAACCTGTGTCGTTATCGGATTCCTGCTTGATGATGAACATGGACGAAAATTCGAAGACGCCCTCAGGCTTGATCGGCAGAGCATAGTAGAGCCGCTGCGCGGACGTGGTTACCGTCTTCCCGGTCCATGCTTTAGCGCGCCCATCCGTCACGTTCGATTGGCAGGGGTTACGAACCTCGCCAAGGCCTTCCAAAACCTTCCCGTGTTGGAATTTGCCTCATCCATCACACCCAACGTGACCGCGCCCGCCGTCCGGTCAATGCCCGGCCCGCACCACTCGCTAAAGCGACCGTGTAGGGCATGACCGTCCGGCTCGAAACCCGGTCTGAAACGTGGGCGTCATGAGGCAAACCAAAACAGAAAGGAGAAGACCAATGACAAGCAAACGTAACGCAAATCGTAAAGAGCAGACCAAATCCACCCAACCACCGGCGCTCATCGCCTACCATGTCGCAGAGCGCGGCGAGAATTCCTACTGGACCCGCATCGGAGCCGCCTGGGATCACGAGGACGCCAAGGGGCTCACTATCCAGTTAGACCTCGTGCTGGTAGATGCCGGGCGCAATTTTTTTACCGTGGTTGTCGACGTTAGATTGGTGCAAACCGCCCGATCAGCCACAGTGCCACAACGATAATAATGGCCAAAGTCACCAGCTTAGTCAGTCGACGCATTTTGGTGAAAAACCAGCTCACCACGACAAAACTTATCAGACAGACCAGAGCCAGTTCCCACCACTCTGCTTGCGGATGGTTTTCATAGACCCACCACCCGGCACCACCGCTGGCAGCAAGGCCCAGTAGGCGCGCGACAAATTCATGGGACCGGTCTGGAAACGTCCCCGCCCAAACCTGCTGGATACGCTGGTTTACATCTTCTCGACTGCGCCCGGCAGTGAAACCGGCGGCCTGCCTGTTTTGATGTTGGTTTTCATCCATCTGGTTTTCCTTCCGCGCGCTTCAAATCTTCACCGTTCTCTGTCGTGACCACCACGCGCGCGCGCCTGAAGTTCCCGCGCGCGCTCAGCAGCTTTGGCCAGTTCTTCTGCGCAGCTACGGGCGGCGTCGCGCTCGGCTTGCTGTTTTTCAGATTGTTCAACACGCCGCTCAACCTCCTTGTTCTTTTCGTCTTCAAGTTTTTTCAGTGCCTGCTCATTCCTGAAATCAACGTTTTTTTCGGCCTGAATCTCCATTCGGGCTGAGAGTTGCTGGTAGTTTTCATTCTGTCCCACTCCGGGCGGGTGCAACTCAAAGGTTGACCTCCCGGCCATCAATTTTGCCCGCTCTACCGCAACGTCATTTTCCCGCCTTTGCGCCTGTTCCTGCTTGAGCTGCTCTTCTTGTTCCTTGTGCTTTTGCGCAATCCGCTCGATTGCATCTTTTTCGGCTTGCGGCAGACCGGCTACGCGCCCGTCTAGCGTCAACGCCACTGCCTGGAAATCCTTACGGGCCTGGTCGGCCATCGTCAGCCCTCCATCAAAAATGCCTGATTCACCTACTGGCTTTGTTCACTTTGCCGTCTACAAAGACCATTCCGCGCAGGCCGCGAATTGGACCGAAACTCTCTGTGAACACTACGCGAATATTGGGGTGTATCGTTTGGGTCACTGTTGTTTTAGGGAGCCGAAACGGTGTGCAGTCACTCCAGTTGCCATTCGTTAGACGTTTCGTGCAAAACCGGCCCTGCCAACCAACTTGCGCCGTATTGAGCTGTGTTTTGCTCTGGTTATGCAGAAGGTACGATACGCGCAACAAATAGCCGGGATTGGCTTTTTCAAGTTTTACTCGGGTGACTTTGAATCCGACATTTTCGACCGGGATGCTCCACGGCTGGAGCTTCCAGATCGCGAAACTAACTCCCGCCACCACGACAACAACCCCGATGGCCAATCGGCGTATGCCCTTCCACATGGCTTGTCTTTGAATGCCCTGTACCACGGCGTCGGCAAAGTCCTTGCGCCGCTCTTCTTCGGCTTGTTCGATTTCCAACCGTCGCGCTTTCACCTCTTCGAGAGTCGGCGGAACAGTCTCCGTGTGGTCTGGATGCGGATCGTACTTCCCCAGAAAATACGGGTCGTGAAAGTATATGGACTGACCGAGCACAATCGGTGGCGCACCAGTAACGAACAGAACTTGCCGCCCTGTCCCCCTGGCGAACGCTTTCGCAATTTCGTCAGGCCGCATTAGGGGAGCGACAGCGATACTTTCGTTTCGGCTGACACTGGAGACCGTGCCATAGGTCGATCCTTCTGTCGTGCCGAAGGTTTCACCGTAAGACGCGTTTACCCCGGAAGAGCTGTTTGAAGAATTGTGGCCACTGCTAGAGGATTGTGATTGTCCTTGAGAAACAGATTGCGAATCTGAATACGAAGTTGATTTCGATTCATTTTGTGACGTCGAAGAGCCGGTTGTCTCTTGCCTCAATTCCGTTTGGCCCAGTCGGTTTGAAATATATTCCAGTGTTGTCGTGTCAGAGTTCCCGAAAAACTGCGAAACGCCCGCATTGCCGAGAAAGGTCTCCCAGGTTTCTTTGTAGTTTGCTTTTAGCTGATTGAGATCCTGCAAGATCACCCACAGCTTGACACCGAAACCGGCGATGTACCCGGCCGCTTTTGACAAACTTGATACATGCCTAAGTGTGGCAAACTCATCGAGAAGGAAAAGAGCGGGGTGACCGGTTGCTGGACGATTGCCAAGACGTTCCATGTGGCCCAGTGCCAACATAACAACAGTCCGCAACCACCGCCCATGTGTGTCGAGCCGCCGTGCCGGAAGGCAAAGATACAGACTCAAGCCCTCGCGCGCGCCCTTCAAATCGTCGAGCACAAAGCTTGAATTTGAAAGCACCTCACGCATACCCGGACTATCAATAAAACTCGTATTGCGTCGTGCGGTGGACAGGACGGAGCCGCGTTCGTTTTCACCGGAGCCTGTCAATGTCGCGGCAGCGGCAGCAATCACTCCGGAATAGGCTTCGCATTGCTCCATGCGCGCCAATAACAAAAAGAACGGGTCAACCGTCGTACCTTCTTCATTTACTTCCGCAGCAGCTTCGCGATCACCCAACGTGAGCAATTCGCGAACGCGCGGTAGGTGTCGTCGCTCAGGTGGTTCGGAGACCACCACAAACAGGATCAGCCCTTGCAGGAACACGCGGGCGGATTCGTCCCAATGCGCATCACGCGAGTCCGTTGCGACGATCAGGGATTCGGCAATGGCACTTGCATCATCGACAGCCTCAGGACTTTCCGGATCGATACAGTCAAGCGGATTGAAGCGGCCACGCAAACTTTCATCGACATGCGCTACCTTGAACGGGTCGAGAACCCAGACCTGCTGCCCCAGTCCTTCGGCATAGTCTGATCCTTTGCCCCGTCCTGACGCTGTGATGGTCGCGTTCTCACCCTTTGGGTCAATGCAAATGAGTGATCCCGGATGCTCACAAAGATTAGGGATGATTGCGCAGGTGCCTTTGCCGGCACGGTTTCCTGCAATCGTCACAATGTGACGGTCATCGCTATAGCCGAATGGTGAAGGGTGCTCCGTCAGAGTGTAGCCGAACCACGTTTCGCCCGGTTCATATCCGACCTGTTCAAGGACAGCCGGATCGGCCCAGTGGGCCGTTGCCTGATTTGAACGGGATGGGGCAATTTCTCCCCCCGGTATATTCATTGGACTGATCTCCCCGATTTAATCCCGATCTACGCCGGGTTGTGCGGAAGCTTTACTGAAAGTTTTTTGGTCCTTAGTTTCACGCGAGCAAAAATTGGAAGTGAGCAACCCAAAGTCTATAGCGCAGACAAGGGCTTATAGGCAACGCCGCTCCCTTTATAGATGTGAGGTGCCGGGAGGCGAGAATGGCTTAAATCCAAGCTGAATAGTGTTTTTCTGCGCTGGATTTCGGGTCTGAGAGCAGCCCTTAAAATGCCATCAATGACATAAAGTAAAACTTTCAGTAGTATGGAGGGCGCACTTTTGGGTTTGGCTAAAACAAACCCGGTGCGCCGGTTCGGGGAACGTGTCTTGGCAAGGGGATTCACGCACTGTGGCTATCTATAGCTGCAACCTGAAGAGCATCGGTCGTACCACGCACAGGGAGGGAACGGCGGGTGCGCATATTCGCTATATCGCCCGACCGGAAGCTGAGCCGGTGGTACTGGCTGCTCGCATGCCCAACGATGCCGATCAGGCGCGCAACTGGATGGACCGGGCCGAGCGTGCTTCACGAAAAAACGCCAGGCTACTGGACAAGATCAGAATAGCCCTGCCGCGCGAACTGAATGAAACACAGCGTGTGGAGCTCGTGCGGGACTTCATGAAAGACCTCACTGGTGACGGACGCGTGCCATGGTTTGCAGGCATTCACCAAAAGGGTGAGGACGCCCATAACCCTCATGTTCATATCGCCGTACATGATCGTGACACCGAAACAGGAAAGCGGGTGTTGCGCCTGTCTGATTCCACGCGCGATCGGGTCAAGGCCGGTTTGCCAGGACCCAAGGCTGTGGAGTGGATCAGAGAGCGATGGGAGAGTGTGTGCAATCGCGCGCTTAAACGGGCTGGAATAGACGAACGGATCGATCGACGAACGCTAAAAGCGCAAGGCATTGACCGGGAGCCTGGCATTCATGTCGGGCCGCGCGCCAGTCATATTTACGGTCATGTGAAACGTCCGGAGTCCAGGGGGCGGATTAATGGCTGCGGTCGCGTGATCGATTACCCGCTCATTGATAAAGGCAAGACGAGGCGTGAATTCAATGCGCAGATCGTCGATTTAAACCTGGAGCGAGCGGCGCGTTCAGATAATCCGGAACGAGCAGCTTGGGCCGCATTTGAAAAAGATCAGCTTGCTAAAGATCGCGTCCTCGAAGAACGGTTGGCAAAAGAACGGCGTACCCGTACGGCACAGCTTCGCAATATCGGAAATCTCTACAAAGGTGAGGCGGTCAAGATCAGAGCAGGGTTTCGTCTCAATCAGCGTGCTGTTCGGCTTGAAATCAAATCGAGGTTTGCGCGGTTGCGTGATGATATGCGGGACCGACATCGCCGTGAGCGTGAGGCGCTAAAAACAAGACAGGGGAAGTTCTATCGGCGTCTCCTGAAGACAATCGACTTTACCGGTACGACAAAACGCGGCCAGAAAGAGGCGCGAAAGGCTCTAAGCGAAACACATAGAAAACAACGGCAGGCACTGAGCGAGAAATATCTGGATGTTCAGCAGGCCAGATTTCAGGCGATTAGACAGCGCCACGATAAACAGCGGACGCGCCTGGACGACAAACGCACCAAACATCTTACGGAACTGCAAGACTCCCATAAATCTGCTGACCGTTCCGCTGATCGGGAACGTCAACTTCGCGAAGTCGACCGTGAACAGGCACGAAAGATTACAAAACGAAAGATCAGGGATTGGAAGAGAAAACGGCAAACACCGACGCCCCCACAGCAGGGTGGTTCCGGTGGACGCAGCGGTCGTGATGACGGCCAGAGTCGGGAAGAGTCTGGAGCCAAGGATGCACTTGCTAGGGCTGCAAAAAGGGCACAAGAGATGCAGGAGCAACAACAACGAGAGGGTAAGGAACGCAAGAACGGGAAGGACGGCGGCCGCAATCGAAGTTGATAGGTAAAAACTTACACAAGTTGTTACACATTTACAATATTTTCCAAAATTTATCAAGTTATTACAACAGGTTATAAACACAAGGGACTTAAAGCAAGCTTGAGTGCTTCCGTGGAAACACGGGATGCAGAACTGCTCAAATTCGGGGAAACCTGTAAAATGGCAATCCCGAGCCAAGCCCGGATCGAGGACTCGATCGGGAAGGTGTAGAGACTAGACGGGCAGCACCTAAGGCGCACGCTACGGTGAAGGGATAGTCCAGGCCACAAAGGCACACCCGAACTTCTGGTGTGCTGCGGCGAAAGTCGTAGATGGTATGAAAATCCGTTGGGCGTAAGCCCGTGGGGGTTCAAGTCCCCCCGCCCGCACCAAAATATTCGTGGATAAAGTAATCCTGGTAGTTGACGAGTACCGTCGAGCCAGCAAAGTGAATCCATGCCAGATCTAACATGCATCTACTGCCGTGAAGAGATTTCGTCCGACGGATTCAACACCGAGCACGTGATTTCACGTTCGTTTGGCACCTTCGAAAACAATCTCACGCTTACCGATATGGTGTGCCGGACCTGTAACCAGTTTTTCGGCGACAATCTCGAAGTGGTCTTCGCGCGCGATAGTCTCGAAGCCTATGACCGACTTCAACATGGACAGACCACCTCGGTCGAGAATTGGCCGCATGACAGATTGACATTTACCGCAGCGGTCGATGGCGAATGGTCCGGCCTTCGATTACGGCTTGATGTCTCTAACGGCATTAGAACGGTGCAACCTGTTGCACAAGTTGGTCTGCCGAAAGTAGCAGAGGCTGGCTGGACTTACTTAACGGAATCTGAACTCGCTGATCCGGCCGTTGTGATCCCTACAGATTATGATCGGCAAGGCCAAATCAGAATCCTCGCGCCATCTGATGAAATGCAGGATCGGCTAGTCTCATTGTTGTCCGAAAGAGGAATTTCTTTTCAGCTGCAGGGAAACTTCGAATTGCCGCAACTAGGTGACGAAATAGAAATCTACGTCAATACGATGATCGATCCCCTTGCTAAGCGTTGTATAGCGAAAATGGTGTTTAACTACCTTGCGTATATGACAGACAGGGAATTCGTGCTGAAGCCCGACTTTGACCCAATCCGAGCCTACGTCCGGTACGGTGTAGCCCCAGAATATTTGTTGGTGGATGCCGACGACACGCCCATATTGGCCGATGATAGTCGAACGCTCAGGCAGACGGACGGTCATATTGTCACGATCAACTGGACTTCAGACAACAACCACATTGTGGGACAAATCAGTTTGTTCAATCGCGTTACATATCGCATCAGCCTTGCGAGGAATTATTCTGGCCTGTGGCGACCCATTCGCAATGGGCACCACTTTGACCTAGAGGCGCGCATGATATCCCCTATGGCCGCTACTTCTTTGCTGGTACCACGAGCACAGTAACTTTTCTGAAGCTATAAAAAACAATCTGCCTTCAATGTGAATTACTGGATTTGGCAGCATGCTCGGCCTGCGAGTCCGTGTACTTATTTTCTGTGGGTAGTCGATGGCATATCGTAACCGTCCGGCGAACGCGCCCTTTCTTATGATGCTTGTTCAGCGTAGGCCCATGGCAGGAGTTCGTCGATGCGGTTGATCTTGTGGTCGGCGATGCGGTCCAGGACCCAGGCGAG
>Ga0056108_1000464_pt1 | contig 11910 bp, 8 predicted proteins | sample WorMetG1BERMUDA1_FD_83875 | JGI IMG/M metagenome (GOLD analysis project Ga0056108, IMG submission 83875) | Marine gutless worms symbiont microbial communities from Max Planck institute for Marine Microbiology, Germany - Inanidrilus... ... | reverse complement strand
GAGCCATTTTTTTGCAATTTCCATCTTGAACCCAAATTGTGACGTCATAAATGACGTAATTTCCAGTTTTGCAAAAGTTGTCGTACAGCGATGCGGTTTTGACCATTGGATAGCTCAGAGGATTTCATGGGGCGAGATGGTCTCCATTTTTCTCTATCTGTTATAGTTTCCGAGTTATGACGTCATCAGTGACGTCATAATGAGCTATGCGGATTGCACCCCCGGCCGTGAACCACGTAGCGTAGCCGCTAGTTCTTTCAAAATCAAGTGAGTTTTTGCTTTTACCAAAAATACACACATTTTTATTTCATGACAAATGAGCCTACCACTAAAGATTCTCTTCTGGAACAAATGGAGAACGAAAACCAATGGCAACCGTCTAACCGAGGTCCACGTGGAAACGGCCATCAAAACCCAGCAGGTAGGTATAATACAACACCAATCATTTTATGGCCATTACAGGTATACAGGACAACCTGTTAGCCAGCAACCCCGGTTAAGAACTGCAGAATTTTGTTGCAGCAGTCGCATGCCCTTGCTGATGGCAGCTACTGCATTTGGATTGGGAAAAGACGTTAGAGTTTCCTCAGTGGTGTTATACACACCATCTCTGTACCACACCAGTGGGTAGGTATAATTATGGCCGCCCTGCATAGCAGATGCAGACATTATATTTTTGCCCTGTGGTTTCTTATGTCTTCTTTCTTTTTTTCTTTATTCACCTAATCTCAGCCGTTGCAGATTGGATGTCTGCCATACTTCCACACATGGTGGCCTTAGTGCAATTTAAGGATGTAGGTCTGAAACGTGTTGCACGCGGCTCACTGAAAATACAGGACGCAAAAAATCGCCATCTGGACACCATCGCACAACTTTGTCGGGCTATATCTTCACAACTAAGGCATGTATCGACAATCGGAAAAAAACCTGTTAAACAGCAATACCTTCTCCACATGTCCTCACAATATGGTGAACTTTGGCCCACTAACGGCTGAGATCAGTTCAGGAGTTTGGGGCACCCCTGCAAATTTCAACAGGTTTCAACGGTTACTGCACGGCACTCTAGTAGTAGGCGTCAGCCAAACTTTGCGGCATTGAACAGAGGGCGCCACCTATATTCGGCAGGGTGGCCATCATTCTAGTTAGTTCTACTTTTATAATTATTAGATAAGTATGAGAGTAGTTCAATACTGACGTGTCGTTCAGCACACTTTGCGCCGTCAGGCACCATGCCAGGGTCAGGCATGTAGAGGCCGACGTCAAGAATGGCTCCCTTGCAGTCGTGGCGAGTGTTGTTAACCAACACCCACGCCTCGGGCATCGTGAACGCCAGCGCCTCCTTCCAGAACATCAGCTTCTCACTCAGGTGTTGACAGTGCAGCATCCCGCACATCACGTCTCTGTCGCAACACACCTTTCAAGTCAGGCACATACTCACTACCTCTGTACTGACGACCATTTTTCTGGCGAATATGGGTTAGCTGGTTCCACCTCAGTTAATATTCTCCGCCTGTTCTGAAACCGAATCTTGCAGAACTTCTTAATCCTTACATTTCTGCCCACACACCGCAAGACTTCTCTTCTGCCAATTGGTACATTCCTCACACTAATCTGTCTTCTGGTTCCTGCTCTTTCCATATTGTAGCATCAACTACCTGGAACTCTGTCTTCCTCTGCTCCTTCATTCCAAACCCATTCTGAAAGCATTTAGAAAACTTGTTTCTGTCTGCTTTTAACAACTGCTAGTGGCTAACCCAGCACCTCTGATTCATTTACACGTAAATGATTACGGCACTTCAAGGATTTTTTTACTTAATTAAGTGGCACGTTTCTTACAGGTCGGAAGCTGTTCCCATTACCCGACCAACATTGTCGAAGTACTGAAGGAAACACAAAGAAATGACTCCAAACACTGGCCTGGCATCATCCTTTCTGCATCCAAAGCCAGTGCACAGAACACACGTTCAGTTGTTGTTTAACCGGCTTTCTTCTCTGCAGCTACTCCAGGTCTGACTGAGTCTCCAAAATAGAACCTTTGCAAATAACTGGAACAACTTTTGGCAGGCTGTTTATTCTTAAGTTCTTTTACAGAAAATTACTGACATCGAACCAGATTTGTGGAATTCACTTCCAAGAGGAGAGAGCACAGTTTTTAAACAGCAGTGCACTCACCGGGAGTCACATTTCTTGAAAGACTTGTTATCGACCCAGCTGAAGCCGCAGTGACCGTTGGCCGTGCCGAGGACGTTGAAGTTGTCGAAGCAGCGCGGATGTGAAACGCGGCCAGTCGAGCCCCACAGCAACCGACACTGCTTGTTGTGAGTGTTGCAGCGGCCTTTGTAGCAGTACGACCGGCTCCGCTGCACAAACACACAGACAACACTGCAATTCTGTGCCTTCCTCCTTTAACTCGTCCAAAGTCCTTGATTCACTACGAAAGCATCTCAAAACCCATATGTTTCACTCTGCCTTTAACAACCTCCAGCAGTTAACCTAGCAACTCTGATTAATTTAACATACATAGTTATAGCACTCAGTGACTGGCAAATCCAAATCATGATTGGGATTTAAATCGCGATTTGGGCATATTTTGGGAGTGATTCGAATTGCAAAGATTCGATTTGGCAAGGGAAGATTGGGATTTGATTTGATTTGGTGCTTTTCATGATTCAATCTGATGGTATGGGATTCGGCGGTCGAATATTCTCAGTCAGTCACTGGTCGTTTTTGTGATTAGTTGGATCTGCAGTTCGGTAAACGGCAAACAAACATCAAGTGGAACTGGATTGCTCTCTGTTATTGCGCACTTTTTCACAGAATGAACAGAGAGAACAGACAGACTGGATTGTGTTGTAGTTCGTTAGTTTTCGTAAAAAAAACTGTTGGTTCGCAGTGTTAAATGTACTTGTCATTTTGGGGATTGGTATTTGAAGTTTTGGGATTTGATTAGGATTTGGATTTTTGGGACTGGGATTAAGATTATAGGATTGGGATTTGGGATATGACAAGATTTGAGATTTTAGAGTAAGATTGGGATTTGACATTTGCCCATGGCTGATAGCACTGTACAAATGTTTTTACTTACTCACTTAGTTGCACATCTCAGTCCAGGACATTTTCCAGGTGAACCTGAGCTAGCCAGGTTCCCTCTTTATTTCATTCCTCCACTCATTCCAGATCAAGTCCTTCAGCATCAACATGATGTTCTTGTGACAGACTCGAGGAACACATGACTATGTCATATACTGCGCTAGCATGGCGTCGTGTGGTAAAAATGGGTCACATGACCCTGGTCGTGCCTATATGGGGGTGCTTTGTAACATATTGATAGGCTTTGATTTATCATGGTCAACATATATACTAAATTTGAAGTTGATTTATGTTTCATAATTTCCACACTGTTTGCTTTTTATCACCATGTCACCATGATTAAACTAAAGTGTAGCATCAGATGTGCTATTTGTGACATCAGTAATGTCATTATGTGACGTGTGCATAGGAAGGACTGCAGTTGACCAGTCAACAGGTCTTTTTAGGCCTGGTTAATCAGTCCAAATATGGACGTCTTAACAACTCCAGTCTCTACTCCAGACCACATGCAAATACAGACCTCATCAGTCTGGCAGTGAGTACCATCAGCGATGTATGCATCTGATGGGCAATACTGCGAGACGCCGTCACAGTATTCACCAAGGTCACATGCACTGTCAACAACCTCGCGGCATAATGTCGCCATTGGCTTCACCTTCACATATATACACAAACGTGCACCAACACTAGAAGCCTGCATGGAGGCGGGTACGAATGTTACGGGAGACCCACAATGTTGGCAGCTAGTGATGGGTAACCTGCACAGACAGAGCAAGCCTCAAACATGTGGCCACCAGTTGTCTTGCTCGACTCCTGGAGAGTGGACCCTACATGCCTGGTCTGTGTTCCACCTTTACATTCACATTGCGTGCTGTGCACTATGTAGGATAATCGATATCTGGGTTAAGATGCGTAACTAAATTTGTGCCTAGCAAACTCGATAGTCACTAATGACAAGCTGATGTTTGATTAGACAGACAATGGGTGCAGGGCAATATGGGAATGTCTACTCCCGTGCAGGCCCCTAACTAACAGTAACATGATGTTACCAAACTGCCATGCACACGACTGAAGTCTGGCGGGCAATCATTTGGTTTTGTCGGAGTTAAAGCCTGGAGAAGCCCACCCGCATCAGTACATGAACTTGCTGACACACAGACATCTGAAATGCCAATACAAGACCTGCCTATTTGAGAGCATTAGGCCATAACCAGCAGATTTAGCCATGACTGTGCTGTTTTACACGAACTTAAACCAATTGTTAAATCTTAGGTTAAGCTCAGGTTTTTAATTTTATAATCCACTCGCCAATACTAACACTGTAAGTGGACACTTGACAAACTATGCACTATTAACATCCACTATTAACACTGCTAACAAAGCAAAAGAAACACAGTCAATTTGCAACTGACATGCTGAACTGCAACACTTAATTTTTAACGTAAGTAGTGGTAGTAGTTTTTGCAGTTTGCTTTATTATCCCACCATGCAGTAGTATGACTGTGATACTTAGTTAACTGTGTGTTTGTTTATTTGTTTGTACGGTTACGGATTTCTCAGCAGCAGAAAAGACAGCGGCGTGAAACTTCGCATGCTTGTTTGACTACTATCCGGGATGAGCTTCTCCCACTTTGGTGAACTTTGGCCTAGGGGCAGCTCACCAGAAGCCCGATTTTTAGGCCTAAGATGGGCACAAAATTGCCAATAAATTGCGAATAGCGGAAAAACTGTAGTTCGTAGTGCCATATACCAAATTAGAGATATCGTTGGCTTGCCACGAGCTTTCTAACGATGGCGGTCCATAGCGCTATCCAATGGGGCCTACCCTGGCAGGCCTCAAATGAGGGTGCTGTATGGTGGGATATACGTCTTGCTGATGTACTTGTTTGGAATGTTTTTCACATCAATGCCAAATTTGGTACAAATAGCTGTAACCACAGCAGAGATAAATTTTTGTTTTGCTGATTTTCAAAATGGCGACTGTCCATCGCCTCTAATTTTGAACAATACCAAATAGGGAGGTCAGCAACAATGACATAATGTCAACTCCCATTAAGACACGCTGACGACTCAGCAAAACAGTCACAGTTCATTTTGATCAGCAGCAAACATAGAATAGAAAGCACAAGCCACCGCAGCGTCAAACAGCCTTTATTAAATTTGCTAACTCACTCTCCTTTCTTTTCACTATTTAAAGAGTTTTCAGTTTATACACATATCCTGAGGCACAGCAAGCTAACTGGGCACATTATGTTGTGACCTCCGCCTTTACTCCACTACTGGGAGGACGGAGGTGGGCACTGGTTAGTCCGGATGGAGTGGCGCCCAGCTGGATGGTCGGTGTGTCTGCCTCTGTTAATCTCCCCCTGCACCATAAAGTCCAGAAGTTCTCTTCTGGCACCGGCTCACCCGGGTGGTCCCGGAAAAAGGGCCGTAAAACGGTTGTGGTGCAAGCCTAGCATCCATTAGAACAAACCATGTGACCCTGTAGACCTACTGCAGAAGCAGTGCCTCTGTCACAAAGTCCACCTAGTGTTACAAAATAACAGGACAGATTCTAAATCACACCGTACTGCAGCACATGTTAGATCTCAGAGCTTCCAGGCTGATTTATCACCAAGCATCACGTCATATCACCAACTATGAGCTGCTGCGTTGACTGGACAAAATGCAGTCGTGTGACGCTCACGATAAACAAATGAAGAAATCACAAGTTGTGAAAGATCATGGTGACGTTGTCCCATATAACAAATGACATCTGATCTCTTCTGACACCAGGCTGACACTGATCAGATGATTATTTTAAAAATAATTTTTAAAATTAAATATGTTTTTTTAAATTTCTAATTTGAGTAGTTGGTCACACATCAAAACAGATAAAGGATGCTTGTTCGGGTGATATTAAAATATAAGGTCTCTTAGTTGAAATGCAGACACTTGGGCAGTGCCACTGTGTTGACATTTCAACATCGGGACATTATATTTGAATACTGCACTCAAAAATGTGCATTATCTGTATATTTACACAGAGACAGTTGTTAACATCGCGCACCTGACACGTGGAGAGATCACAACACTCGCCAACTGCACAAGTAGCGTTTGGCTGCAGTCGACACGATGTGGCATTACAACATGTGTTACTGCAGTCCTACACAGACCACAGCATTGTCCAGACATTCATCCAGTAACAATCTCATTCTGACATGCTCTAGCAGCTGGCATTGGTACTTGCCACTACATTGTGTCTCAAAAATGACACTGATGTTGCACACTTCAACGCATGTCAACCGATTTTGGTAATTCTTGGCAGAGATGTTGCTGAGAGAGCATGCTACCGAATGGTGATTTGTTACCCCACCTCTCCTAACTAATGTCTCTGCACTACCTGAGGAAACATGAACCCCGGAAAGTGTCTTTTCAGTGACAGTGGCAAACTAGGTATTCGCCGAGACCATCCACATGGTCGGATCGAAATGAAATTTTGCATGGTTGGTGGTCTTCCGGAGGTAGTTCTAAGGTTCGAATTCCATCAAAATCGATCAAGCAATTTCGGACCTGTGAGGGTCAAAATTTGCCCTTTCTCACTGATTTGGCCATTGGCCTATAGAAAATCGTAATCTTGCAGCAAATTAACGAAGTAATAGCAAATGGACATGAAAAATTAAACTAGCTTACGATAGCTCAAACTCCATAGCTATTACCTGCCAAAAATTACTAAAATTGGTTGATCCGCATCAAAGTTATACTGTGCTACATCAGTGTCGTTTTATAGACACAGTGTATTAATAACAAGTGTTCAAAGTAATTTCACTTAAAGCAGCATCACTACCGCATACAGATGGTTCAGTTGTATTCACCAGGTGGCACCAATGTGCACCGCACCTAATACACGGTTTACTGGGCCCACCTGAGTCCACATCCCAAACAGCATCTCAAACGGTTCAGCTATTTCTGCACAGTTCATGGTCGTAACAGACACTGACAGACTGACAGACCATGCTACTCTGTCTGCAGCAATAGGCCACATCTAGCTAGTACTGCAATGCGGCCTAACAACACAAGAACAAAATAGCAAAACAGAAAACAAGCATACAAAAAGCTGAACCTAAACCTACAACAACGGTCAACTGTAAGAACTGCTCATATCATTGTGCACAGTATACAACAGAGCACACAGCTTTTCTGATAATCTTCCCTCTTATCAATTTTTTTTAATGCAAACAATGTGAGCAACGTCTCTGTATAGATAAGCGTGACACACTCGCTCAAGTCAATCAGTGGTTGGTTACTGACATGGCAAGCATAGCTCACCTGAGGCAGACCACAGTCGCAGTCTTCACCCAGCTCAGTAAAGCCGTTACCACACACCGCACCGCCATAGATCTTCTCAGGCAAGTTATGCAGACAGTAGTCCATGCCCTGGTGAAACGACTCGGCAAACTGCTGCCTGGAACACTCTGACCACTGCGTTGGGTTCTTCAACCCACTACAGTCACCAAACACACACTGTTCAGCCACTGCATGTTGCTAACGTATCACGAAACAGTACTAGATCTTCTGCTACTGCAATGACATTCTAATACCAGCTCTCAAGCTATTTACAATCAGTATCAGCAGCTTGTTAAGTGTTAAATGCCACAGGAATCCAATGCAATTGCAAATCAGGGGTATCTCATTATGCCATCAACACTCCTTTTAACGGCCATTTTCCTGGGTTAGCCAGTTCCACCTTGGTGTTTGTCGTCCAATTGCTGCGAAGAAAACGTTCGAGAATAAGTAGCACAGGTGTTTTTAAAAGATGCCTGATGCCATCCCCGTCACCAACCGTATCAAAGCATTGAAGAAAACACAAAGCACTGACCCAAACCACTGCCAGGCATCAACCTTTTTTCATGCACCATTGAACTCCTGATGCAACGCATGCTGCTGTCTTTACACTGGTTCTCTGATGCCAACATTCTAATTAGACACTAAAGTAAAATGGTAAATGATGCATACCAAGGACCTCAACTAGTAGATACAGGAGACTAGGTGAGGTCCTTCCTACCTCCTCTTAGGCCTTGAACCCGTAGGTAGATGAACCACTTACACCTAAGTCTGTAATGCATGGCCAGACCTACAGTTACCTTCCCAATCACTGAGTATCATCGCTCACTGACTGGTACTAAATTATACTGCTTGGTGACACAAGGGTGTGAACAACTTGTCTAGAGTTGTTATGCAACCACACCCCAATCAAAAGTTGAACCTGTGACCTCATCATTCTAAGAAGAAACTACACAAGCCACACACTAGCTTTTCACATAAGGCATCATACGTGACAATTACTACTGCGAGATGTCCAGCTCACTCTTCCACGGGCATCAATTCTCATAAACCTGTTGTACCCCATGCCACGCTTCTAACAGAATACTGCAGGATCAAAACATGGCAACCTTCCTAACTGAGGCACTGGCTTCGCTTTAACCAGCTTCATTTACAGTGTGACTTAAGATGAAATCTTTGCAATTTGTAGTATTTTGACAGGCCTGATGCCCTTCCTGTCGCCCAACCAACAGAGCAAAAACTACAAAGGAAAAAATCAAGCACGTCTAAGCCATTTTTGATCATCAACCATGGACCAGTTTGTTGACAAGGCTCCATCTACATTAGCAGCATTTCTCATGAACAAACAAAGACTGCTTATTATGACTGAATGCTGTAACATCAGACGGAACCAATCACACCTTGACAAACACACCACCTGCTTGTTCACGGGAAATGCTCCTAATGCAGACACAGACTGTTAACGAACCAGATCCCACTAAACATTGACAAACTCTTTAAATACTCAACTTGTAAAAGTATTATAGACGTGATCGTAAGTACAAATTTGTGTGCTAAATTACAACTTAATAACATGATATAACCTAAATTGCGTTGAAAGCGTCGTCAAATCCTAACCAACCAACTGCAACCAGGTGATGACGAACATTAAAAAAATTTCACTACTACTCTGCTACTGCTACTGCTAGGAGATCCTACTGCTACTGCTACTACTACTACTGCTAGGAGCTGCTACTACTGCTACGAGCTCCTACTCCTACTGCTACTGCTGCTGCTACTACTACTGCTACTGCTGGTACTGTCATTACAGAACTTATAAAGAGCAGGATCGCCTAATGGCCACAAGTTCGCTGTCGGTAATTGTCTACCACCTACAACTAATTATCAAGAGAAGTAAACAACAATGTCTTCAGTTGGGTCCTAAAAGTCTCCATGGAGACATCAGTTGATCACAGCGCTGCAGATAGACTGTTCCATGTAGATAGTCTGCAAACAGCAAAACTCTTGTTGCCATAGAACGTGCTTGTCTACAAAACAGAAAACCGACACAGCACACATGATGGCCAATCACAGACAGATCACAAACACGTATGTTGAAAATGCACAGCTGAAACAGACCCGCTGCTGGGAGCCATGATACAGCGGTCATCTGGGCAGCCACAGGTGTCTGTATCATGCGTGAGACCGAAATTATGACCCATTTCATGAGCTAACGTTGTTGCCACTGGACCCACCAGTGGACTGTGATCCTGCACAACAGACACAATGACAGTGTTCACACCAGCAACAAACACCGATAACCACTCAACGTCAAAGCACTCACCTCAACCAGTGACAACCACCCACCGACCTCATCCTTCGCTAGAAGGTCCACCAATGGACTCCCAACAGAACAGGTGCTACTCCCTTCACGTCGGCTCTCCAATGCCAGCATCTTAATGTACAAACTACATGTTTTGTACATTCACTCGACCATAATTGCCTTCAGTGTTTTGATGCTGTTGGTTGGGCATCAGGAGGGATGGGGGATGGTGGAGGTGGGCACTGGTTAGTCCGGATGGAGTGGCGCCCAGCGCCCAGCTGGATGGCTGGTGTGTTAATCTTCCCTTGCACCATAAAGTCCAGGAGTTCTAGTCTGGCACTGGCTTACCCGGGTGGTCCAGGAAAAAGGGCTGTAAAATGGTTGTGGTGTGGTGGCCTGTAAAAAATTGAGTGGTGAGGTGCTGGTATAGTTCTCTGTCTGGAGCAAGGTGCAAACGAGTTGCATATGGTCCAGCCGATGCCACTGCCAGCCTACCATCTCTTGCTTCACTGACTGGTTTAACCATTCTGGTGGCAGTCTTACCCAGGTTGTCCTGGAAAACAGGCCGTTAACTGGGTGTCTGTCACTCGCCCACAACTGACAACATAAGTTAGAAATGGCTTTATGAAGGATGAGTCAAATGACGGCCTTCTTTCCTGGTTTGTACAGGCATGATACTTACCTGTTGCCCAAGTAAAGTAAACAGGGCATTTACATAGCGCTTTATATCGATATCTCTAATGTGCTCAGGTACAGCACGTATTAACGAGGGATTACACAGTTTTAACTGCCACTCACGCGTGCATCCACATGTGGAATGAGCCATGCCTGCTTTTACTTCCCAGCCACAAAGCATCACCGCACTTTGGCTGGTACTCAATTTCCCATTCTACTGAGGGCAGGAAGCCAAGTTGGCCTGGGTAGCTGGCAATATACCGAGGTGGTTTGCCCATCCAAAGATGGTCACCCATCGCAGTTCTAACCGGGCCCAATGTACAGTAAATTCATTCATCCACCCAAGCTGTTACCACTATGCTAAACCGCCACAGCCAACCAACAGTCTCGAAGCACTGAAGGAAAGAATATATGGTAAATATTGACTGCAGTTGTAGAAGAAATGTCAATGTGCAAGTACAGACCAGATTAACGCCGCCGGAGTACTGCCATGTGCATATTGTCATGATCGGCGCTTTGCCAACGACTCCATCGCCTAGAGTTCGACCACTAGAAACCACACAAGCCAGACACTGACTGTCCACATCAGTCAGCATACATAGCCACTGTGAGCCGTCTAGCTCAGCTTCATCCGGCATTCTACCAGGGATATAATTCTCAAAAGTTTGTGCAGGCATGAAGAAGTTGCAAGTAACACTGTCGAGGAGAACTCTAGCTAATCTGAATGTGCTAGTTGCCATCAGCAAGGGCATGTGGACAGTAAAACTTTGCTCCAACAGAAACCTCCAGTTCTTAACTGGAGGTGCCGGCTAATGCAGGTTGTCCTGTATAATGGCTGTTGTTTGAGTTTCAGTTAAGGTAAAACCTTAAGTGACACTCAAACAACAAAATGACACAAAATATTTTGACACAAAATAGGTCATTTCAAAGGCATTTTGCCCAGCCAATCTCTTGACTCAGTACAGAAAAACCAAATCAAACACAACAAAAGCAAATAACACAAGAACAAAATAGTTTAAGCTAAAACAGCAAAAAAACAGAACGCTAAACCTAAACAAATACACAAAATTAAACCTAAATGTAAACTAACACTCAATTGCAGGGGTGTGTGTATCACTGTGCTAGGGACACCTGCGAAGCTTCGAGATTCGATTCGATTTCGAATCGAACTTCCGATTCGGGATTCGATTCGTAGTGATGATCCGATTCGAGATTTTCGAATCGTCCGCACCGTCAATCGTCCTTTGTAAAGAAACGATTGGCGGTGGTTAAATTTGCGTTTAAAGTCGAGTTTGGGAGTTAAATAATAGTACAACGGCATAGTTTGACGCATTTTAGGACTGAATTGAAATGAACAACAAGTACTCAGTTGCGTGCATCACTCTCGTTCGTGACCAATACAAAATAAATACCGATGCAGTTCGTTAGACGGTGTTACGGCTTGCGTGGTATATACGGCCGATTCGATTCGAAAATTCGATTCGAAATCGAATCGGACGGCCGATTCGATTCGAGAT
>Ga0056108_1000462_pt1 | contig 11920 bp, 11 predicted proteins | sample WorMetG1BERMUDA1_FD_83875 | JGI IMG/M metagenome (GOLD analysis project Ga0056108, IMG submission 83875) | Marine gutless worms symbiont microbial communities from Max Planck institute for Marine Microbiology, Germany - Inanidrilus... ... | reverse complement strand
GTGCGCTTCACCCTTTGCGTTCACCGCCAAATCACAGATCCATCATGGTTAAGCTATTGATTTGCCCATACTATCATGTGTGGCTATTGGTCTGAAGCGCCGTTCATCTGGGGAATGCGGGGTAAGAGTGTCTGGGCGGGGCAGAGACGTGCATAGATTGGGGTTTGGCGTAGACGATGGCGCATATGCGCGTGGGGCCGGCCAGGTTCGAGTCTATGTTAACTGACAAAGTGGGTTCCAGATCACCAAGTGTCCGGCTCGCAATGATCTTGGTGAGTGTTGGCTGGCAGCGCACACACCCGTTCTACGGCGTACAGCGCGCCTGCCCGGCACAGCGGCCTGTCGAAGGGAGGGCTGTCGATGCGACGCCTTTCGCTGTATTGATCGCATCACCTGACAACGACCGCGTGCGGCTTTTGATTGTGTTTTTTCTGATGCTTGTATGGTATCTCGTCATCACCGGGGATCACATGAAACGGGCCGTGTCGTTGAGGAGACAATGTGCGCGTCAAGCTGATTGGCTGTTTGTTGGTTTGGTAAGAGTGTGCCGCGGGTGGACGTGCTCATTGACATTAAGAACTATCGGGTCATGTCTTGCTGGCCGGGCGCAGAATAACAACAAAAGAGGGTTCGGAAGATGCCTCCGTCGACAGACGATTTTGAGATTGGTATAGGACGGACGCGTTGGTTTGCGGTGACAACCCAGCCCAAGTGCGAGACGTGGGCCATCACCCATTTGGACCGACAGGGTTTTGCAACACGCATTTCCAGACGCTGTGTTGACGGTCGCCATGCTTGTCGACAGATGGCGGTAACCAGGTCATTTTTCCCGAACTGCGTGTTTGTGCGGTTGAATCCGACGCGTGACCGCTGGCGGTCTGTCAACGGCTCTCATGGCGTGCGCGCGCCGGTCTTGCAGGGTGACATGCCGCTCCAGTCGTTCGAGCGCGGCCGGTGCAGCAGATGTTTAAGCATGCAGCTTGGCAGACGGATTGCTTACGTTGAAAACGCGACCGGCGAGCGCAGGTTGAAAGTTCTTTTGGAAATGGTGGACGGTCATCTTCCTGTCACGGTTGACCGTTCAGAACTCGTCCGGGCGGTCTGAGTCGTCCGGCTTTCAAACGCGGGCGGTTTGAACCGGCCGCGAAAACCATGCCGGTTGACACCGAGTCACCCGGGGTGCGGTAGCATTGGCGCCGAAATCGATAGAAAGGCTGACACATGAAAATCACCATGGTGGGCGCCGGCTATGTCGGCTTGGTTTCCGGCGCCTGTTTTGCGGATTTCGGCCATGACGTCACCGTTGTTGACAAAGATGCCGAAAAGCTGTCGGCGCTCAAAGCCGGCAGAATGCCGATTTTTGAGCCCGGGTTGGATCATCTTGTTTCAACAAATGCGGCGGAAGGTCGGCTGAGCTTTACAGACAATCTCGCCGGTGCTGTTGCCAGTGCCGATGTCGTCTTCATCGCCGTCGGAACGCCTTCTCGGCGCGGTGATGGACATGCCGATCTGAGCTATGTCGACGAAGCCGCCCGCGAAATTGGCGCCGCTGCTGAAGGGTTTACGATTGTGGTCACCAAATCGACCGTGCCGGTGGGGACAGGAGACAGGGTCGAGAGCATCATTCGGGAAATCGCTCCGGATGCCGATGTTGCCGTCGTCTCCAATCCCGAATTTCTCCGCGAGGGTTCGGCGATCGAGGATTTCAAGCGTCCCGACAGGATCGTCATCGGCACCGACGACGAGCGCGCCATCGCCGTCATGAATGAGGTTTACCGACCGCTGTTTTTGAACGCGGCGCCTATGCTGGTCATGGGTCGACGCACGGCGGAACTGACCAAATACGCCGGCAATGCTTTCCTTGCCATGAAGGTCACTTTCATCAACGAAATCGCCGATCTGTGCGAAAAGATGGGTGCCGATGTCCAGGACGTGGCACGCGGAATCGGGATGGATCGGCGCATCGGTCCCAAGTTCCTGCATGCCGGCCCGGGCTACGGCGGCTCGTGTTTTCCGAAGGACGCGCTGGCCCTTGTCAAGACGGCGCAGGACGCCGAAAGCCCCATGCGACTGGTGGAGACGACGGTGGCCATCAACGAGCAACGCAAGCGCGCCATGGCGCGCAAGGTGATCAGGATATGCGGCGGGTCCGTGCGCGGCAAGATCATCGGCGTGCTGGGGCTGACTTTCAAGCCCAACACCGACGACATGCGGGAGGCCCCGTCCCTGAACATCATCCAGGCCCTGAAAGACCATGGTGCGAAGGTGCAGGCCCATGACCCCGCAGGGATGGACCAGGCCGCGCAATTGATGGACGATGTGCGTTTTTGCGGCGATGCCTACGCCGCGGCCGAGGGGGCGCATGCGTTGGTGATCACGACCGAGTGGGATGCCTACCGGTCGCTTGATCTGACCCGTCTGAAACAGGCGCTCGCCGCTCCCGTCCTGGTCGATCTGCGCAACATTTACGATCCGGCCGTGCTCGCCGCCGAAGGACTGTCCTGCTTTGGAATCGGCCGGTCAGCAGAACCGGTGGCCGCCATGGACAAGGCGGCCGAATAGGCGCCGATTGCGGGGCATTGCGATGTTCGGCTTTTGCAAAAACACGCTGTCCAATCGACACCATCGACCGCTATCATGTCGAATGTCGACCGAGCGCGCGTATGAACGATAGAACCGTACTCGTGACCGGTGGAGCCGGCTATGTCGGCTCGCACTGTTGCAAGGCGCTCGCCGAAGCCGGGTGGCGGGTGGTCGTCTTCGATAATCTGTCGCGCGGCTGGCTCGATTTTGTCAAATGGGGCGACTTGATCGAGGGCGATATCTGCGACGAAGAGCGGATCCGGTGGGCCATGGCTGAAACGCGGCCCGACGCGGTCGTCCATTGTGCGGCACTGGCCTATGTCGGCGAGTCGGTGATCGAGCCGGAGCAGTATTATCGCGTGAACACGACCGGGACACTCAACGTATTGCGCGCCATGACGGCAACCGGCGTCGATCGGTTTCTCTTGTCGTCGACCTGCGCAACATACGGCACACCGGCGACCCTGCCCGTCGACGAGAACCAACCGCAGCGACCGATCAATCCGTATGGTTGGTCCAAGCTTTTCGTCGAGCAGATGCTAAAGGACTTCGGCACTGCCAATGGCATGAAATCGATCGCGTTGCGGTATTTCAATGCCGCCGGCGCGGATCCGGATTTTCGGATCGGCGAGAGGCACGATCCGGAGACACACCTTGTTCCGCTGGCGATCCGTGGCGCTTCCGAGACGGATTATGAGTTGACGGTCTTCGGTGATGATTTCGACACCCGTGACGGGAGCTGTCTGCGCGACTATGTTCACGTCTGCGATCTCGCCGATGCGCATCGGCTTGCGCTGGAACATCTGGACCAGGTGGAGGGATTTGAAGCGTTCAACCTTGGAACCGGCACGGGTACGACGGTTTTCGAGGTCGCAGATGCCGTCGAACGTGTGACGGGCAACCGGGTGCGGACGCGCGTCGGTCCCCGCCGTTCCGGCGACCCCGGCGCTCTTGTTGCGTCCGCCGCCAAGGCCAGGGCCGTTCTCGGCTGGAGCCCGGACCGTTCCGGAATCGACAACATAATCTTGGACGCGTGGCGCTGGCACCGGAACGACGTTGGGCACAACCAGGTGCGGACAGGTTCTTCGATTGATCCCGGCGCGAGACCGACGGTGCAGGTTCCTTGAAACATCAAGTGCTTATGGAGAAGCTGACGGCCAGATCGGCGGTTGTCGGGGTCATTGGGCTGGGCTATGTCGGGCTGCCTCTGTCGGTGGCTTTCGCCGAGGCGGACTGCCGGGTCGTCGGCTTCGATATCGATCCGGCGAAGCCCGCCAGCGTTGCGGCCGGCGAGACCTATCTGAGGCACATCGCCTCGGAACGCATCGCCGCCGCCGTCGAACGGGGGCGGCTGTCGGCGACAACCGATTTCGATCGGCTGACCGAAACGGACGCCATCCTCATCTGCGTGCCGACGCCGCTCAGCCGCCATGCGGAGCCCGACCTCAGCTTCGTCAGAGAGACCGCCGAAACGATCGCGCGGCGCTTGCGTGCCGGGCAGATCGTGGTTCTTGAAAGCACGACCTATCCGGGCACGACCGCCGATGTCGTTCGTCCGATTCTCGAACAAACGGGTCTTAAATCGGGCGCCGACTTCTGGCTCGGCTTCTCGCCGGAGCGGGAAGACCCCGGCAATCTCGACTTTTCGACGGCCACCATTCCGAAGGTTGTGGGGGCCGATGACGATCAGGCGCGAGCGCTCATCGCTACGCTTTACCGGATTTTCGCCAAAGAAGTTGTCGAGGTGTCGTCCAGTGCAACGGCCGAGGCGGTGAAACTGACCGAAAACATCTTCCGCGCCGTGAACATCGCCCTCGTCAACGAACTGAAGCTGATCTACGGCGCCCTGGATGTCGATGTCTGGGAGGTGATCGACGCCGCCAAGACCAAGCCGTTCGGCTTCATGCCGTTCTATCCGGGCCCGGGCCTGGGCGGTCATTGCATTCCGATCGATCCGTTCTACCTGACCTGGAAGGCGCGCGAGCACAATGTGCCGACGCGTTTCATCGAATTGGCCGGACAGATCAACAGCCGCATGCCGGAGCATGTGATCGATGAGCTGGCGCGGGCGCTGGACGCACGCACCGGCCGCGGCCTCAACGGCGCCCGCATCCTCGTGATGGGGCTTGCCTACAAGAAGAATGTCGACGATATCCGTGAGAGCCCGGCACTGCGTTTGATCCAACTCTTGCGGAAGCGGGGTTCCGATGTCGACTACTTCGACCCGCATGTTCCCGAAATTCCTCAGACCCGGTCCTATGGCGATCTGGCCGGCCAGAAATCGATTCGCTGGGATTGCGACGGCATCGCCGGTTACGACGCGGTGTTGATCGCGACCGACCATGATGCGGTTGACTACAGGGCTGTCACCGAGCAGGCGCAACTCGTTGTCGACACGCGCAATGCCTGTCGCAGAGCCGGCGCCGCTCTTGGCAAGGTGGTTGCGGCTTAGCGGGCTGTCAGTCTGGACGTTGGATCGACCAGTGATGACTCAACCGACTTCAAAGAGCATTTGATGTTAAAAACGGAACGCCAGGCAAAATTACGGTGAACAGGTTCACTTTGAGAGACGCTTCCATTCTTGTGACCGGTGGTACTGGTTCCTTCGGACATAATTTCGTGCCGATGACGCTTGCGCGTTTCAACCCCAAAAAGATAATCATCCTGTCGCGCGACGAGATGAAGCAGTGGGAAATGGCCAAGAAATTCGAGGGCGACCCGCGCTTGCGCTTCTTCATCGGAGACGTGCGCGACCGCGATCGTCTCTATCGGGCGTTGGACGGCGTCGATTATGTGGTTCACGCGGCGGCGACAAAGATCGTGCCGACGGCAGAATACAACCCGTTCGAATGCGTCAAGACGAATGTGAACGGCGCGATGAACCTGATTGATGCCTGCATCGACAAGGGTGTGAAGCGGGTCGTTGCGCTTTCCACCGACAAGGCGTCGAGCCCGGTCAATCTCTATGGTGCAACAAAGCTTGCTTCAGACAAGCTTTTCGTTGCCGGCAATTCTTATGCCGGAGAGCATGATACGCGCTTTGCCGTCGTGCGCTACGGCAATGTCATGGGGTCGCGCGGTTCGGTCATACCGTTCTTCATGTCAGTTCGGGAAACGGGTGTTCTGCCGATCACCGACACCCGCATGACACGGTTTATGATTTCTTTGGAACAGGGCGTGAAGTTCGTTTGGCACGCGTTTGCCGATATGGAGGGGGGCGAAATCTATGTGAAGAAGATCCCGTCCATGAAGGTTACCGATATCGCGCGTGTCGTGGCGCCGGATGCGCGCCATGAGATTATTGGAATCCGGCCCGGCGAAAAGATCCATGAACAGATGATCGGCATGGAGGACTCCTATTATACCTATGAATATCAGGGTTATTTCAAGATTCTGCCGTCGATCAATAATTGGGCAAGCAGCGAAGGGCGGATCAAAGATGGCGTCAAGGTCGCCGAGGACTATACCTATGCGAGCGACAACAACACGGAATGGATGACGCGCGACGAATTGGGCGCGTGGATTGAAGCCAATTCGGCGAAGATAGGATCGATCTGATGATTCCCTACGGCCGCCAAGACGTGCGGCGGGAGGATATCGATGCGGTGATCGACGTCTTGCGATCGGATTTTCTGACCCAGGGTCCCATGGTGCCGCGTTTTGAGAGGGCGGTTGCCGAAAAGACCGGCGCCGCGCACGCGGTCGCCGTCAACAGCGCGACCTCGGCCTTGCATATTGCCTGTCTCGCTTTGGATCTGGGTCCCAGGGATTGGCTCTGGACCAGCCCCATCACCTTCGTCGCATCCGCCAATTGTGGGCGCTATTGCGGCGCAAATGTCGATTTCGTCGATATCGACCCAAAGACATATAATATGTGCCCGACAAGGCTGCACGAGAAACTCGTTGAGGCGGATCGCAACGGTTGTCTTCCAAAAGTGGTCGTTCCCGTCCATCTCGGCGGACAATCCTGCGACATGGACGCTGTCAGCGCATTGGCCAAACAATATGGTTTCCGTGTGATCGAGGACGCGTCGCATGCGATCGGCGCGCACTATCAAGGCGCGCCCGTTGGCAACTGTGCCCACAGCGATATCGCGGTTTTCAGTTTCCATCCGGTGAAGATCATCACAACGGCCGAGGGCGGCATGGCGCTCACGCAGGACGCCGCTCTTGCCGGACGAATGGAACGATTGCGCAGCCACGGCATCACCCGCGACCCGGAATTGATGACCCATACGGCGGACGGGCCATGGTACTATCAGCAGGTCGAGCTCGGCTGGAACTATCGCATGACCGACATCCAGGCGGCGCTTGGCAACGCACAGATGGCGCGGCTCGAAGAATATGTCGCCCGGCGGAATGAATTGGCGGATCGTTACGATCGGCTTTTGGCCGACCTGCCGCTTGCCCGCGTGGGCCGGGCACAGGGTGCCCTCTCGGCCTTCCACCTTTATGTCATACGGGTCGCGCCCGAACGCCATCGTGCCGTGTTCGAGGGAATACGTTCCCGGGGAATCGGCGTGAATTTGCACTATATACCCGTCCATTTACAGCCCTATTATCGCAGGCTGGGTTTCGGACCAGGCGATTTCCCCGAGGCTGAACGCTATTATGCCGAGGCGATCAGCCTGCCGCTTTTCCCGGCAATGACCGAGGTGACGCAGGACGAGGTGGTGGCGGCGGTTGCGGCGGAGCTTGCGCAATGAAGCTCGCGGTGATCCCCGCACGGGGCGGCAGCAAGCGCATCCCCCGCAAGAACATTCGCGACTTTTGCGGCCGCCCTATGATCGCCTGGCCCATCGAGGCGGCGTTGGAAAGCGGCTGCTTCGACCGCGTTGTCGTCTCGACCGATGATGCTGAGATCGCTGCGATTGCCCGCCGTGAGGGCGCGGACGTGCCCTTCATGCGGCCGGCGGAATTGGCCGACGACCACGCGCCTACGCGGCCCGTTATCAACCACGCGATCACATTCGTCGAGGGCCAGTCGGGCGACGTTGAGACCGTTTGCTGCATTTATCCCACAACACCGTTTGTCGATGCGCAGATATTGCGGGACGCACTCGACCGACTCCAGCAAAGCGGTGCCGACTTCGTGTTTGCGGCGGCCGGCTACGCGGTGCCGATTCAGTGGGCGTTCCGGATTGTGGAGGACGGGTCGACCGAATGGTTCAATTCGGAACACTGGCTTACCCGCTCGCAGGATCTCGAACCGGCCTATCACGACGCAGGGCAGTTCTACTGGGGCAAGGCGGAGGCCTTTCTTGCGGACCGCGATATGGTTTCCCGCACCAGCCTGCCCTATGTCATGCCGCGCGCGCGTGTCCACGATATCGACACGCCGGAGGATTGGGAACTTGCTGCTCTCGTCTTCCGGGCGATGCGTGAGACCGGCGGGACCGCTTGATTCTGTTTCGCTTTTAGCTCCAACGGATCGATTGACCATGGTGCCCACTTTGGAATCGGAACGGCTGCTGCTGGAGAAGGTGGGGCTGAAGCATGCTTCCGATACATACCTCGCCTGGATGAACGATCCGGATGTGTACAGATATCTCGAGAGCGGCGGCGATTACAGCAGAAATAAACTTGAGGAGTACCTTAAAAAAGCAGAGGACAATGAATCCTTGCTTTTCTGGGCTATCTTCAGAAAGGATATCAACCGGCACATAGGGAATATAAAGATCGATCCGGTCAGCCGAAGACACAACCGCGCCGAATATGGAATCCTATTGGGCGACAAGGAATCTTGGGGGATGGGTTTTGCAAGGGAAGCGACCCAATTGGTCCTTCACTATTGCTTCGAGGTGCTTTGCATTCGAAAAATCGCTCTTGGTGTTATTGCCGATAACTCCGCTGCTGTAAGTTTGTATAAGAGAATGGGCTTCTCGGTCGAAGGTCATCACAAAGATGACGGTTTCTATGAAGGAAGATACTGTGATGCGCTAAGAATGGCGATGTTTCGGGCGGATTGGCTGAATACGAAAGAAATTTGAGCAGTGGCCGTTGAACAGCCACCTGTGCCAATGCACCCAAAAACGTCCAAATTGATCTTGGGGACTGTCCAGTTCGGACTGGAATACGGCATCAACAATTCCACCGGAAAAGTATCGGAGGAAGCGGTCTTCGATATTCTATCAGCCGCCCATGAGGCTGGAGTTCGTACGATCGATACGGCGACGGGTTATGGCAATGCCGAGGAAATACTCGGACGGTATGTTGCGGGCCACAAAGACACCTCGTTTCGGATCATCACCAAACTGGACCATGGCGCGCTGCAACTGGGAATCGCTTCTATTCGTCAAAGCCTGGAGCGCTTGAACCTCGGTTGCATACATATTCTGTTGTTCCATTCAATGGATGCCTACCGGCAGGCGGAGGCATCCGGTTTGCTGCAGACGATACGAAACGAGCAGGGGCGGTACTTCGAAAAACTGGGTGTCTCGGTTTATACAAACGAAGAGTTATGCCAGCTCATACACGATGAACGGATTGAGGTGGTGCAAGCCCCTTTCAATCTGTTGGACAACGAGCATCAAAGGGGGCCGATCATGCGCGAACTGGCCGCCAACGGAAAGACCATACACGCGCGGTCCGTTTTCCTTCAGGGACTCTTTTTCAAAGACAGCGCGGCTTTGCCGGTTCCGCTTGAAGCGCTTGCCCGATATCTGAGGCGGATCGACACGATCTGCACGAGCACGGGAATTGAAAAGGGCATGCTTGCCTTGAGATATGCTCTGTCAAGAGACTACATCGACGGCGTTCTCTTTGGTGTCGACACGCTGGCACAACTGCACCAGGATCTCGATTGGCTGAATGGCAATGTGGACGCGTCGGCTTTTTCGGCCATCGACCAGATCGCGGTTGAGGAAAGCGCGTTGCTGAGCCCCTTGAACTGGACGACGCACTAACAGCGCCCGAGCGTGCATCCACGGGATCGAACATGAAAGTCGTCATGGTGACACAAGCCCACATGGGCACTTCGCGGCTGCCGGGCAAGGTGCTTGAGGAAGTCAATGGTGAAACATTGCTTGGCATTCATCTTAAGAGGATATCCAGGGCTGGCCGCGTCGACAAAGTCATCTTGGCGACCACTCTTGACCGCCGCGACGATCCTGTTTGCGAAGAGGCCGCAAGACACAATGTCTCTTGCTATCGGGGCAAGGAATATGACGTCCTCGATCGCTGCTACCAAGCCTTAAAGGACGAAAAGGCTGACTACATCGTCGGGGTAACGGCCGATTGCCCTCTGCTGGATCCTGCGGTTATCGATGATGTCATTGCTTTTGCCGTTGAGAATGGAGCGGATTACTGTACCAACGCGATGCGAGCGTTTCCGGATGGGCAGGATGTCGAAGTCTTCACGATGGCGGCTCTGGAAACGGCCTGGCACGAAGCGTTTCTCGATTCCGACAGGGAGCACGTCGGGGCTTTCATCAACCGCAATTCCAGCCTGCAAGACGGTGTGCGATTTCATGGAGTGCATTACGGTGAATCGGGCAATCATTCAGATTTGCGGATGACGGTGGACGAACCGGAGGATCTCGAACTGGTCAGTCGGCTTGTCGAGGCGCTCGGTCCCGACGGAGGATGGCGCGCATATGCCGAGTTCATCCGGTCAGATGACGAGCTTCGCGCTCTGAACGCCGATAGCGTGAAAAATGCGGGGTTTCAGAATTCACTCCAAGGGGATGGCTTCAGCCGATATGAGAACTCGGAAGCTTTTTTGAAAAAGGCCTGTCAAAGGATCCCCCTGGGCTCACAGACCTTCTCAAAAAGCAAGACGCAATTGCCTCATGGCGTCTCTCCCTATTTTGCCCATTCTGCAGACGGCGCGTATTTCTGGGATATCGACGGTAACAAATACATCGATCTCGTAAACGGCCTGTCAGCCATTACCCTGGGCCACAACTATCCTGCCGTGACCGAGGCGGTGCTGGAGCAAGTGGTTAAAGGCACCATATTTTCCTTGGCAAGCCCGCTCGAATATGAAGTGGCGGAACAGATATGCCAGATGGTTCCGTGCGCGGAGATGGTGCGGTTTGGGAAAAACGGCTCCGATGCCACGGCGGGTGCCATCCGGTTGGCGAGGGCTTACACGGGTCGCGATCATGTGGTGGTCTGCGGATATCACGGATGGCAGGACTGGTATATCGGCAGCACCACACGGGATTTGGGTGTGCCCGCCGCGACCAAAGACCTCACACATACGTTTCAGTTTAACAACCTGGCTTCGCTTGAGGCCGTTTTCAGAGCGAAGCCGGGGCAGATCGCCGCCGTCATCATGGAGCCCGCCACGGCAGTCGACCCCGAGGACGGATTCCTGGAGGGCGTGAAAACCCTGACCCATGAGAACGGAGCCTTGTTGATTTTCGACGAGACGGTGACGGGATTTCGACTGGCAAACGGCGGTGGCCAGGCTCTTTTCGGCGTTACGCCTGACCTTGCCACTTTCGGCAAGGGGCTGGCCAACGGCTACCCGATTTCCGCGGTGGCGGGGCGTGCGGACGTGATGCGCTTGATGGAAGAGATTTTCTTTTCCTTCACGTTCGGTGGAGAGACGCTTTCGCTCGTGGCCGCCAAAGCCACGCTCACGGAATTGACGGAAAAGCCGGTGGTGGAAACCATAAACGCCTCGGGAGCCAGGCTGAAACGGGGAATAGCCGATCTGATCGAACAGTACGAATTGAACGATATGTTCGGTGTGCTGGGACATCCATCTCGGTTCCTCCTTGTTCCCAAGGGCCGCGGGAACATATCCGAATGGGATCTGAAGACCCTTCACATGCAGGAGATGTTCAAAAACGGCGTTTTCTCCATCGGCTCTCACAATCTGAGCTACGTGCTCGGCGATGATGATATCGATGAAATCCTGAAGCAATACAGGAAGTTTTTTGAGAAGGTGAAAGTCGGCGTCGACAACCACAATCTCAATGCGTTTCTGGCCTGCGAGCCGATCGTGCCTTTGTTTAGCGTCAGGCAATCTTCTTAGGCAAGCCGGCTCGAAATCGATGTTGAGCGCGCCGAGCGACGGGTAAGCAGCATGATTGAGGCGGTTCCGGGAAAGGTGTCCAGGTGTCTCCCAAACCGAACCGCCGGACGAGTCGACTGGGGTACTCATCGATGCTGTCGTCCTTTCAGATAATGACTGCCTCCGTCTCGTTCATGATGCATCGCGAATTCAGTTTGAAACGGATCAGACGCCACCGATGTGTCTTAAACGGCTTCCTCCAGTTGGCGTATGAAAACGTCGTTCGCTTCGGCCGAGGAAAGATCGGGAGCCTCATTCAATGACGGCGTTCCAAGTGGTGGTGATGCTGCCGCCTTCGCCTGGCGGTTTGGG
>Ga0056108_1000460_pt1 | contig 11996 bp, 9 predicted proteins | sample WorMetG1BERMUDA1_FD_83875 | JGI IMG/M metagenome (GOLD analysis project Ga0056108, IMG submission 83875) | Marine gutless worms symbiont microbial communities from Max Planck institute for Marine Microbiology, Germany - Inanidrilus... ... | reverse complement strand
CGAAAACACCGAATTCGAAGCAAAAAATTCCCATTCCCCTCCAGGCGGATCACCAATTCCTAGCATTCTGAAACTACTCATAAAACTGAAGGACTAAAGTCCAGATATATGCAAAGACCTCCGATAGGTCCGGAAAGGGTTCCGTGATGAAGAGCAAAAGCCCGATTGCGTCACGTGTTTAGGAAGAAAAAAGTTCCAAGTCCGAGAAATAGAGGTTTTCAAACGCCAGGATCAGAGCAGTTGTGATCGCTGAGCATTCGATTACGGACACCATCGCCATATGAATGCGGGGCGTGTTGAGCTCTAATTTCGCGTCATAAGTCGGCGGGTTCCCGTCCATACCTCCAACCAATTCGTCGCCGATGAGTTTACTCTCCAATTTGGCAAACTCTGTTTCGATGTATCGATCGAAATAGCCGTGCCAAAGGTGACCGAATAGGCTGCCTATCCCAGCTCCACCAACACCAACCACGAAAGATGGGATTAAGCCGGATGCGCGGACGGCGATGAAACCGCAGAAGAACCCGACGACAGAATAGAAAACGTGCCGGAATTTGAGCTTGGACGGCTTTGAAGAACCAAAACCGATAAAGGACTGTTTCATACCCAAAGCCCGTAGGTTTTCTGTAAGGTTTGGTATTCTTATGGCAGGAAAGGTTGATTTCGAAAATATACGAGTTACCAGAAGATGTGCAGGAGGATTGTCGGAGTCAGGATGTCCAACGACAATCCGCACTGGCGTCCCACCTTTGATCTTGCCCTATCCCCCTTCGTTTCGCCCGCCTGCCGGTCTATCCTTCGGCCATGGCAACGCCTGAGATCAACATCAAACAGCGGCTCCGGCAACTGACGCCGGTCGCCCGGGTCTACGAGCAGCGGTTCGACCAGTGCGGCGAGAGCGCCAAGGGTGTGTTCTGGAAGAACCGGGAGAACCAGTTCCGGCGCTTCGAGATCCTGAGCGGCATCTTCGATGAGGCCGACCGGGCCGGCGGTCTGACCATCCATGATTTCGGTTGCGGCTACGGGGCGATGTTCGATTTCCTCAAGGACAAGCCGGTGATGCGCTCGAGCCGCTACATCGGTACCGACATCAGTGAGGCGATGGTCCTGGCCGCGCGCGCGTATCGACGACCCGAGAGCCGAGTTCATCCACCACATCTGCGCGCTGGACATGGCCGACTACACGCTCGTTTCCGGCACCTTCAACCTGCACGCCGGGCAGAGCGACGACGCGTGGACGGAGCACGTCGAGGAGGGCTTGCTTCAGCTGTGGTCGAAGACCCGCAAGGGCCTCGCCTTCAACCTATTACGCCGGGACGCGCCGGATCGTTTCGCCGGGCTCTATTACGCCGACGGGCGGGCCATGTTCGAATTCCTGACCACCCGGTTGAGCCCAGATGTCACCATGACCAACGATGCGCCGCTGCCCGACTGGTCGTTTTTCGTCAGGCGCTCCCGGAGCTGATGTCGTAGACTTTAGTCAAGGTTGGCCCGGATGTCGGCGGCAAGCGCCTCGATCTCGGCCATGTCACCGGGTCGGATGCCCCAGTTCATGGACAGTTCATCGCCGTTCTTGCGCGGCACCACATGCATGTGCAGGTGGAACACCGATTGCGCCGCGCCCGGTCCGTTGGCCTGCAGGATGTTGATACCATCCGGCGACACCGTCTTCTCGACGGCCCGGGCCAGGCGTTGGACGCCGTTGATGGTCACAGCCGCCCATTCCGGCGGCGCCTCGAAGATGTTCGGCGTGTGGAACTTGGGGATGACCAGCGAATGGCCCGGGTTGACCGGGTTGATGTCCATAAAAGCCAGAACGCTATCGTCCTCGAACAGTTTGAAGCTGGGGATTTCACCCCGGATGATCTTGCAGAAGATGCAATCGGCGTCGAGATTGGCGTCGCCCATGGTGTCCGTTCCTCCCGTTGTCTTGAGGGGTCGCTTGACGTGTTCCTGGACGTAACGCTGGACGCTCGCCCCGTCCCTGTCAACCACAGCCGGAGCCTGTTTCGGGGCCTATTGCAGGCGGCCGCCCTTGACCCTCTGGCGTGTCGTCGGGCCGACGCCGCCGACCACGGGGATGCGGTCCAAGTCCTTGCGCTCGATGGTCTTCACGTAGGCCATCAGATCGTCGAGGGTTTCCGGCGACACCGTGAACGGCAGCGCGTACCCGGTGTCGCCCGGTTTGCTGATGCCGGGGATGGTGACGAAGGCCGGGTGCGGCCGGCGTTCGAAGAAGGTCTGGAAGCGGTCCATGCCGTCTTTCATGCCGGCGATCAGGGGAAAGGACGGCGTCGAGCCGATGCCGCCGAACTTGTTGAAGGGCCCGATGACGTGGCAGCGCGAACAGTGTTCGATGGCCAGCGCCTCGCCATTGGCGGCGGGGCCGTGAAGTTTTTTGGCATGGCCGCTGGCGAAGGCAGGCGCAATACCGGCCACACCAATGAACACGGCCAGCACAAAGATCGGGAAGAAGGGAACAGCAGCCGGGGACGAGGTCGGTTGTTCGTCAGTGACCTCGCTCGTCCCCGGTAGAGAGAGCGGATCGTATGATTGCAGCACCACCCGCATTGACGGAGTGTACATGCCCAACGTTCGCAACGCGAGCGCCGTGACGGCCCAACATTCGTGATGTTATTTCACAATTGTTCGAGATAATTCACGGCGAACGGGTTGGTCGATCCGCTGATCGGCTGCTAGGATTTCCCGGCATCAGAACCGTGGGAAGAGGATCATGGGAAAGGCGCCTGAGCTTATGAACGGTGTCTGGTTGACCGGACACGGTGGACCGGAAAACCTGGAACACCGTGACGACATTCCTGTGCCGCGGCCGGGTTCGAGCGATGTCCTCGTTCGGGTAGAAGCCGCCGGCGTCAACAACACCGACATCAATACCCGGACCGGCTGGTACTCCAAGGGTGATCATGACGCCTCCGATGCCAGTTGGTCGGGTGAGGCCCTGGGGCTACCCCGGATTCAAGGCGCCGACGTCTGCGGCACCATCGTCGGGACCGGCGAAAGCGTCCCGAGCGCTCGCATCGGCGAGCGTGTGCTCATTGAGCCCTGCCTGCGGGAGGCGGGCGGCGAAACCCTGGACCCGCCTTGGTATTTCGGGTCGGAATGCGACGGTGGGTTCGCCGAATATACCGTCGTCGCCGCGCGGCACGCGCATAAGGTCGATACGGGTCTGACAAGCGCTGAATTGGCCTCGTTCCCATGTTCCTACTCGACAGCCGAGAACATGCTGACGCGGGCCGGGGTCGGCGCCGGCGAACGGGTCCTGGTCACCGGCGCGTCGGGCGGCGTCGGCTCGGCGGCGATCCAACTGGCGAAGGTCCGCGGCGCCCGGGTCATCGCCGTCACCAGCCCGTCGAAGGCGGCGGCGCTCGTGGACATCGGCGCCGACGAGACGCTCGGCCGGGACGAGAATCTTGTTGCCCGTCTGGGCGTCAACAGCATCGATGCCGTCATCGATCTGGTGGCGGGACCGTCGTGGCCGGCGTTGCTCGATGTGATGCGCCCTGGCGGACGCTATGCCGTCTCCGGCGCCATCGCCGGGCCGATTGTCGAACTGGACGTGCGGACGCTCTACCTGAAGGACCTCAGCTTCTTCGGATGCACTGTTCTCGAATCCGACGTGTTCGCCAACCTGGTTGCCTTGATCGAGCGGGGCGCGATCAAACCCCTGGTCGCCGAGACCTACCCCTTACAGAGGATCGCCGACGCCCAGGAGGCCTTCCAGAAGAAAGGCCATATCGGAAAGATCGTGCTTACCGTCGGCGGCGATACCGATCTTGCCGAGGAGGCTGGCCGAGCGTTCGTTCAAAGTTTCGGCGCCGGTCACTCTAAAGATCGTGCGGATCTGCAGGTGGTCCTGCAAGTTGCCGCCGACGCCGGCGAGATCGTGGACGACGTCGATGCCGTGCTCCTTCAATAACGCCGCCGGGCCGATGCCGGAAAGCTGCAGGATCTGCGGCGAGCCGATGGAACCGGCCGACAGCAGCACCTCGCGGCTGGTCCAGACCTTCGAGGGCTTGCCGTTGACGACGAGCTCAAGCCCGGCCACCCGGCGCCCGTCGAGGGTCAGGCGCTCGACCTGGGCGCCGGTGACGATGCTGAGGTTCTCCCGGTCCTTGGCCGGGTCGAGAAAGGCCTTCCGTGAGTTCCAACGGACGCCGCCCTTCTGGTTGACGGGAAAGTAACCGGCGCCCTCGTTGTCGCCATCGTTGAAATCGTCGATGGGCGCGATGCCGATCTCTTCGGCGGCTTCCCTGACGGCATCGAGGATCGGCCAGCTCAGGCGCTGGCGCTCAACGTAGAGCTCGCCGTCTTCCCCGTGGAATTCGTTGGCACCGCCGTGATGGCGTTCCGACTTGCGGAAATAGGGCAGCACGTCGTCCCAGCCCCAGCCCCGGTTGCCGAGCTGCCGCCAGCCATCGAAATCGCGGGCCTGGCCGCGCATGTAGATCATGCCGTTGATCGACGAGCAGCCGCCCAGAACCTTGCCGCGGGGATAGTTAAGCGCCCGGCCGTTGAGCCCCGGCTCCGGCTCGGTCTTGAAGCACCAGTCCGTCTTCGGGTTGCCCATGCTGTAGAGGTAGCCGACCGGCACGTGGACCCAGAAGCGGTTGTCGCTGCCGCCGGCCTCCAAAAGCAGCACCCGGACCTCAGGGTCGGCGCTCAGGCGGTTGGCCAGCACGCAGCCGGCCGAACCGGCGCCGACGACGATGTAGTCGTAAGTGCCGAGATCCTTGCGCGCCTGTCCGTTCATGGTTCCTCTCTCGCCCCCTGAACCCTTTTGCTTGGATCGGATTGTAACGGATTTTGACGACGGCGCACGGCAACGCGTTCCGCCGGCGGGCAAAAAAAGGGGCGGACCCGAAGGCCCGCCCCAGTTGGCTCAAAGAGCCTGTCCGCCGGACGCGCGGTCAGTCGAGGTCGAAGCGGTCCAGGGTCATCACCTTGTCCCAGGCGGCGACGAAGTCGGTGACGAATTTCGCCTTCGCGTCTTCGCTGCCGTAGACCTCGGCCAGGGCCCGGAGCTCCGAATTGGAGCCGAAAACCAGGTCAACCCGGGTGCCGGTCCATTTGACCTCTCGAGAGGTCCGGTCGCGTCCCTCGAAGACGTCTCCGTCCTCGGAGCCCGGCGTCCATGCCGTGCCCATGTCGAGCAGGTTGACGAAGAAGTCGTTGGTCAGTGTGCCGACGTTTTCCGTGAAGACACCGTGCGGGGAACCGCCCGCATTGGCGCCGAGCACCCTGAGCCCGCCGACCAGCACGGTCATCTCCGGCGCCGTCAGAGTCAGCAACTGGGCCTTGTCGACCAGCATCGCCTCGGCCGGCACCGCGTACTTCTTCTTGGCGTAGTTGCGAAACCCGTCGGCTTCCGGTTCGAGCACGGCCATCGAAGCGACATCGGTCTGCTCCTGGGAGGCGTCCATGCGTCCCGGCGTGAAGGGCACGGTGACCTCGTGGCCGGCATCCCGGGCCGCCTTCTCGACCGCCGCGTTGCCACCGAGCACGATGATATCGGCCAGGGACACCTTCTTGGTGCCGGACTGGGCGTCGTTGAAGGCGGTCTGAACGCCTTCCAGCGCACCCAGCACCTTTGCCAGTTGCTCGGGCTGATTGGCGTCCCAATCCTTCTGCGGGGACAGGCGGACGCGCGCGCCGTTGGCGCCGCCCCGCATGTCGGAACCGCGGAATGTGGAGGCCGAAGCCCAGGCCGTCGATACCAGCTCGGAGACCGAAAGCCCCGTCTCCAGGATCCGGTCCTTGAGTTGGGCGACGTCCCAATCGTCGATAAGGTCATGGTCGACCGCCGGGATCGGGTCCTGCCAGACCAGTTCCTGCGCCGGCACCTCGGCGCCCAAATAACGCGAGCGCGGTCCCATGTCGCGGTGCGTCAGCTTGAACCAGGCCCGGGCGAAGGCGTCGGCGAATTCCTCCGGGTTCTCGTGGAAGCGCTTCGAGATCGGCCCGTAGATGGGGTCCATGCGCATGGACCCCATCTACGGGCCGATCTCGAAGCGCTTCCACGAGAACCCGGAGGAATTCGCCGACGCCTTCGCCCGGGCCTGGTTCAAGCTGACGCACCGCGACATGGGACCGCGCTCGCGTTATTTGGGCGCCGAGGTGCCGGCGCAGGAACTGGTCTGGCAGGACCCGATCCCGGCGGTCGACCATGACCTTATCGACGATTGGGACGTCGCCCAACTCAAGGACCGGATCCTGGAGACGGGGCTTTCGGTCTCCGAGCTGGTATCGACGGCCTGGGCTTCGGCCTCCACATTCCGCGGTTCCGACATGCGGGGCGGCGCCAACGGCGCGCGCGTCCGCCTGTCCCCGCAGAAGGATTGGGACGCCAATCAGCCCGAGCAACTGGCAAAGGTGCTGGGTGCGCTGGAAGGCGTTCAGACCGCCTTCAACGACGCCCAGTCCGGCACCAAGAAGGTGTCCCTGGCCGATATCATCGTGCTCGGTGGCAACGCGGCGGTCGAGAAGGCGGCCCGGGATGCCGGCCACGAGGTCACCGTGCCCTTCACGCCGGGACGCATGGACGCCTCCCAGGAGCAGACCGATGTCGCTTCGATGGCCGTGCTCGAACCGGAAGCCGACGGGTTTCGCAACTACGCCAAGAAGAAGTACGCGGTGCCGGCCGAGGCGATGCTGGTCGACAAGGCCCAGTTGCTGACTCTGACGGCGCCGGAGATGACCGTGCTGGTCGGCGGGCTCAGGGTGCTCGGCGCCAATGCGGGCGGTTCCCCGCACGGTGTCTTCACGGAAAACGTCGGCACACTGACCAACGACTTCTTCGTCAACCTGCTCGACATGGGCACGGCATGGACGCCGGGCTCCGAGGACGGAGACGTCTTCGAGGGACGCGACCGGACCTCTCGAGAGGTCAAATGGACCGGCACCCGGGTTGACCTGGTTTTCGGCTCCAATTCGGAGCTCCGGGCCCTGGCCGAGGTCTACGGCAGCGAAGACGCGAAGGCGAAATTCGTCACCGACTTCGTCGCCGCCTGGGACAAGGTGATGACCCTGGACCGCTTCGACCTCGACTGACCGCGCGTCCGGCGGACAGGCTCTTTGAGCCAACTGGGGCGGGCCTTCGGGTCCGCCCCTTTTTTTGCCCGCCGGCGGAACGCGTTGCCGTGCGCCGTCGTCAAAATCCGTTACAATCCGATCCAAGCAAAAGGGTTCAGGGGGCGAGAGAGGAACCATGAACGGACAGGCGCGCAAGGATCTCGGCACTTACGACTACATCGTCGTCGGCGCCGGTTCGGCCGGCTGCGTGCTGGCCAACCGCCTGAGCGCCGACCCTGAGGTCCGGGTGCTGCTTTTGGAGGCCGGCGGCAGCGACAACCGCTTCTGGGTCCACGTGCCGGTCGGCTACCTCTACAGCATGGGCAACCCGAAGACGGACTGGTGCTTCAAGACCGAGCCGGAGCCGGGGCTCAACGGCCGGGCGCTTAACTATCCCCGCGGCAAGGTTCTGGGCGGCTGCTCGTCGATCAACGGCATGATCTACATGCGCGGCCAGGCCCGCGATTTCGATGGCTGGCGGCAGCTCGGCAACCGGGGCTGGGGCTGGGACGACGTGCTGCCCTATTTCCGCAAGTCGGAACGCCATCACGGCGGTGCCAACGAATTCCACGGGGAAGACGGCGAGCTCTACGTTGAGCGCCAGCGCCTGAGCTGGCCGATCCTCGATGCCGTCAGGGAAGCCGCCGAAGAGATCGGCATCGCGCCCATCGACGATTTCAACGATGGCGACAACGAGGGCGCCGGTTACTTTCCCGTCAACCAGAAGGGCGGCGTCCGTTGGAACTCACGGAAGGCCTTTCTCGACCCGGCCAAGGACCGGGAGAACCTCAGCATCGTCACCGGCGCCCAGGTCGAGCGCCTGACCCTCGACGGGCGCCGGGTGGCCGGGCTTGAGCTCGTCGTCAACGGCAAGCCCTCGAAGGTCTGGACCAGCCGCGAGGTGCTGCTGTCGGCCGGTTCCATCGGCTCGCCGCAGATCCTGCAGCTTTCCGGCATCGGCCCGGCGGCGTTATTGAAGGAGCACGGCATCGACGTCGTCCACGATCTCGCCGGCGTCGGCGGCAACTTGCAGGACCACCTGCAGATCCGCACGATCTTTAGAGTGACCGGCGCCGAAACTTTGAACGAACGCTCGGCCAGCCTCCTCGGCAAGATCGGTATCGCCGCCGACGGTAAGCACGATCTTTCCGATATGGCCTTTCTTCTGGAAGGCCTCCTGGGCGTCGGCGATCCTCTGTAAGGGGTAGGTCTCGGCGACCAGGGGTTTGATCGCGCCCCGCTCGATCAAGGCAACCAGGTTGGCGAACACGTCGGATTCGAGAACAGTGCATCCGAAGAAGCTGAGGTCCTTCAGGTAGAGCGTCCGCACGTCCAGTTCGACAATCGGCCCGGCGATGGCGCCGGAGACGGCATAGCGTCCGCCAGGGCGCATCACATCGAGCAACGCCGGCCACGACGGTCCCGCCACCAGATCGATGACGGCATCGATGCTGTTGACGCCCAGACGGGCAACAAGATTCTCGTCCCGGCCGAGCGTCTCGTCGGCGCCGATGTCCACGAGCGCCGCCGCCTTCGACGGGCTGGTGACGGCGATGACCCGGGCGCCGCGGACCTTCGCCAGTTGGATCGCCGCCGAGCCGACGCCGCCCGACGCGCCGGTGACCAGGACCCGTTCGCCGGCGCCGACCCCGGCCCGCGTCAGCATGTTCTCGGCTGTCGAGTAGGAACATGGGAACGAGGCCAATTCAGCGCTTGTCAGACCCGTATCGACCTTATGCGCGTGCCGCGCGGCGACGACGGTATATTCGGCGAACCCACCGTCGCATTCCGACCCGAAATACCAAGGCGGGTCCAGGGTTTCGCCGCCCGCCTCCCGCAGGCAGGGCTCAATGAGCACACGCTCGCCGATGCGAGCGCTCGGGACGCTTTCGCCGGTCCCGACGATGGTGCCGCAGACGTCGGCGCCTTGAATCCGGGGTAGCCCCAGGGCCTCACCCGACCAACTGGCATCGGAGGCGTCATGATCACCCTTGGAGTACCAGCCGGTCCGGGTATTGATGTCGGTGTTGTTGACGCCGGCGGCTTCTACCCGAACGAGGACATCGCTCGAACCCGGCCGCGGCACAGGAATGTCGTCACGGTGTTCCAGGTTTTCCGGTCCACCGTGTCCGGTCAACCAGACACCGTTCATAAGCTCAGGCGCCTTTCCCATGATCCTCTTCCCACGGTTCTGATGCCGGGAAATCCTAGCAGCCGATCAGCGGATCGACCAACCCGTTCGCCGTGAATTATCTCGAACAATTGTGAAATAACATCACGAATGTTGGGCCGTCACGGCGCTCGCGTTGCGAACGTTGGGCATGTACACTCCGTCAATGCGGGTGGTGCTGCAATCATACGATCCGCTCTCTCTACCGGGGACGAGCGAGGTCACTGACGAACAACCGACCTCGTCCCCGGCTGCTGTTCCCTTCTTCCCGATCTTTGTGCTGGCCGTGTTCATTGGTGTGGCCGGTATTGCGCCTGCCTTCGCCAGCGGCCATGCCAAAAAACTTCACGGCCCCGCCGCCAATGGCGAGGCGCTGGCCATCGAACACTGTTCGCGCTGCCACGTCATCGGGCCCTTCAACAAGTTCGGCGGCATCGGCTCGACGCCGTCCTTTCCCCTGATCGCCGGCATGAAAGACGGCATGGACCGCTTCCAGACCTTCTTCGAACGCCGGCCGCACCCGGCCTTCGTCACCATCCCCGGCATCAGCAAACCGGGCGACACCGGGTACGCGCTGCCGTTCACGGTGTCGCCGGAAACCCTCGACGATCTGATGGCCTACGTGAAGACCATCGAGCGCAAGGACTTGGACCGCATCCCCGTGGTCGGCGGCGTCGGCCCGACGACACGCCAGAGGGTCAAGGGCGGCCGCCTGCAATAGGCCCCGAAACAGGCTCCGGCTGTGGTTGACAGGGACGGGGCGAGCGTCCAGCGTTACGTCCAGGAACACGTCAAGCGACCCCTCAAGACAACGGGAGGAACGGACACCATGGGCGACGCCAATCTCGACGCCGATTGCATCTTCTGCAAGATCATCCGGGGTGAAATCCCCAGCTTCAAACTGTTCGAGGACGATAGCGTTCTGGCTTTTATGGACATCAACCCGGTCAACCCGGGCCATTCGCTGGTCATCCCCAAGTTCCACACGCCGAACATCTTCGAGGCGCCGCCGGAATGGGCGGCTGTGACCATCAACGGCGTCCAACGCCTGGCCCGGGCCGTCGAGAAGACGGTGTCGCCGGATGGTATCAACATCCTGCAGGCCAACGGACCGGGCGCGGCGCAATCGGTGTTCCACCTGCACATGCATGTGGTGCCGCGCAAGAACGGCGATGAACTGTCCATGAACTGGGGCATCCGACCCGGTGACATGGCCGAGATCGAGGCGCTTGCCGCCGACATCCGGGCCAACCTTGACTAAAGTCTACGACATCAGCTCCGGGAGCGCCTGACGAAAAACGACCAGTCGGGCAGCGGCGCATCGTTGGTCATGGTGACATCTGGGCTCAACCGGGTGGTCAGGAATTCGAACATGGCCCGCCCGTCGGCGTAATAGAGCCCGGCGAAACGATCCGGCGCGTCCCGGCGTAATAGGTTGAAGGCGAGGCCCTTGCGGGTCTTCGACCACAGCTGAAGCAAGCCCTCCTCGACGTGCTCCGTCCACGCGTCGTCGCTCTGCCCGGCGTGCAGGTTGAAGGTGCCGGAAACGAGCGTGTAGTCGGCCATGTCCAGCGCGCAGATGTGGTGGATGAACTCGGCTCTCGGGTCGTCGATACGCGCGCGCGGCCAGGACCATCGCCTCACTGATGTCGGTACCGATGTAGCGGCTCGAGCGCATCACCGGCTTGTCCTTGAGGAAATCGAACATCGCCCCGTAGCCGCAACCGAAATCATGGATGGTCAGACCGCCGGCCCGGTCGGCCTCATCGAAGATGCCGCTCAGGATCTCGAAGCGCCGGAACTGGTTCTCCCGGTTCTTCCAGAACACACCCTTGGCGCTCTCGCCGCACTGGTCGAACCGCTGCTCGTAGACCCGGGCGACCGGCGTCAGTTGCCGGAGCCGCTGTTTGATGTTGATCTCAGGCGTTGCCATGGCCGAAGGATAGACCGGCAGGCGGGCGAAACGAAGGGGGATAGGGCAAGATCAAAGGTGGGACGCCAGTGCGGATTGTCGTTGGACATCCTGACTCCGACAATCCTCCTGCACATCTTCTGGTAACTCGTATATTTTCGAAATCAACCTTTCCTGCCATAAGAATACCAAACCTTACAGAAAACCTACGGGCTTTGGGTATGAAACAGTCCTTTATCGGTTTTGGTTCTTCAAAGCCGTCCAAGCTCAAATTCCGGCACGTTTTCTATTCTGTCGTCGGGTTCTTCTGCGGTTTCATCGCCGTCCGCGCATCCGGCTTAATCCCATCTTTCGTGGTTGGTGTTGGTGGAGCTGGGATAGGCAGCCTATTCGGTCACCTTTGGCACGGCTATTTCGATCGATACATCGAAACAGAGTTTGCCAAATTGGAGAGTAAACTCATCGGCGACGAATTGGTTGGAGGTATGGACGGGAACCCGCCGACTTATGACGCGAAATTAGAGCTCAACACGCCCCGCATTCATATGGCGATGGTGTCCGTAATCGAATGCTCAGCGATCACAACTGCTCTGATCCTGGCGTTTGAAAACCTCTATTTCTCGGACTTGGAACTTTTTTCTTCCTAAACACGTGACGCAATCGGGCTTTTGCTCTTCATCACGGAACCCTTTCCGGACCTATCGGAGGTCTTTGCATATATCTGGACTTTAGTCCTTCAGTTTTATGAGTAGTTTCAGAATGCTAGGAATTGGTGATCCGCCTGGAGGGGAATGGGAATTTTTTGCTTCGAATTCGGTGTTTTCG
>Ga0056108_1000458_pt1 | contig 12054 bp, 9 predicted proteins | sample WorMetG1BERMUDA1_FD_83875 | JGI IMG/M metagenome (GOLD analysis project Ga0056108, IMG submission 83875) | Marine gutless worms symbiont microbial communities from Max Planck institute for Marine Microbiology, Germany - Inanidrilus... ... | reverse complement strand
CCGCCACCGCACGCAGGCCCCCAAAATCACCCACCCAGCAGTGACGGAATGTTTGCGTATGCTGCTGCATGATGTTATTTGCAGCGAGTGCGTTCCATTCCGTCGCAGGTGGGGGTGATAGAAGTGCACAGCGCATTTTTTGTCCATGGTGACCTTGACCTTTGACTAGAGATTGTTGGAGCAAAGTTTTACTGCCTGCACGCCCTTGCTAGCAGCAACTAGCAGATTCAGATTAGGGAGAAGACACTAGAATTCTTCTCAACAGTGTTACCTGCACCGTCTCTGCACCACAACACCCACACCACAAGCGTTTTACGGCTCTTTTTCCGGGACCACCCGGGTGAGCCGGTGCCAGAAGAGAACTTCTGGATTTTATGGTGCAAGGGAAGAATAACAGAATAACGCAGACACATCGACCATCCGGCTGGGCACCACTCCGTCCAGACTAAGCAGTGCCCACCTCCACCATCCCCCATTTTTTACAGGCCAGATGCCCTTCCTGCCGCCCAACCAACAGTGTCAAAGCACTGAAGGCAGCTAGCGCATTTGGATTAGGGAGAAGACGCTAGAGTTCTCCTCAGCTGTGTTACCTTTGCCATCTCCGTACCATGGTATTGTATTGTATTGTATTGTATACAGTGTACAGTATAAATTACCACCAGGTTTTTGTCTGGGTGAATAGTTACAGTTTTGATAGGTTTATTCGAGCTTTTAGTAATTGTTTTCATCGTAGATATGTTACATTATTTCTGGGTTACAGTTCAGGTTAGGGTTAGCGGCATGGTGCCACATAATGCAACATGGATACAATGACATCCATCTGGACAGACTGGGTCGTAACAAATGCCATTGTCGTTAAGCTGTCGAGAGCATGCTGTGTGCTGCATGGATCAGTGATCCACCCAGATCACCTTGCTTTGGCTGTGTTGCGTGCGTTTTGTCTCGCCAGGATGACACGGTGGTCGTGGCAGACTTTGGCCTCGCACGCTCGGTTGTTGTCCGGAATCGATCATTTGTGGACGGCGACGGTCAAACTTTGTCCAGCAGACGTCGATTGTTTCGACGGCACAAGTGCAAAACGATCGTCGGCAATCCGTACTGGATGGCGCCGGAGATGATCCTCGGATTGACATATGATGAGAAGGTGGATGTGTTCTCCTTCGGAATGATTGTCTGTGAGGTAAACAAATATCATATATGTCATCATCATCCTCATTATACAGGTGATCCAGGCTTGTAAGGGCGACATTCAGATATGATGTCCCGAGGTTGAAATGTCAACACAAGGGCAAAGCCCAAGTGTTGATATCTTAAGTGAAGGAAATACATGTTTGAATCTTGCACAGACAAGCCTGCCATCATACGACCATCTACTACACTTTGTAATTTTTGACATTAAAAACATAATACTAACGTTTGCTAGATGTCACCACGTAACATCATGTAATGGTAGAATTTAACATTCAAGTGCATATTCATACTTGATTTTGGATATTTACTTAAATTATTTGTTTATTTATTATCTAACTTTCAGATTCTGTGACTTTGACTTTTGGAATTGTTTGACCTTGACTATTGTTTTCACATGCCACTCGCTAATGCACAATCAACTATTTCACTTGCAAGCATCACACTGTACTGTGGAGGCTGATGTATGGCGCTGAGCACTACTAGTGGTGCATGCCAGAAAAGAAGAAGAATGTCTTCATGATTCGCCATAATACGTATGCAGTGCATAATTAAATCTTAAGACAGAAATGTCGGAGTGAAGCATGTGAGATATAGAGAGACAGAATCAAAATGACCAGGGGGGTAGAAGAGCAGCTGATCTGTAGAAAATCTCGCTGCAACAAACCCTGACTGATGTGGGTGGAAAATGGGCAGAAATTGAAAGTACTGTTGGCTGTAGAGTTAAGCCATGCAGCACTTTCGGTGAGGTGAGTGGCTTGCAGTTTGTAGCAAGTGCTGTTCCAACAATGTAACACTTCCTGTTCATGACCAGGCCTGCGCTAAGGCTATGTGTGTACCATGTGCAGCGTTTGATATATGCATGCAGATAATTGGTCGGACACATGCCGACCCAGACTATGTGCCACGTTCACGAGACTTCGGGCTCAACGTTGCCGCATTCCGCGCCAAGTACGCCGACGACTGTCTGCCGCAGTTTTTTGACATCGCCGTGACGTGCTGTCAGATCACACCCGACAACCGGTCTGTCGACAGTTTGTGATCTTTGTTTGTAGCTGTAGTAGCACAGTATTGAGAAAAACACTGTTGAGGAGAACTCTTTTATCTTCTCCCTAATCTGAATGTGCTAGCCCCAGCAAACTCCTCAAGTTCGTTGTTTAGCTGATACCACAACCACAACCGTTTTAAGGCCCTTTATCCTGGACCACGTGGGTGAGCCGCTGCCAGAAGAGAACTTCTGGACTTTACGGTGCAAGGGAAGATTAACAGAGACAGACACACTGACCATCCGGCTGGGCGCCACTCCATCCGGACTAACCAGTTCCTACCTCCACCATCCTCCCATATTTTTTAAAGGCCGTATGCCCTTCCTGCTGCCCAACCAACAGCATCAAAGCACTGAAGGCAACTAGCTCATTCGAATTAGGGAGAAAACGCTAGAGTTTTCCTCAACGGTGTTACCTGCACCATCTCCGTACCTTTATTGTTTAGCTGATAGTGGCAGCTAATGCAGTATAATGGCTGTAAAACGGTTTCTGTGTTGATTGTAGCTGCAGTTGATGTTGGTCCGTGTCTAAAACATGTATCTGCAGATTGACTGATTGCCTTCTAACATTAGCATTTACTGAACCGTGCATGGATAGAAGGCTGAGTTGGTTGAAGGAGGTAAAACTGCCTTGCTCTGAAGTGATTATAGAAGAAGAATGTGCTTATTGTTACTGTAAGCTCAGCAATCACAGATTGACGCATATAATGGAACAAGAAGGACAGCACTGTGGAGTGTAGAGTAGAATGCAAAGGACTAGCTGTAGAGACTAGCACGCAGTACCAGTGCTAAGTTTACCACACTGCCTTAACTTAATTAATACAAACTGGTACAACAAATCCACACTCACTTAAACATAGGATTAACTTATGTCGCATAAATATTTGGAAATATTTCAAAACTCCTTCATTGCTCGTCGTTTAATTTTTTGGTCCCCACCAGGGATTGAACCTACGTCATACTGCAGAGCAGTCTGACACGTTACCACCTTGGCCATCTGTGCACCATCAGCTGTTGTAGCAGTGAGTGTTGTCTGATGTCACCGCATGCTGACTGCATGTGATGTGATGTGATCACAGGCCGTCATTTGAGGAGCTGGATGAACAGTTGGATGCCTTGCTGCATCATCTGCCTGCAGCCGACGCTAAGCTCTTAGCTGATGCTGCAGCAACTCTCTCTATGCATTAGTTTTATATACTCATTCGTGATCAAAAATGCTCAGTGAGTAGAGATGCAGCAATCTTTCTTTATGGTGTGTGAATGCAGATTTTAATTAAAAATCTAAATTATGCACATTCCGAATTGTTGCAAAATGAAGAGAATGAATTTAGTTATTTTTGTGAAATTTGACACAGTCAATACAGTTGTAAATGGCCAATGCTGCCAGCCAGTAAAGTAAAGTAAACTAGATTTGTATAATGTATTTGTATAATGCTTTATCACAAGCGACCTCTCTCTTCTCTAAGGTGCTCGGGTATGGCAAGTGTTAACGAGGGATTACACACACATGTTTATCCACAATTGGAATGAACCATACTTGCCTTTACTTCCAGCTGCAGAGCTTCATCGACTTTTGGCTATTACTCGTTTCCCACTGAGGATAGTAGGCTGAGTTGGCCTGGGTGGCTCGATGAAATACGGAGGTGGTTTGTCCACCTGCAGATGTTCAGCCGTCACAGTACTAACTGGGCCCGACATGAAATAACTTCGTTGATATGCCAGCTGCCATTACTGCTATGCCAAACCGCCACAGTAGTACATGAAACGTGATCTTGCTCAGATGTTGTAGATGTTATACTGGACTGCTGCATGCACAGACCATGCAGGTCTGTGTGACAGTTTTACTATTGCTTCATTGCTCGCTGCCGTGTTGTGCTTCTTATTTCTACTTATATTCCAGATTTGTGTATCTATTTTTGTATGCAGTGTTGTAGACTGAGACTTGTATGGAGTTGAGTGAAATCATGATTATGTGACTGAATTATACAGATATGCCAAGCTTCAATCATTTGTTCTAGGATTACTTCGCAACAAGTGTGGCATGTGTCAGTGAATCCACTTAGTTGCAGTTTCAAAAAATGGGGGGATGGTGGAGGTGGGCACTGCTTAGTCCGGATGGAGTGGCGCCCAGCCGGATGGTAGGTGTGTGGTGTGTTAATCTTCCCTTGCACCATAAAGTCCAGAAGTTCTCTTCTGGCACCGGCTTATTCGGGTGGTCCCGGAAAAAGGGCTGTAAAACGCTTGTGTGTGTAAAATGCTTATGTTGTGGTTTAACCATTTCTCTTGATAATTTGTTCAGGGAACTGTCTGATGGGTGTGGTGTGCAGAGCACCACTACAGCTCTCTACCATTGCCTCTACCAAATTTTGCCCAATTCTGTTTTGAAATGTTGGATCTTAACCACAGCATGCACATAGACAGGCTGACAGATTCAGTAGTGGAATGACAGACACTGGTTAATAGCCTCTTCTCCAGGACAACCTGGGTAAGCTGGCACCAGGAAGGCTAAACCAATCTGGATTTTAATGAAGCAAGTGATGATGGGGTGGCAGTGGCATCAGCTGGACCATAAGCAAATCATTTGCACCTCGCTCCAGAGAGATAATCACGCCAGCATCTCAGCACTCAATTTTTACAGGCCAGAAGCTCTTCCTGATGTCTAGCCAACAGTGTCAAAGCACTGAAAGCAATATTCAGTAGCAGAATGCCGGCTAGTAAGCCGTGATGTACGCACATTCAGACACCAGGCTGACGGATTCAATAGCGGGGGTTGTTTGCTGTGAAGTACATTTCACGTGACGAGTTTATGACTGGTTGTTTTATTCGTCTTGTTAGGTTTGCATAAAACGTTGTTTTGTAGAGGTATTTCTGCAGGAGGCATTTGCCAATATTGTCTTGCATTGTACAGTGCATATTATTGCTTGTTACGTCTGGATGTTTGCATGTGTGTGTGTGTGTGTGTGTTTCTGTGCTTGCTTGTTTGTTTGTCTGCTGTGAGCTGTGTTATGGAGCAGTTATGTTTGTTATTCACGTTCTAGGAACGCCAATAATCCCGTGCTTTCTGCAACCATTTGCTTTGATGTTGCTGTGTTGCGTTAAAGAAAACACATTTTTTGCAGTTTGTATGTCTCCTGGTCAGTTTTCTGGACTTGCATGAAGCTGTTGATTGACTATGGTAAATGCATAAATCACGGTGATCCACCAGTCATCAAAGTTTAACGTTTTGGAAGCTTTCTGACATTTAAGCAAATCTGACCAGGCAGTAGGATAGGCGCATTAAAGAACTTCATGGAGTTGTTGCATGCTACAAGTGCTCGTTATTGATAATACGTGTATGCCGCCAATTTACAGCAACTCACATAATGAGTTGTATGGGTTGATGCATTTTCTGATTTTTAGGCTGCGTGGCAGTACTATGTACGTAGATGTGGCCTATTGTTACCTGCCGACTGAGTAGTGTGGTCTGTCTGTCGGTCGGTCTCTCTGTCACACTAGTGAGCCCGACAAAAACGGCTGAACCGATCGAGATGCTGTTTGGGTTGAGGACTTGGGTGGGCCCCAGGAACCATATATTAATTGGATGTCCAGATCCCCCATGGGAAGGGGAAATTTCAAGGGGGAAAGGGGCGTCCCATTGTAAAATATAGGGACACTCTGTGGTCGTCTGTGCAAAAACAGCTAACCGATCGAGATGCCGTTTGCCAAGAAATCATATGTTAGATGGGGTCTAGATCCCCCATGGGAAGGGGTAATTTTAAGGGGAGGAAGGGGCAGCCCATTGTAAAGTATAGTGACACTGCCATGATCTATGCAAAAATGGCTGAACTGATCGAGGTTTGGGTTATGGACTTGGTGGGCCCAAGAAAGCATTATTAGTTGGGCCCAGATCGTCCATACGAAGGAGCAATTATTAAGGGAAAGGACATGCCCAACAACACTGTGCCATGAGCTGTGCAAAATGGCTGACCTTTTGCCATTTGGGTTGTGGACTCGGATGGCCCAAATGAAGCACAATTTCAGTCGTATTCACCAGGTTTTGCCAATGTGCCCTCATGAGAGGGCACATTGGTGCCACCTGGTAACTACGATTGAACCGTCTGTCTGCAGTGGTGTGTGGCCTTATATCAAATTACTTTGACCACTTTTTGTTTTTTAAAAATTATTTTATTTGAGTTTGTTAATTGAATGCACTGCGTCTGTTGCTCAGACGTCAGGAAGAACATCCAATATATAAAAATCCACTCTAGTGGGAAACGAGCTAACCTGGATAATTCTGAAAAGTTGCCATGAAAACGGTTTTGAGTGGTTGTTTGTGATTTGTGTCAAGTGTTGAAGTGCATGTTTTTATGTGCCATTAGCACTAAGATAAGTCCAGCCTGTCTTTTATATGTATTTTGTATGAAAAGCATCACTGAATCCTAACCAACCAACCAACCATTTTTTTGTTCACAGTGCGGAATTATTATTATTAGGCCACGTCGCAGTACTACATAAGTAGATGCGGCCTACAGTTACTGACCGAGTAGCATGGTCTGTCGGTCTGTCTGTCACACTAGTGAGCCCTGCAAAAACGGCTGAAGTGCCTTTTGGGTTGAGGACTTGGGTGGGCCCAAGGAACCATGTATTGAGTGGCAGTCTAGATCCCCACATGGGAAGGGCCAAGTTTGAGGAGGCAAAGGGGCGTCCCATTATAAAGTATAGGGACACTCTGCGGTCATCTGTGCAAAAATGGCTGAACCGATCGATATGCCATTTGGGTTGTGGGCTTGGATGGGCTGAAGGAATCATGTGTTAGATGGGGATCCAGATTTCCCCATGGGAAGGGGCAATTTTGGGGGATAGAGGCGCCCATTGTAAAGTATAGGGACTTTCTGCCATCAGCTGTGCAAAAACGGCTGAACCGATCAATTTGCCGTTTGGGTTGTGGACTTGAGTGGACTGAAGGATGCACAAGTTGATCGTATTCACCAGATGGCGCCAATGTGCCCAATGACACTCTTCCGAGAGCTGTGCAAAAATGGCTAAGCTGATCGATTTGCCGTTTGGGTTGTGGACTCTGGTTGTCCAAATGAAGCAAAAGTTATTATTTATTCGTACTCAAGAAAGTACATTAAAAACATCAAACCTCATACTTGGATTGCGAAATGTTTGCATCATCCATGACCTTTGGTATTTGTTTTAATTGCCTATTGATGTATCTGTACACATTTACTGTGTTATTTGTTCAGTAAGTCTTTTGAAAGCATTTTGGTATTTTGTCATTATCTGGTTGTTTTTGTTATTTTAAATTTTGTTTTCGTTAGGATACACCTTGCAGTACAGTGAGAAATATCAAAACACTGTACATATTCAAGTTTTTTCAGATGATTGGTGTTTTGTCTTTGTTGCTGTGTAATTTTTGTCATATTAGTTAGTGAAAGGGGATGGTGGAGGTGGGCACTGGTTAGTCCGGATGGAGTGGGGCCCAGCCGGATGGTCGGTGTGTCTTCCTCTGTTAATCTTCCCTTGCACCATAAGGTCCAGAAGTTCTCTTCTGGCACCGGGTCACCCGGGTGGTCCCGGAAAAAGGACCGTAAAACGGTTGTGGTGTGGTGTGGTATAGATAGTGAAAGGTCTGCAGATACTGATACATTATGATCACCTTCAAGGCGCAGTATGACCTAATTTGTGTTAAAAGCACCGTTAAATCCAAACCAACTAACCTTCCAGGCCGAATGTCATACAAGGCTTCCATTAGACATCATCTGAGTCATGATGATTGTGTGGAGGATAAGAGGAAAAATTATCAGAACTGTTCTGTGCTGTGTTGTATACGACCGTTGTGCACAGTGATACACACACATGAGCAGTTCGTAAACATGACTGTTGGTTTAGGTTTAGATTTAGTTTGTTTTGTGTTTTTTAGGTTTAGCATTTTGTGTGCTTTTTGTTTTAGCTTAGACTATTTTGTTCTTGTGTTGTTTACTTTTCTTGTGTTCGGTTTAGTTTATTCAGTACTGTGCCAAGAGATTGGCTCAAAAGAACGTCTCTGAAGTTCCTATTTTGTATCGAATGGGACATGAAACCTTAATCAATCAGTCAATCATACAAGGCAATCAAACCTGGCTTTTGTTTTATGTATATTTTGCATTACTGTATAGGTTTCATTAGTTCATGTCTGCTTTTGTTATGTTGGGTTTAGTTTCTTCAGTACCATGATAAGTGATTGGCTCGAAGAACATCTCTGTGTTAAGCGGGTCCTAAAACCATAACTCAGGTTATTGGTTGAAAGATTAAGTGTGCTTAGTGACTTAATTGATGTGTTGAATGCATCATAAGACTTTGTTTAGCATTCATCGGGTGTTTTACCTACTTCTAGCTATGTTAATTTGCTTGTTTCTGTCTATGTTGTTGCAATATATGCAATAATTTTAATTATTTGTGTTGTTTGGCTGTGTTTTGGTTTTTGATAAATTTGTAGAGAACTGATTTTATTACAAAATCCAGTGTATTTATACCGGGTGATATACCGGGTGGCACATAAAAAACATCCCAAACTTTACGTAGCTATAACGATGCGTATACTTATGGAGAAAAATTTCCTTTTGCGCATTTGTAGATAGTATGTCTTGTTATTTACTTATAAATTTCAGTAACATCATTAATGGTGTCACTGAATGCTGCTTGAGCCCGCGTGGGGCCGGGGCACCCCTTCCCCCCTTTTCCCCCTTGTCCATTCACTTCCTCACCTTTTGCTCTTTTTTACTTTTCCCTTTTTACTTTTCTCATTCGCTTTACGTATTTTCTTCTTTTGTCCATCCCTTCCCTTTCTACCAGAATAGTCTCACTCCGTTTCCAGGCCAGAGATCGTAGTAAGCGACCGAACCTGGGTTTAATTTGTTGTGTTTATTTTGTGTTATCTGTATTAGTTAAGGTTAAAGTTGGTGTTTTGTTGTATTTGGTTTACTTTAGTCTTGTGGTGTAGTAGTTGTCTGCTCCTGTTGTAGGCACTAACATAATAATTTAAATGACCCTTTCGATCCCTTTCCCTTTTTGGGTGGCTGCTGAACAAAAAGGCAGCCAGGGTTGAGGTTAATATGTCGCTAGCATTCCTTCATGGGTAAGGATAACTCTCCACCCCTGACCTTTCGTCTCTGATATAGCCATATTTGTGCTGAAAGAAAAGGGACATTAAACTCCAACCAATCAACTGAATGCCGCTTGATGATGTAAGTCGAGTTAAAAATCAAATTATGTCAATAACGCATTTGAAGATTAGACTGAAAATGGTTTCACAAAAGATGATTGGGCAGTTATTGTTACATGTTTCACTGAAAAAGGATAGACTGGTACTCAGATTGCAAAAGAATTTCCAAACAAGAAGTGGAATTACCGAAGCATCAGTTGGGTTCTTGCGAACTATCGTCACAGGGACACTACCGACCACAAGAAAGGCAGCGGAAGACCCGTGAACACCATGACAGATGAAAATCTGGCTGAAGTTGAACAGCTTTGTCAGTCACAAGACAATAAACCAGGAACTCACAATAGTCCCCGGAGTCAGTCGCTAAGCTGTTAGCAACTGACTTGGCCAGTTAGCGACTGACTTAGCGACTTAAGTCTATTAGTCGCTAGCTTAGCGACTGACTTAGTTGCTAAGCTTAATGACTGACTTAGCAACTTGCTAACGACTTACAAGGTAGAACCATATTAGAACTGGATGGAAGACAAGATGCAATTATTGCAATTTTAACTGTGTTCTGCTGACCATGCGATATGCTATTGCTCTTCAAATGCATTATTTGCATAATTCGAGTTTTAACTTGACTTACTTCATCAAGTGGCATTATTAATAATGTTACTGAAATTTATAAGTAAGTAACAAGACATACTGATCTACAAATGCACAAAAGGAAATTTTTCTCCATAAAGTATACGCACCGTTATATTACACAAAGTTCTGGATGTTTTTTGTGCGCCACCCGGTGTAATCCATATAAAGTATAACTAAAGCCACATGTCTTTTGAGCATCGCATTTTAACTTTTAATGGTCTTACTTAGATTGTGAACCTCACAGCTGGTTGCACATAATAGTGGTAGAAATAGCTAAACTGTACAAACATGTCCATGTGTGTCTTTGGCATCATATGAAATTGATAACAAAGCAGATGTACATTATGTTTAATTTGTACTGCTGTGAATATATTCAGTAAATTTTGTTGTATTTTTACAGTCGTTGTTAGTGTTGTCAGTCTTTAAATTCAGCCTTGCTGAACAAATGCTTTGCCTTATAGAGCTGTATGTGTACTCTTATTGAGATTTCTGCATTTATTACTGTCGCCCGCATATCAGTTTAGCGATAGCGAAAACTTATGTTTTTCCGTCCACAGATATACATTGCTGAACCGATCTTCACAAAACTTTGCCATATGATGCGGTATGTTCTGAAATTGATTATGTCCTATGGGAGTGTTCATATGTGCCCCCTTAAAAATTGGAGGGGTGAAAACCCCATTTTTCAAAGTCGACAGTTTGAGCCCTACCATTCTCTGATGCAAGAGAAATCGGGAAGTCTAAAACAATAGGGTCAATCTGTGGCTAGAATAGTCTAGGATGTCCAAACCAAACATGGTGGGGGTCCCACCACCGATGGCTGAGATTGGTTGTTCCCTTAGGGCATGTGGTGGGGCAGATGAACGTTTTAGAATCGATATCTGTTCGGCTGTATGACAGATAGTGACTCGCTGTTTGATTTTGGGGTGGGTTTTCGGGGTCAGGCTATCCAGTGCAGACATAGCCAAAATCGAGGGTCTAACAAACGTCGCCATGGCAACCGATTTTGGGACTACATTAGCTATAAAGGCCCCTGGTGGGAGATAACGACATGGCAGTTTCTTATAATGGATGGATATTATTTAGTCATCCCTAAGTCTATTGGTCGCTTGCTCTGGTTTTGTAGTTGCCAAGGTCAGAACTGCTCCATGCAGGTGACTGTCCCGTTGGGAATTGACACGTCAATTGCGAACATTCTAGTTGTTATTGTTTCCGTGCTGATTTTTGCTACTTCTAATGTAGAAGCACTGTTTTACAGTGTATGTTTTACACATTATATTTTGTGTCAATATTATATTGAAATGCAGGTATGTAATTGATATTTGCGTTTTTTGGAACTCAGAACTTGTTTATTAGTTGATAGGTGGTACCAGTTAATGGATGTGCTTTGGGAACTGTGTAAAATATGCAGATTTACTGTACATAAGAACATACCTGCAGCAAAATGATATCTTTATGCAATGTTGCCTGGTTGATATTCTATTGTATTGGTTTTTACATTTTGTATTTATGTAACATGCTGGCAGATTACAGAGCTCGTATAATTTATTGAAATGCATTTATATAAAGATGTAAAGTGTTACAGAATTTCAGTTTGATTAAATTATCATTCAAATTAAATTAAATACGACACTTATTATGAATGTCATATTAACATTTTAACTCGCCATTCCAGTTTCGTTACAACGAATGGTAATTATTGCTGCAAATTAATACAGTAGTTTTTGGGCGACCGTTTGTACAAGTGCTCAGCAGTAGCTGAGATGGGCGACCGTTTGGCCACAATAGACATGGGCCGAAAATTGGGGGGGCTGTGCCGCTTTTTTTGGTTGGGGCGCTGGGTCCCCATCTAGCACATTGAGGTCTGGTCCGAGGCCTACCTCCATACCAAGTGGCATCTTGATCCATCCGGCCGTTTGGCCACTAAGCTGGGTCTCCATCTAGCACAATGTGGCCTGGGCCGAGGCCTACCTCCACACCAAGTGGCATCTTGATCCATCCAACCGTT
>Ga0056108_1000457_pt1 | contig 12056 bp, 12 predicted proteins | sample WorMetG1BERMUDA1_FD_83875 | JGI IMG/M metagenome (GOLD analysis project Ga0056108, IMG submission 83875) | Marine gutless worms symbiont microbial communities from Max Planck institute for Marine Microbiology, Germany - Inanidrilus... ... | reverse complement strand
GACAAGGCCGCCTCCGAAAAACCCAACTGACCCGTCAGACGATGCGACATCACAACCCCCGATCAACCTCTATCCTCAATCGAAGGAATCACACCAAACGGATTTATGCAAAGCTCTCGGCGATTGAGTGCAAGAATGGCCGTGTGCCTCAGTTTCGTCATGCCCGCGCTTGACGCGGGTATCCACGCCTCCCTTCGGTTGACCAGACCGTGTCAGCTCCGTGGATGACCGGGTCGAAGCCCGGTCATGACGTGTATGGAGTGCACGATTGTCGTCGCTACGTTCCAATGAAATCGGTGACTGTTCCAGGACTCCGGAACACCTAGGGCTTTAGGAAGTCCTCCGCTACATCAATTATCCTAATACCGCCATCATCGATACATGACGATACGATCGACTGGTATTTCTCTTTTCTCGATTTGAGAGCCCGAAAACTATTCAGTGTTCGGTCGTACTTTCCCACGCCCACTAGAAACCCGTCATACCAAGCGAACACAATTCCCAATTTCCGCTTAACGAGTTCCTCGATGTCCTTCCTGTCCCGCCCTCGTACGTTCGCGAATACGTCATTACACGTTCTAACGAATTGATTTGGCTATAACCGATCTCCCTTATGGGTGCGGAACCCATAATATTCCGCAAGATCGAAGGAAGACCTGCCGCTCTGCTCCATGCTGAGGGATACGGCACCATATCAATGAGTTTTTGTGTAGACCCTCGAGGGCAAACGTCCCTATCCGAATCTGAAGGATCAGTTTCTTCTTTAAATTCCTCGACAGAAATATACGGCGACATCGTCTGATTGACCGCGGTCCGGTATCCGTTAAGCCAATACATATAAAGCCAAGAAACACCTTCGTGCGTTTCTGTCTTGCTTCCGCTTTCGTCGTAAAGATCGGAACACTTGAGGTTCAAAACGCTTTCGTTTGGATCTATGGGCTCCGCTTGAACATCAAACGGCCATTGAACCAAAATAAGCCCAAGTCCGAACAGTAGAATTCTGAAACCCATTCCCGCCTGCCAGACTCTCGCTGCATACGTTTCGCGATGGAAAAGTAACATCGCTCCTATAGACCGGATACCGCTGGATTGGTTTGTTCTTCGACGAGTAATCCCAAGCTACAAACCTCAATTAAGACGACTAAGAAACGTCATCATCCCCCGTTTCCACCGTAATCCGCACCCGCCCCCCGGCGGCATGGGCGGCCGCCATGATGGTATGAAGCGTCACGCCGGTGTCGTTCTCGTCGAGCAGGCAGTTGACCTGGCTCCGCGACGTCCCCATGGCGGCGGCGATCTCGGTTTTCGATTTGCCGGAGCGTTCGATCATGGCCGCCATGGACCGCGCCAGGACCCGCTTGGCGGCTTCTTCCGTCACTTCTTCGAGCAATCCGTCCCGTTCGAGGAAGTCGTCGAAGGATGAGCCGAGGGCTGGATTCTTCATGTCACCATCATCCGTGTTTACTCTGTTGCGCCTTATAGTCCTTCCACCGGGCCTCGGCGGTATCGATGTCCTTTTTCGGCGTCTTCTGCGTCTTTTTCATGAAGCCGTGCAGCAGGACCATGATCTTTCCGTCGACATTGAACAGCACCCGGTAAATCCGGCCGCCGGACAGGCTGGAGCGGACCTCCCAAAGGCCTCCGACCTTGCGGCAGAGCGGCATACCGATGGGCCAGGCGAATTCCACATCCTTGACGTCGGTTCCGACGGCCCGCCGGTCGCCCCGGTCGAGCTTCATTAGCGCGTCGCGGACCGGTTCGGCGAGCGATAGAAGAAGGCCCGCAGGGTCTTTCGCTTGTTGTCCGCCGCCATGGCCAAACGTATCAAAAATAATACACCACATCAACAGGAATGTATCAAAAATGATACAGCAGGCGACTACGAAATCAGTGCCGCGACCGCTAACCACGTCCCCCGCCGGCCCCCTCAAAAAAGCGAGGCGATGGTGTCGATCACCTCCTGGTCGTCCCATTCCAGGGCGCCGCTTTTGGCGTAGCGGATGGTGCCGGTCCTGTCGATCAGGAAGGTCGACGGGTAGGCATAGACCTTCCAGGCTTTCGACACCTCTCCGTTGCGGTCCATCAGGATGGGAAAACCGGGCTCCAGCTTCAGGCGTTTGAGAAAGGACCGGACGCGCCCGGCCGGTTCCTTGATGTCGACGGAGAGCAGCTGGAAATCCTTGCCGCGCATCTTTTCGACGAGGTTGTTGAGAGAAGGGATTTCCTTGATGCAGGGCCCGCACCAGGTGGCCCAGAAATTGACCAGGACGACCCGGCCCTTGTAGGCGGTCAGGTCATAGGGCCGGCCGTCGATATCCGCGAGCGTCAGGGCCGGCGGGACTGGGTCGCCGACGAAGGGGTGCAGGGACCGGGCATCCGGCTTCGCGGCGGTCCCTACGGTTTTCTTACCTTCCAGGGGGGCCGCCTTTTCGGGCTGAACGGCGGCGGCCAGGAAATCGACGGCCTGGCTAAATAGGCGGCCCATCTCGGCGCGCATGGCGAGGTCATCTTCGCTCAGGTTTTCCCTGGGCCGCGCGTGGAAACCGGCGACGACGTTTTCCATGGTCACCTGTTTGATGACCGCGCCGCCTCTCTTTAGCTGCCGCGCCACCTGGTCGCGGCGCAGGAACTTGGTGGCGAATTCCGGCTGCAGGATGAACACCGGTTTGTTGACGGCCCGGGCGACCGGCAGATAGGCCGCGTCCTCGCCGATTTCCACGGCGCCGTCGATCAGGTGGGGGTGCAGGAAAATGTAGCCCCGAAAGCTGTGGTCCCGGGGATGTTCCAGCTGCCACTTGCGGCCGGCGCGGAGCGCCAGTATGGCGCCGCGATTGACGGCGCCGAGGACGATCCGCTCATATCCCCGCTCCCTGGCCGCCCGCATGAGCTGGTAGATGTCCCCGGGATCGAAGCCGTCGAGGCTGGACCGCCCCGGCGCTGCCATGTAGGTGCCGTGGAGATCCACGGCCCACAGGTCGAAGCCGGCCCGCGCGATATGCGTTGCGCTTTCGGCCATTTCCGGGCTGGCGCCGCGCTCGGAATGGATCCAGATGATCAGCGTGCGGCTGCCGCCTTCGAAGGCGGTGACGATCAGGTCCGTCCCCGAGGGCAGGCTGATTTCCGTCTTCTCGGAGGCTTTCGCGTCGAGAGCGAGAAGCAGGATGATGACGAGAGCGAACAGGGTTTTGGTCACGGCGGGGGCAAGCCTGCTGTCGGAAAACCGGGGTGCGTCGGGATTATAGGGGCCGGTAGCGGAGATGTCAGGTGGCGGTCCTTAGGTCGGAAACCTGCGGGGAGTAAGCCGAATTCGAACCGGCGGTGTCTTCCTCCGTAACCCCTTCGAGCAATCCGTCCTTGCGGTCCTTGGGAGTCCTCATCCCAGCCACTGATAGGTTTCCGCCTCGTAGGCCGGGCACTTTTGGCAGCCGTCGCAGTCCTGTTCCTCGTCGAGGCGCCGGACCCGGCCTTTGTTTATAAGCAGCGCCATCATGGCGCGGATGGCCTCCGGGTCGGACTGGAAACGAATGACCAGGTCCTTGACCGGCACCGTCCGGTGTTCGGCCATGTAGTGCTTGAGTTCGGTGACCAACATGTCAGCCGGCCTCCGCCGGGACGGCAGTGGGTTCATGGCGGCCCTTGAGGCGCATGGCGTAGATGAAGACGGCCAAAACAAGATTGAGCCCGGCGACCCAGGCGATCGACGTCATCGGGTGGTCGCCGAGGCGGGCCAGCTGGTAGACGCTGATGGACACATAGAAGGCGACGCCGGTCGTCCATAGCGCCGCGAAGGTGGTCCAGCGCGGCCCGGTCTCGCGGTTGACGGCACCGAGGGCGGCGACGCAGGGGACGTAGAGCAGGATGAAGAGCAGATAGGCCATGGCGCCGGCGGTGCCGTCGAAACGCTGCTGCATGGAACCGAAGGTGGCCAGCGACACCTCCTGGTCGGCCGCCGCCTGGTCGAGGCCGTCGGACTGGACGATGGAGAAACCCAAGGGGTCGGCGACGAGGTCGCGGAGACCGGAGAGGTTCTCCGGGATGGTGGCGACGGCTTCACTGAGCGCCGCCGTCAGGCTGAACGCCTCGTCTCCGGATGTCTCTTCACCACCGTTGCCGTTACCATTGTCGTTCTGGGCATCGATGCTGGAATAGAGCGCATCGAGGGTGCCGACCACCGCCTCCTTGGCGAAGATGCCGGTGAAGATGCCGACCGTCGCCGGCCAGTTGTCCTCGGTGATGCCCATGGGCGTGAACACGGGCACGATGGAGCGCCCGATGGCGCTCAGCACCGACTTGTCGCTGTCCTCGTTGCCGAAGGACCCGTCGGTGCCGATGGAATTGAGAACGCTGAGGACGGCGGCGACGACGACGATGATCTTGCCGGCGCCGAAGAGGAAACTCTTGAGCCGCGTCCAGGCGTTGATCAGGACGTCGCGCGGCCGCGGGATATGGTAGGCCGGCAGCTCCATGATGAAGGGGTTGGTCTCGCCGCGCAGAACCGTGAAGCGGAGGATCAGCCCGGTCGCCATGGCCACCGCGATGCCGATGAAATAGAGCGCGAAGACGATGTTCTGGCCGCCGACCGGGAAGAAGGCGGCGGCGAACAGCGCGTAGACGGCGAGCCTCGCCCCGCAGGACATGAAGGGCGCCATCATCACCGTCATGATGCGGTCGCGCTCCTGCTCGAGCGTCCGCGTCGCCATGATCGCCGGCACGTTGCAGCCGAAACCGACGATCAGCGGTACGAAGGATTTCCCCGGCAAACCAACGGCCCGCATCAGGCGGTCCATGAGGAAGGCGGCGCGGGCCATGTAGCCGGAGTCCTCGAGCAGCGACAAGAAGAGATAGAGAAAGCCGATGATCGGGATGAAGGTGGCGACCACCTGGATGCCGCCGCCGATGCCGTCGGCGACGACGACGCGTGTCCAGTCCGGTAATCCGATCGCCGTCATCACCGTACCCAAGCCGTCGACGAAGACGGCGGCGGCGGCGAGGTCGAAGACATCGATGAAGGCGCCGCCGAGATTGATGGTGAACATGAACATCAGGTACATGAGGCCGATGAAGATGATCGGACCGGCCCAGCCGTTGAGCACCACCTTGTCGATGACGTCGGAGGTCTTGCGCCGCACTTCGCCGGTCCGCTGGGCGGCGAGGCCGGCGATGCGGTTGGCAAAGGTGAAGCGGCCGTCGGCGATCAGGATGTCGGCGTCCTCGCCGAGCTCCGCTTCCAGCTCCTTGGTGACGGCGGCGAGTTCGTCCCGACCGGTGCCGTCGATCAGCGACAGGGCCAGGTCGTCGCCCTCGAGAAGCCGCGCGACCAGCCAACGGGCCGGCGTGCCGTCGGCGTCGGCGGGCCCTGAGAAAACCGGTTCCAGTCGGGATATCGCCTTTTCGACGGCGTGTCCGTAGTCGACGGACTGGGTGGGCACGGCCCGGGTCTCCGCAATCTCGCGGATCCGCCCCTTGAGCTCTTCGATCCCGGCACCCCGCGCCGCCACCATGGGCACGACCGGACAGCCGAGCCTGTCGGAAAGGGCCGCCGCATCGACCTCGATGCCGTCCTTCTTGGCCGTGTCCATCATGTTGAGGGCGACGATCATCGGCACGCCCATCTCCAGGAGCTGGGCGGTCAGGTAGAGATTGCGCTCGAGATTGCCGGCATCGACGATGTCGATGATGATGTCGGCCTCGCCCGAGTGGATGAAGTCGCGGGCCAATTTCTCGTCCAAGGATTCACTGCCCGGCAGCGCGCCCAAGGTATAGACGCCGGGCAGGTCGACGACACGGACCGAGAGGTCTTGGTCGCGGTAGCGGCCCTCCAGGCGGTCGACGGTGACGCCGGGCCAGTTGCCGACCTTCTGTCGCGCCCCGGTGAGGCCGTTGAAGAGCGTCGATTTGCCGCAGTTGGGGTTGCCGGCGATGGCGATGGTCAGGTCCTTCATGGGGCGGCGGTCCCCGGGCTCGCGCCCTTCTCCGGCCTGACGATGCTGACCATTACTTTCTGGGCCATGCCGGCGCCGAGCGCGATGCGCACCGAACCCCGCGAGACGACGGCCGCACCCCCGTGGCCGCGCTGTACCACGTTGACCACGGATCCGACCGGGACGCCGAGTTCCATCAGTTTCTGGTTGAGGCCCTTGCCCGCCTTGACGCCGATGATCTTCAGGGTCTCGCCCAGCCCGGCCAGGGCCAGGGGAAAGGCATGGCCGTTCTGCTTGTCGTTCACGTTCATCGGTACGGTTTCCGTCGCCTTATTATATTCGGAAAATTACAATTAATATTGCAATTCATTCTTAATAATTGCCCATAATATATTTGTGGTTTCGGGAGTCAAGCACCGATTCTTCGCAGGTGCGGAAAAGATTTGGCCGGCTCGCCGCGAAGCTTCCGGGGCGGTCGTTCGTCGAGGGCGACCTTCGGCCGGAACCAGCCTCGAGATAACGACGATTGCGGGCTTTCGTAGGCCCCAGGGAATTTTCCCGTCATCATCCCGATGATCCGGCTGCCGGCGGCGGCGCCACCGAAAGAGAAAAGTGACGGAACCACGCCGATCCGTCGCGCGGGCGGCCGGCGTCGGTGGCGGAACCCATGAGCGGGAGACCTCGAATGACAAGACAGAGCGGAGCTTTGTTACGAAGATTGGGGAAAAATTTCTGAGTCGGCCACAAGGGTGGGGTCGTCAGGTCAATAGCGTTCCCAATGTTGGGCTCAGCCGCTGCCGGGTAGAATGATTGTCGCCGTCGTGCCTTCGCCGAGAACGCTCTCGAAACGGAAGGTGCCGCCGAGGCTCTCCGTCAGCTTCTTTGTCAACGGCAAACCGAGTCCGCTACCGCGATGGTCCTTGCCTTCGGAACTTCGAATCTGGCCAAAGGGTTCCAGAACCGTTCGTATCTGATCCGGGGTCAACCCCTCCCCCGTGTCGCGCACTTCGATCGCGACCTCTGAGTCGCTGCAGCGATAGATCCGGCAGGTCACGTTTCCCGCGGCCGGCGTGAACTTGACGGCGTTGCTAAGCAGGTTCATCAGCATCTGGCGCAGTATCCGCCGGTCCGAACGGACCTGCGGCAGGCCCCCGGTGTCGTCGAGGGCCAGCGCAATGGATTTCTCCGCTGCGATCTGGCGTACATAATTCATGGCCTCTTCGGCGATTTCGAACGTACCGAACGTGGAGTACTCGTAAGCCATCTCGCCGGCCTCGATCTTTTCAAGGTCGAGCAGGTCATCGACGACGGCGAGGCCGTGGTCGCCGGCGGACCGAATATCCTGAGCGTACTCGACGTACTTCTTGTTGTTTATGGTGCCGAACGATTCCCTACTGATGATGTCGGCGAATCCGACGATGGCGTTCAAAGGTGTGCGAAGTTCGTGGGTGACGTTTCGCAGGAACTCCGATTTCGCCCGATTGGCGGCGTCGGCTTTGGCCTGGGCGGCGGCGAGCAGGCCCATCAGCCGGTTGCCGCGGCGCATGAACGAAATCGCCGTTGCCATCATGACCAGGAAGGCGACCAAAACACCGGCGATCATCGCCGGTAGAATCTTGAACCCGGGCAGTTCGGGCTGCCATACGAAATACCGATCGTCGAGGCCTGGGTAGAGCCGGACCGGCATTCCGGCTTGCCACGTTTCCGGCGCCGCATCGGCGATTTTCAAGCCCGGCAACATAAAATTGGAAGCGATGGCCGAAAGAGCCTCCTGATCGATGGCTTCGACGAATGCCATCACGTGGTCGGTGCTGGTATCGCTCCCGCCATCGTAGGTCGTCATGCGGACCGCCACGGCCAAGAAATAGGCCCCATCGGCAGCGACGATCCCGGCCGTGGGAACGGGAGCCGTGTCGTCTTCCGTCGCACGCGCATCGCGGATCAAGGCCGCCATCGGTTCGCCGAATGGCGCGATACCGTTGCCCTCGATCTGTTCGTTCTCAACGATGCTGACGACCGAAGCGTTTTGCGCGTCGACGACATAGACGCCATGAACGCCGAGTGTCTCGAAGATATAGGCGTCGAACGTGTTGGCGATCCATGAGGGATCGTAGCCTTTGACCAGATTGGCAACGGCCTCGTCCCAGTACCCGTATTCCTGGGTCAGCGTGGACAGCCGGTTGAGGCGGTTGGAAACGGCCGCTTCGAACACCTGCTCGGACGACTGTATGGCGTTGCGGTTCAGCGTCACCGACAACAGTCCGGCAAGCACCAGTATGCCGGCGAAGCTGAAGGCGAACAGTATCCAGAATGGGCGCGACAGTTCGCTTAAGGTGGCTCGATCAACGGGCTCGCGTGTTTCCATCGCCGCTGGTTCCAACTCGCATACAATGGCGGATTTTAGCGCTTCGACGCCGAGAAAGCGAACGGAGCGATGAATTTGGGGTGGAAAACCTCACAATACCATTCCATTTCCGCGTTTTTCCGCTTCTCGGCGATGCCCGCTAACGCCTTGTCGTCAGGCGACCTGACGAGGCGCTGCCGGCGATCCAATGGAACCGAGGTTAGCCAACAACGGGCCTTTGGCGATATCATTCGGCCGGCCTTCGGCCGACGGGTGGGGCACATAAAGGAGGCGAATCTCATGGAAGAACCGGAAACGCAGAGCGGCCTCAATCTCTTCGCCGGCGAGGTCGCCCTGGTCACGGGCAGCGCGTCGAACATCGGGCGCGGCCTCGCCATCGGGCTGGCCGCGGAAGGAGCGGAGGTGCTGCTGGCCGACATCGATGCCGAGCGCAACGCAGAGACGGCGGCGGCGATCCGCGACGGCGGCGGGACGTGCCGGGAACTGACCGTCGATCTTTCGCTCCCGGACGGCTGGCGCGACCTGCTGCCGGCCATCGAGGAACGCCTGCCGGCCATCTTCGTCCATTCCGCCTGTCCGCCGCGCCATGAAGCGGATACGCCCCGCCAAATCGATGAAGACACCTTCGACGCCATGGTCAACGTGGGCCTGCGCTCGGCCTTCCTGCTCGGGCGCGAGTTGGGCCGGCGCATGGTCGACGGTGGGGTGGAAGGCCGGATGCTCTACATCACCTCGCTTCATGCCGGCACGCCGCGCAACCTGCCGCACTATTCGGCCTCGAAGGCGGCGATGACCATGGTCATGCAGGAACTGGCCCGCGACCTGGCGCCCCACGGCATCCGGGTCAACGCCATCGCACCCGGCGCCCTGCCCGGCGGCGGCAACACCAACGTCACCGACGAATTCGCCGCCATGATCCCCATGGGCCGGGTCGGGCGCGCAACCGACCTGGTCGGGCCGGCCATGGCCCTGCTGTCGAACCGGTTCTCGGGCTATGTCACCGGCACCACCCTGCCGGTGGACGGCGGGCTGGCGATGTATAACTGGATTCCCTATGCCGAGGACTAGGCGGCGCCGGGTCGTCCTCGCCGTCCTGAGTGCGGTCGTCGTTACGGCGAGTGCCGAGGCGCGGGCGACACCCTGGCCGGGCGCCTCGGGTACGCGTTCCTGGAAGCGGATACGGGCGCGGGAACCTCCGCCCGGCGCCGGCGCGCCGTGGTCAGCGATCCCCACGGTGGACGTTTGACTCTGACGGAGCGCTGGCGCGGCGAGAGGCTCGACTTCGTCGAACTGCGCTTGCAGGTCCCCGTCGCCGGCGCGTTGCGGCCGGTCCTGATGGTGCGAACGGGCGGCGACTGTGTGCCGATGACGGCGCGGGCGCTCGAATACGACGAGGCGGGGAAACCGGCCCGCCTGCTCGACCTGGATGCGGGCCTGCAAGCCGATGGCCCGCCCGTCGAGCTCAATCCGGCGGTGCCGCCGGGGACCGATTTCGGCGGCGTGCGGGTCGGGCAGATCGACAGCGGGGTGAATTACCGCTTGGATGAGATTTCGGCACGCCTGGCCCGCGACAAAGACGGGCAGAGCCTCGGTTGGGACTATTGGGACGACGATCCCCGCCCCTTCGACATGAGCCCGGTGCCGAACCCGTTCTTCCCGCTGCACCACGGCACGGCGGTGGCCAGCGTCCTGCTCCGCGAAGCACCGGCGGCGAGCCTGGTCCCCTACCGCTATCCGCGGCCCCACATGGGGCGCATGGCGGAGCTCATTGAAGCGGCGGCGGCGGCCGGTGTCACCATCATGGCCGTGCCCATGGGCAGCCGCCGGGCGGGTGAGTGGGACGCGTTCCTGGAGGCGGCCGTGCGTCACGGGGACATGCTGTTCATCGTCTCAGCCGGCGACGACGGCCTCGACATCGACGCCGAGCCCCTCTACCCGGCGGCCTTCGGGCTGCCCAACATGATCGTGGTGACCTCGTCCGACGATTTCGGCCGTCTCGCCGAAGGGGCCAACCGGGGGGTGGGCAGCATCCATGTGATGGCGCCGGCAAGGCGTCGGGCTCCAGTTTCGCGGTGCCGCGTGTGGCCGCCCTGGCAGCACGGCTCAAGGCCAAGAAACCGTCGTGGACGGCGGCCGAACTGAAGGCCGCCATCCTGGCCCGCGCCGTACCGCCCCTGATGCGGGGCCGGCCGGTGGTCAGCGCCGGATGGTTGTCGAACCCGGCCGCCGATTGAGGGAATAGATCAACGCGTTCGCGGCCGGGGTTGCGGTTTGGGCGGCGGGTTGTCGACGAAGCGCCGGGCCGTCGGCGCCATCTGCGGGTTGACGGCCTCGATGCGCTCAAGCGCACGCCGGGCCAGGGCCTCGTCGCCGCCCCAGACGCCGGCCTGGATGGCCAGGCGCAGAACCTGAACGTCCTCGATGCCGCCGTCCATGAGCCAGCGAAGATGCGATACGGCGCCTTCGTGGCGTCGGGCCAGCGCCAGGCTGACGGCGAGGCCGATGCGGGCGTTGACGGCGTGGGGGTCTTCTTCGAGCGCCTCTTCGAAAAGGGCGACGGACGCCTCGGCGCGCCCCTTGCGGCCGAGCGTCTGGGCGGCGAGATCGAGCAGTTGTCGGTTGCCGCTGCGCCGACACGACGTCGTCAGCGCCTTGGCCGGCTGGTCTTCCATGCGCCGGGCCCGCTTGGCGCCGGAGGTCCTCCAAAAGGGTCACGCAGACCCGGACGGCGGCGCCGGTTTCGGCGCTGGCGGCGGCGTGTTCGTCGCCGGTAGCCGCCCGCAGGGTCTCCAGGGCCGTCGCCGGAATGGCCTCGAAACGACCCTCGCCACCCGACGTCACGATGCCGACCCACCGGCCGTCGCCATCGAGCAGTGCGCCACCGCTGGTGCCGGGCTGGCTGTAGGCGCTGTGGTGGATGCGGGCCAGGGGAAAACCGTCTGCCGGCGCGAATAGCAGGGCGCCCGGCGCATAGACCGTGGCTTCGCGGGTTCGCACATCGGTGCCGACCGTGTGCAATAGCTTGTCCGCACGAAGCGCCTCGGGCTTCAGCACCGGGCCTGCGGGTAGATCGGGGACGCGCAGCAGGACGAGATCGCCGGTGTAGCCGCTGGGCAGGACTTCGGCGGTCAGGGCCTTTCCGTCGGCGGTGAAGACCCGGGCCGTCCCGGCGTCGGCAACGGAGTGACGCGTGGTGACCAGCATGTCGGCGCTGACCCGGACGGCGCTGGCCAGGGGATCGAAGGCGGATATGCGGAAGACGGAACCGCGGGCGGCGCAGACGGCTTTTTCATAGTTACAGACGTCCTCGGCGGCGGCCTTTGATGAGGGATTCCAGAGCAGTGCCGCCAGGACAATCGATAGGGCGATTCCCCATGAAAGGAAGGACAGCCGCCGCGTCCAGGGCCGGATGAGGGGAAAGGCACGGCCGGTTTTCCTGTCGTCCGCGTTCATCGATCCGAAATCCACGTGTAACCGGAAACCAATATTGATACTCATTAAAAAAAACTAGCCCTCAATGTTTACGGTTTCCAGAGTCAAACATCGTTCGTTCACGGGCGCCGAAAGGCTCGGCGGTCGCATTTGGTCAGGGAATTGGCGGTCCGGCGTATTAAGCTTCGGGAGATTGTCGTTTCAAGTTGCCCGCTTTGGGGGATACTGTTGATAAACCCCTGTTGATCGGTTTCTGAGATCGTGATTCCGTTTCCCGAGTGATTCGGTGGAGGGCGGAACGATGATGGGGCGGTTGTCGGACGACCAGGGCAAGTTCT
>Ga0056108_1000455_pt1 | contig 12079 bp, 11 predicted proteins | sample WorMetG1BERMUDA1_FD_83875 | JGI IMG/M metagenome (GOLD analysis project Ga0056108, IMG submission 83875) | Marine gutless worms symbiont microbial communities from Max Planck institute for Marine Microbiology, Germany - Inanidrilus... ... | reverse complement strand
GGCATGAAATCCTTTTAAATAATTTTATTTGAACATGCAAGCACGGCTTTATTTGAGTATTTGAAGCACGCGTATAAAGTCATCAGTGGCAACATTGCAGAGTCAGATGCAATGTCTCGATGCTACATTAGCACTTGTGTGTCACACATGAGTGAGTGAGTGAGTAGTTTCTTGACGGCACATCAGCACATATTAGGCTATTTAGTGCCTTACAATGGTGAGAAAGTGATAAAAATGTGAAGATACAATCAAGGCTATTTAGCTACGATAAATGTAAGGTAACAAAACACAGAGTTGAAAATAAAAAGCACATGATCAAAGCAACGGTTGACAAGTTGCGTCAATGTGAAGCAGACGTTGCAAGGAATAAGTTCACTCTGGTCGTGTTCGCGGCTCCTCAGTGATGCCATGATCTAAGAACTGCGACGCAGCTATACGTGCAAGCGTACATCGTCTTCAATAGTGCGCACAAGTCACAACAAGTAGTGGACAGTTCTGCACAGTTACAGGACACTGTTGTCGAGCATGCACAGTGTGTGAACTGGTAACGGATGATGGTGCCGTCGTTGATGACGCATACGGTGACAACTGCCACACGGTACAGATTCAAAATTCTGATGCCAAGCAAACTAGACCAACCACTAAATCACGTATGCTAAGAGTGAGTGAGTGAGCAGTTTCTTAACGGCATATCAGCCAATTACAACCAGTCAGTGACGTGAACACAACATTGACAGTCAAGACTCTGACATTGTTGGCCCATCAACTATTAGTACTTCAAATATTCTTTCCTGTATTGATGAATGAAAAGTGCACGACTGTTTGAGGAACGAACTGTGTCAAAATTTTAGTGAATCCACTGGTCACTCACTGCCTATAGATGCTGACACTGCATATGACAGTGTAGTACATATGCTGAAGCAACCTGCTGCATGGAGTGACTGTAGATGAAGCAGAATCCGAGTGCATTGGCCCATCGTCAAAAGAAACAGTTAGACATATTAAGTAAGTAAGAAGCTGACTGCATTTTGATTACGTGCAGACATTACTGCTGGTGGCGTGGTGTCTGCGAGTCGTGCTGAAAGTGCACTCACTAAGTCTGTAGTTGGTCGTCAACTGCTCCATACTTTCTCATTTCAAATCAAAAATTGAACAAAATAAGAAGACAGAGAAGTATTTAAACTGGTGCACTAATTTTGAGAGTAACTATTGGCAAAGTCCATCAATCAGTAAAGAATGACAAACATTTATGATTAAGTTTTCCTACAAAACTAATTGTCAGTTTATCGTAATGTGACTGACGAAATTACAATGCTATCATGTTTCATGCGGATTTGTGATACACTTTGGTATCACAGACACTTCTTCTAATATACAGCATGAATCACATTGCGGCAAAAGTTATTTACTTTCGGTTTAGTGTTGAAACTGAGGTTCAAAGTTGCTTTTTCTATATTAATAGTCACTGTTCGTCTATTAATAACCGAAGTTAATAACTAGCGTGCAGTGTTTGTTTTTGTGACGATATATTTTCTAAAATATGTACTTTATGTGTACATTTACAGACCCATTTTCGACTGGGCGAACTAAAATGCCAATGAAATTCTACACGGTGAATGCAAAAGCTCCCTCGCCACGGTGTTTAACTTTGTACGATGCTTAAAAACTTACCATAAAGGCAAAGAGATGCCCTGTGATGTGAAATGTGTACCTTTGCCTTCGTGTGTTAGTCAGGGACGATTAATGGGTTGGTTCTTTCCTGCCATGTATTATTTCATTTATATATATGTTACCTGTTTTCTTTTTGCTTATGTTACTTTTATTTTCCTTGCTACACTCGAAGTGGCGTCTTGTAGACAAGACAGACGTCATGGTTAACCGAAGAAAGAAGCAGTGCCCAGCATGCGACCTGTCGGTCCAGAGGCATTGGGCGCGACACCACTTGCCACCGCCACCTGCTGCGTCGCCGTCACAATCCGGCTCCACAGCTCTGTCGAGCAGCTGCATACCTGCTACTCCAGCCTCTCCTGCGAAACAGGGCGCTGGAGTCGAGGTTCCGGAGACTCAGACATACCCGCAGTCGCCGTCGAATGCCGGGGTGTGGCTGCACGTGCCCCAGTGCTGCAAGCTGCAGAATCGCCAAACATCAACGCAGTGTCATGTCAGCGGTCCGAAGCGTTGGTGCATGCAGTGTCGCCAACGATGCAGTCAACAACAACCAGTCTTGCGCTAATATGTTCCATAGATACGTACTGCGTATATATGTATTGCTATCCAAACTGTGTAACTGGGGGGTTCATGGGTCCAATTACTGATCGTTACAAATTTTCGACTGGGCAACTGCATATTCATTGCACATGGGCAAAACTTGCCGCAGCAAGCTAACAGCGTACTAATTATTCTTCTGAATACACGGCGATCATTTTCTCGCGCACGCGCAGTTGCGTCGTATCATAAACTGGGCTCAGCATTAGCCCAAGGAGAGGGGAGATAAGCTGTTATGCTACATTTGTGTTTCACTGCTTGTGGCCAATGTATGAAAAATATGTGTGGCAGGCAGTGGAAGCAGTGCAGATGCAGATGCAGAAGATGATCCGAATGATGTCGCCAACAATGCTGAAGATGTGGCAGCCGACGAACATAATGACAGTGCTAACTGGTCGTCACATGTCACGTGGGGAGCATCAGACTTTGGGACGATCAGTGGAGCGTGCAAAATTTGGGTATATCATCAACTTATGCATCTGTTCTGGAACACCATAAACAAACCTCAGTGAACTCAGTAACCAAATGATTACAAAAGTATAGTGAGTGTGACTGAGCAGTATAACCTTGGTTCATATTTTGGTATATTATTTATTATTAGTACAATGGAATATCACTGGTTTACTGCTTAATAGGCACATTGCAGGGAATGATCTACAAACTTGTGATATTAGGGTTTCAGACTGCAGAAAATTTTTGCAAGCAAACTCTTTTATCTCCTCCGACATTTTCCTGTATGTTCATGGAAAAATGCCTGTCTGTATGACACTATGGACGGCATGCACCTCCAGTGCTACCTATCCACTGTGGCACTCTGAAATGAAAGGATATTTGCTTGTGTATGCTTGTTCAGCAGCTCGATGTGGTGATCCCATGGTGGAGAAATTACCAGCAAAAATTCCCATCTGGCAAAGTGACTGCGGTGCTATCGTCGCTGTTAGTGATGACCCATTCGCAATGGCCATCGTCACACTGCTTATGAACAGAGCACACAGCACTATATTGGCTGGTGACATCTGTTTTGTGGATTCCACTGCATCATGTGATGCGGATAACCATGCCATAACATTCATGCTGACGCCGACCGCTGCTGGTGCCGTGCCACTTGGTGTGTTGATTACTGACAGTGCTAGCGAGTCATCGTACACTGCAGCTTTCAACCAACTGAAACAAAGCCTGCCTCCATCATCCTTCGGTGGCACTGGCTGGCCTGCAACATTCACGACAGATGATTCGGATGCAGAGCACAATGTGTTGCATTCTGTCTGGCCTGATGCTGTCCTCAGATTGTGCCTCTTCCATGTGCCACAGGCAGTATGGCGTTGATTGTGGTCTTCGTCACACAACACTTCAAAGGAGGATCGGCAAATATTGATGACGGAATTCCGCCGCATTATAGTTTCAGCCACAGTCGATGAAGCTGAAAATGCGCTTGAAGAAGCACTGAATTCGGAGACAGCATGTGAATATGAGGACTACCAGAAGTATCTGACTGCATGGTGGGATCGAAAAGAGCTGTGGTGTTTGGAATGGAGGACAGAACATCATCACGGACCAACAACTTCGCGGAGGTGACTGTGAGACTGTACAAGGACATGGTTCTTGGCCGTGCCAAGGCCTACAACGCCGTCTCATTGGTAGACTTCACCATTAAGGTGATGGAGGAGTACTACAGAAATTACCTCCGTGACTTCGCGAATTGGCGCATATCAGTCCAGAGATTGGCACTGGAGAAACTGTCACATAAAGCCAGCTACTTGCAGAGCTGTGACCAAATTATGATTATGGCGTCCCTAGCTCAGACAGCACTGAGAAATATGATGTGGATGTCACTCTTGGTTGCTGCAGCCATTGCGTTACGGCAATTATCACTAATTCAAGGCTGCCCTTACATTTGCCCATTTGCCCTATTTATCACAAAGGCTTGGCTATAGCTAGCTATAAGCCGCTCAAAGTACCATTTTGGTAATGTTTCTAAACAGCAATAATTGATTCACACAAATTCATGTTACACAGTCCCAGAAAATAGAAATAAAACATTTGGTTGGTATGTCTACATTCTACAAATTTCGCTAGCCTTAGTAAAACTTACTAAGTAAAACTTTCACTAAAATTTGCACAGCTGCAGCCAGTACCATGTCGGTTTCAATTTTTCCTACGCAGCTTGAAGGCCAAGCCAGGCCAGCTCGGTATAGGCAGTGCAGTTGGCTAAGCGGCAGCTGGGCAAGCGGGCGAGGCCACCCCCCGCTGCGATGTATGAAATGTTAAATTGCATCCGGCTTATGACGAGCCTACTACAGTAGCAAGTCATTTCTCCTTCTTACGTCACACCACAAACCAACCGACCTCCAAGCGTTTTAATAGACAGTAAATTTTATGAAAGTCAATTTAAACTACCGGTATGCTCAGAGGCAGCATACCATGACGATCTTGTTGGCCACTTGCAGTAGGCAGGCAAGTCTCAAATATTCTCATGGCGTGAAATGAGAATGTACATTGAATGAAATTCCTAATTTTCATGTAACGCACAACTTTAGCTTGGACATAATGCATACAGTACGATGTGCATTGTAACTTGTGTAATATTAAGCATTTTTTACATATGATGTCAGCTAGAACTGTTAGCGGTTGGTACGCGATTGACGTTGAAAAGTGTAACAAACCACCAGAGTTGAATCACATTGACAGGCCATGTTGTCTATATCCATCCATGAAAGCTGTACAGTCATGGGCATGGTTGAAATATCTTCCACTGACCACAGGAGATACAGTGGTTGAGGACGACGAGCACTGGTTTTTTCTGTTACACTTAAGTCAGCTGGTCAGTTTTCTGATTGCCCCTGCTTTTACAGACGGCATGGTAACTTATTTGTGTGATATGGTTACTGACCACTTAATTATGTTCAGTGAACTGTATGTTGATGAGGAGAACAGAATTAGGCTTAAACCAAAATATCATTTGCTTGTGCATTTACCTACCATTATATATTGCAGAGTGGACCTCTTGTTGGTATGAACTGTATGCGTTATGAACTTAAAAACAGCTTTTTCAAGCGATGTGCACATGTGATGTGCAACTTTGACAATATATGTCAGACACTTGCATAGAGACATGAACAAAACAGCCAGTTTCTGAAGTTAACAAATGCTGTTGTATGTGATGTAGATGTAGTCATTGTAGCATTGAGTACAGGCACATCTTTCACGACTAAGATGTTGATATCCCAACTGCACTGGTACTTCCATGCTGTGTCAGCGCAGTATTTGGCTTGCGTCCGCCACTTACAAGGAAGCCACTGATGTGACAGTTAGCTGAATGTGACATTTTTGTTAACGTACCGATAGCTATTTCGGCTTATAAAAGTCAGTATACAGTAACGTAGTCTAATGTTTTGTTCTTATCGGTTTACGATTTCCTATGTGCATATATATATAAGATATCAAAATTCAATAACAAAAATGGCAGACTTATGAATATATTCAGATGTACGTTTTTCGGCATTGTGATAAAGAATGCACAAGCCATAGATCAAACAGCGCCATTTTTATTGTCGGTTCTTGGTTTCTTAGTTTTTGTTTAGATTATAACATGTGTGTGATGAGGCAGCTGATGTGAAGTTGACCAGTAACAGGATCTCCACCACAGCTGATCATACCAAGACATGACGATAATGTTGATATGTCTCTGATGGAAGCGTGCAATATTGCAGATGTCAACTACGTGACATGTAAAAAAACAAACACTGCCTGGGACTGCTGCTCAATTTTCTGGCAGCATACTATGCGTGGGGGCTGTCATTTCCTCTCCGCTTTCAGATTCTGGTGTTTCTACAGCTGTATTCACTGCATGACACTAAAGCTAAAACATTCAAAGGAAGTACCTTCCTGAAGTTTGAAAGGAAATTACTACAGGCTGACACTTTGTAAACGTTAGGTGACATTGTTGCATGGACTGCAATGAGACCCAGCCATCAGTAGTCCAGACAGTCCCATCTTTGCTGTTGTTATATGAAAGCCTTACAATGTGTCTCCAAAGTTCAGACTAGTTACCATCTGCATCAGCACTGGCCAGTCAGTGCTTGCGGTGCTGTTGTCAAGAGACTACCATCATATTTCAGACAAGTACACCACATTTCCAGAGCATCGCCAGTAAGCTTCTGCAGAAAGCAAAATATGAAACAAGAATAAAAAAACTTCCACTGAATTATGAGTTGGAGAAAGTCATGAAAGTACAGATGATGCTGCAGTTTCTGGTAATGAAATACAAAACAAATATGCTGCTGATAATGTGGTGAATAAAGATATCAGTGAGCAGAGTGTGGAACATAATGAAACTGATACAGACTTATTTAACATCGGACGGCGTACGCTTGAAGTAAGCAGTTTCTGATGCATTATAACAAGTTCATGCTTACAATGGTGATTTCGTGTGAGAGTGTGAGGTTACACAGTTGGAACGCTATCATATGCCTGTCTTGTGAAGTGCTGCATAATATTGTCAATGGTCCTTGCTGTTTGTTGATGTCCAGGTTGACTATATACACGTGATGGAGTTAACACGTGAGAACATGTGTGTTGTGGCTGGGATACTGGACATGATCACCGACTTTCAGGAAGTTACAAGGCACAGCACACCAGTGCTGTATTATGATACAACTTTCTGCCTAGGCGATTTTTACGTATCGGCACTGCTGTACCGTAACGACATATTTGAAGGGGCACCAGTGATGCCACTCTTGCTCTTGGTGCATAAGCGCCGAACAACTGAGAGCCACGAGTTGGTTCTAAAGTGGCTTCGGCGACTAACCGGTGTGTCAACGGCCATTTTCGTTGTCGATAGGGAAGTCGCCATCACACGTGCCATCGACTCAGTGTTCCCGCAGTCTACTGTCGTTTACTGTTGGAACCACATTCTCGGAGACGTTCGTGTGAGTGCATAAACACTGTCTAAAGTCTCTCTGTTAATTATGGTTGCCCTATGTAATAGGGCAGACCATTATATTTTTTCCTGTGGTTTCTATCTTTCTTCTTTCTTTTTTTTCCTCGCCTAATTTCAGCGGTCTGAGATTGGATGTCTACCATACTTCCACACCGTTTATGTAAATAGATGTATTGTATTCCGTTCTGTGCTGTAGTATGTTTTCTGTGTGGATGTGTACATTATTGTCTCGTGTTTTCCTTGTTGTAACATAGTTCATGGCAACGTCTCTTAGGTGCAGGGTATTGGCAATATCTGCATTCTGTCGGCCTACCACTCAACCCCACTCTATAACCAATTGCCTAATTGCTATCGTTCACACAAAGCCGATTATAGCAATTTTAGTCCCAAAACTGGTTGCCATGGCAACAACCCTTAGACACTCGATCTCGGCTATGTCTTCATCGGACAGCTTGACCCCAAAAACCCACCTCTAGAATCAAACAGCGTGTTGCTAGCTATCACACAACCAATGTTATATCCCATCGAAAGCCCAAAACTGGTTGCCATGGCAACATCCCTCAGCACCTCTGGGCTCCCATCTAACACACGATTCCTTGGGTCCATCCAAGCCCATAACCCAAACCACATCTCGATCGGTTCAGCCATTTTAGCACAGATGATAGTAGTGTCCCTACATACAAAGGGACGCTGCTTCCCCCCCTCCAAAAAAATTTACCCTTCTCATGGGTGGATCTGGATCCCATCTAATACATGGTTCCATGGGCCCACCCAAGTCCTCAACCCAAATGGCATCTGGATTGGTTCAGCCATTTTTGCAGGGCTCACTAGTGTGACAGACCGACAGACCACGCTACTGGGTCAGTAACAATAGGCTGCATCTACGTTCGTAGTACTGCGATGCAGCCTAAAAACTGGTTGGGGGTTCCTTGTCACCAAACCGACAGTGTGATAGCACTAAACTGACACCCATTACCCATTACTGTAACCCTTTGTTGACCACCACTGGATTCCGAGGCAAAGGCCGTTGCTGACTTTATTACATCTCTCTGACATCAGTATATTGTGCTGTGGATAAACCACTTTACAGTTTGCCAACAGTGACTATATTGAAACTGTAAAACAGCGGAAGGAGCATCTTAGCGAAGTCGCAGATATTACCAGGCATTACTACTTTCTCATTTCAACGACACGGACTCTTTCTATCGCCACATACAGAGCAATGACCTCCACATGGCCGAAAGCGCTGATATTTATGACACCAGAAACTTCAACCAACACACACAGCGACTATTTATCAATCTCCGTTGTAAAGTGTGCGTTGACTGAACTTGTCATACTTGTGTCACAGACTGAACTTTAACACATCGACCGACCACGAGGGATAAGTTATCTCGTCCCTCGCTGATATTCAGCAGACACCAGGTTCGAGTATACTCGACCCTCACACAAAGGCACTCAACGAATACTGCAGCGTCTAGCTAAAGTTATCTGCCATGTCTTGGCAATCACATACTTGTGCTGCCACCTCACGAGTGAAATGTATCAATGTAATTTTTTGATAGCACAGCCTATACAAGGCTATAGGCCTATGACCCAACCAGAATGCAAACAGCATCATCGGGCAAACGTGGTGAGAGAAGTTACACGTTAGCTAGAGTTAGATGCAAGTTAGACGAGTCTCATGATGAAATTTGTCACATAGTGATACAGACAGGGATAGCAATTATCTGGTGAGTGATATGGAGCCAGACAGTGAAGTAGGTGTGGCATGGTGTTATTTGCAGGTAAAACTGTGTGATCCATGCCTGAGTGCTTTGAGTGTACCATCTTGGCCAAAAAAGCGCCATATAAATACTCTTCCTTTGCTTTCTTTAGGTAGCAATGTCCCTGAGTCTGAGAGTGAGAGACAGAGTGTTACTTCAGATGCAGGTGACACAGGGCCTGGTGTACTGCAGGACGTTGCATCTACCAGTACTCATACAGAATGGATAGCAGCAACTGACAAATATGTGTCACCGGCTGATATTTCTTTTACTGCTACAGCTGCCATAATGCAGCCATGTGATCTGACAGGTGACTCGCATACGATCGAGTTTTTTAGGTCACCGACAATGTTATTGATCTATTTGTTGATCAGACAAATCAATATGCCATGCAATACATAAATAAGGCTATCAAAAAACCACAAAGATGTGTCAGTCAATGGAATGCTGCTGATGCCCCAAAGATGAGGAAGACAATTGGCTTGCTGTTGGCAATGGAAATCACAAAAATAAACCCATATTGAAGACTACTGGTCAACTGATCCAGTTCTGTAGAGACCACTACAGACAGACGTCTGGGCGACACAAGTTCTAGAAATAGGTTTCAGTCTGTGCAGAAGTTCTGGCACTTCAGCAACAATGAAGAAATAAAAGAGACGACACACTGCTCAAACTGAGAACAATCTGAGACAGACTTCTGGAACAGGTTGGTTGGAGTCTAACGTCCATTTTCAGCACAAACACGGCTATATCAGAGATGAGGCTGGTGGAACAATTTCAGGCAGTGTACACTCAAGAGAAAGAACTGTCAATAGGTGAGTCCATGGTTCTATGGCGAGGTCGTCTGATGCTTCATCAATATATACCAGGTAAATGGCACAGTGAGTGAGTGAGTAGTTTCTTAACGGCACATCATCTAGTAAATGGTGTAAAGTTATGCACGCTGTGTGAGCCCAGTGCCTATGTATGGAACGCGGTCGTGTACTAAGGAAAATCGGATCCAGTATCTGGACTTGGGACACTCTGAAAGCATGTGATGAAGCTAATGGAAAAGTGACTGGATTGTGGCCACATTCTCTTTGTTGACAATTTATATACCAGTTTCCCACTGTCTCAAGAACTACTGAAAGGACATACACGGCTTTGTGACACCCTACGGCAAAATCAAAAAACCTGCTAGAGGCAGTTGTAAGTGGACAGCACATTGCTCAGTCATCACTCGGAGACCGTGAATTTCCGGTGGCAGCATCATGCGCATGGAACAGCCTACCACCTGACATCAGAGATGCACCATTCTCCTGACCTTTCGACAGCGTTTAACACATCAGCTGAATGCAATACGCGATATTTTATTGCTTAGTAAGATTACAGTATGCCAATTGCAAACTAATTGCTAATTCTAACCGATTAGCGACCATCTATCTCTAATTGTAATTAATTGGTTCAATATGGAAATAAGCGTATTCTAGCTATGGTTCTAACTAACTTTATTGAATTGATTATCACTGAAACTGAAAACCTGGAAGAACAAACTAGATAGGAAAAAACTAGATTATCAGTCTGTAATAAGTTCCATGATGTGACTTTACTTGATTAGGCTCATGGTTCAGTTGTCACTAATTTGAGTACACACCACTACTACGATTAATCAATTACTTCAGGTAATAAGCCATGGTTCCATATTAAAAAAATCTTTGAATATTTTAAAAATATTTTAGTGTTTTATTTTAAACCACATCTGCAATAAATGAAAACGTTTTTAGCCGCTGAAAACGTTGCAGAACATTCTTTAGTGCGGTTCCATGTTACCAAGAGTTCAGTAGCTGCTGACATGGGCGACTGTTTGGCCACAATAGACATGGGCCGAAATAGACATGGGCCGGAAAGTGGGGGGGGGGCTGCTGTGCCCCTTTCCATGGGGGAGAGCCGGATCCCCATCTAACACAATGTCATCTGTGCTGAGGCCTACCTTCACACCAAGTGGCATCTTGATCCATCCAGCCATTTAGCCACAATCCACCAACGTTACAGAGAGGACAACGGCTAGCTGTTTAACAACACTCAGTCACACTTACTGTTTACACTGCCTCTTGCCCCTAGCGCATGATAATGACGTTTTGGCATGACTGTGGATCTCTCATAGATACCCAGTTAATTGTGGCAGAACCAAAAAATACCAGTCATTTATCAATTTTTGGGTTTAAAAATTATCAACAAAACACAGATTTATCTTTTTACAGGATTGTATTGCTTGCTTTCACTGTTATATGTTTTTTTTATGTTATTTCGTATTATCTACACTGTGATGTACTCTGCTGCTCGGTCTTTTGACTGCCAAGTTGTAATAAACCTCAGTTCAGTTCAATTCAACGCTCAAGAATGGAAACTGACAGCATGAGGTGTGGTCAAGCTCCACAGAAAGATCACTGGCGTGTTTGTATCTTTGCAAGTTTTTTTTATCAGTTAAAGACAATTAAATCTACATAAACAGATCACAGTTCATTATTCTGAAGTAGACTTGCTACAGTCAATCAGGAATTCATGTTTCTGAGTGAATGCATATTGGAAATTATCTATCAAACCTGCCATATGATCACCAGACGTTAAACAAACAGTTTGGGCAACAGACGTCCGACGTTAAGGTTCCCTCACGCTGACTCTACTAACCCTAACCCTGCTGATCCTAGTTGAAGTTTTGCCCATATCTGTTACCAGTGTTCTAGAGTGCTTTTGTTGAAACTCTGGCTATGCCGAGATCTGCTGACACACAGTCGAAGCATGGCAGATGAGCATTGTTCTAGGCCACACTAACCCTAATCCTAACCTCATACATATAACTGACACAAGCATCCAGTGTCCTTTACATCAGCATAGGGCGAACCATTACTTGTACACACTGAACCATAAAAAAACGTGACATTTCATTTTTGACTATAACTTTGGCTAATCTTAACCGATTTTTATAGTTGTTATATCATTCTAATCATGAAGAAGTTCTACATGTGACTGTAGTAAGATTTATCACATCACCTTAATTGTGTGCGCGCCTTACCTGGAAAAATTAAAACCTACATTTTCGCCGTGATTCATAAAACATAGCAGTGTACAT
>Ga0056108_1000454_pt1 | contig 12101 bp, 6 predicted proteins | sample WorMetG1BERMUDA1_FD_83875 | JGI IMG/M metagenome (GOLD analysis project Ga0056108, IMG submission 83875) | Marine gutless worms symbiont microbial communities from Max Planck institute for Marine Microbiology, Germany - Inanidrilus... ... | reverse complement strand
GCAATGTGAGGACCTTATAGACAGTGTGAGGACCTCATAGAGCTAGTGTTAGTAACGTGAGGACCTTATAGACAATGCGAGGACCTCATAGAGCTGACGTTGGCAACGTAAGGAAATTATGGACAGTGTGAGGACCCCAGAGACGGTGCAGGTAACACCGTTGAGGAGAACTCTACCTTCTTCTCCCTAATGCGAATGTGCTAGTCCTTCAGTGCTTTGGGCGGCAGGAAGGGCATCCGGCCTGTAAAAAAACAATGGGGGGACGGTGGAGGTCAGCACTGGTTGGTCCGGATGGAGTGGCGCCCAGCCGGATGGTCGGTGTCTGCCTCTGTTAATCTTCCCTTGCACCAGAAAGTCCAGAAGTTTTCTTCTGGCACCGGCTCACACGGATGGTCCCGGAAAAAGGGCCATAAATGGTGGTTGTTGTGAGGACCTCAGAGAGCTGATGTTGACAGTTTGGCCACATGAGGACCTTATAGACAGTGTGAAGACCTTATAGAGCTGGTGTTAGTAACGTGAGGACCTTGTAGACAATGTGAGGACCTCACAGAGCTGATGTTGGCAAAGTAAGGAAATTATGGACAGTGTGAGGACCTCAGAGAGCTGATGTTGGCAACAGATGTGAGGACCTTATAGACAGTGTGAGGACCTCACAGAGCTAGTGTTGGCAGTGTGAGGACCTTATAGACAATGTGAGGACCTTATAGAGCTGGTGCTGGCCACATGAGAACCGTATATACAGTGTGAGGACTTTATGCACATGGTGCTGGCAAAACGAGGACCTTATAGATAGTGTGAGAGACTGTGAGGACATTATACAGCCGGTGTTGGCAACGTGAGGACCTTATAATAGACAGTGTGAGGACCTTGTAGAGCTGGTCTTGGCAGCGGTTGATGGCAATCACTTTTGACCTGCGACTGAGCACACGACCGTAGCTGAGACGGAAGTCACAGACGCTGCCTGCAACGTCAACGACACACATTCACACACACACACGCGACATCTCACTCACAGCACCAGACTCACTTGTAAACAAACTTCAAGACACCGATTACCGATTAACTGAACATTGCATAATGGACAAGACTAATATATAAACAAACACTCTTTAATGGCCTCCTGGAAAAGAGGCCGTTAAATGGTTGTCTGTTTACATCTATGTATTAGACAAGCAGCAGAGACGCGTCATCATCAATACCTGCCAGGATGACGAGATCCGCTTCTCTTAACGCATCTCTGCGACACTGTCGAAACTGTATCGGGCTGTTCCTTCCCAGCAGACCTCGCGCCATTCCGCCAAGGAAGCACGGTATTCCAATGTCCTACAAAACACACAAACGCTGGCTAAACAGCCATTTCATGTGTCAATCCTGGTTAGACGGTGGACACAGGGTAAGTGGTATAAAAGTGTCCTGCGTAATACTATCGAAAGACCACTGCAGAAGTTATGACCTTATAGGAAACATTATTATTAGGCTGCGTTGCAGTACTACAGACACAGATGCGGCCTATGATTACAGACCCAGTAGCGTGGTATATCTGTCTGTCACAGTACGGTAGTGGGCCCTGTTAAAATGGTTCATGTGATCGATATGCCATTTGGGTTGAGGTGGGCCCAAGGAAGCATGTATTACATGGGGTCCAGCTCCACCATGGGAAGGGGAAATTTTGAGCGGGGAAGGAGCGTCCCATTGTAAAGTATAGGGACACTTTGTGGCCAACAGTCCAAAAATGGCTGAGTCAATCGAATGTTTGGGATTTTGACTTGGGTGGGCCCAAGGAAGAATGTATTATGTGAGGGTGCACACTGGCGCCACCTGGCGAATATCACTGAACCGTCTATATGCTTTTGACCACAAAGTTAAAATAAACTAATCTACACAGCGCACGATTTTCACGTCAGTGCCACAATGTCAGCAGACGGCTTCCCTGAGTTATTCATATTCTGGTCGTAGATGTTGCTGCTCTGTAGTCTGTAGCTGATTCTGCTGTGCTACAACAGTCTGCAGCACTCAGCTGGAGTTTCAGTACTTGTTAAGCATGCATTGTACCTTCTCCTTGCAGTAGAGCTGAGCTATGATGATTGTCTGGAGGATAAGAGTGAGAATTATCACAACTATTCTGTGCTGTGCTGCATACAACAGTTGTACACAATGGCATGCACATATCAGGCGTTCTTAAGACGAATGCTGGTTTAGGTTCAGTTTTTGCGATTTTGTTTAGGTTTAGGATTTTTTGCTTTTCTCGTGTAGCTCAGACCATCTTGTGGTTGTGTTGTTTGCTTTTGTTGTGTTAGGTTTAGTTTCTTCAGTACTAAGCCAAGAGATCGGCTGGCACGAACGTCTCTGAAATAACCTGTTTTGCATTGACGTAAAACCCTAACTCAATCAATCATTTCATTGACTTAACTCGTGCAGTATTCATTACAAGATAAACTAAAATGTCCGTCATGCCGGCTTCTGTCAGCTACGTGACAAAGTAGAGTGAAAACAGAGGTTAAAGACTAAAGAGTTTGAGCAGAGCTGCGGCTCACAGGAGACTGACCTCGACGGCTGATCTGAGTTTGTCAGTGGAACACGGCGGCAGCGTCGCTTGACTACCAATCAACATGACAGGCTTCTTAGCACGAGACAGGAGCTCAACGCACTGCTGAACTGTCACATACAGACACACGCTTGGGAGACAATGCACACAGGTAAAAACTCCCCATTACCTTAGTAACCGTTGAGTAACATCAACGAAATTATAACATAAAAGAATCGTGCACGGTCGACCCTCCTACTGGTCAATTATATTGTCAACATTTCTGAAATTCACAGGATGCCAACGGTCCGCTCCTCCATAACAAATTCTACCTTCATCAGATAAACCTGTAAGTAAATGAAATACTAACAGTTTGTTCTGCAGGCAATTCTGCGAGTAACAACAACAACAACAACAACAGTAACACTAAGACTAATGACAATGTTGATGTAGATACAGAACTTGACCAACGGACCTTGAGCTGGTGAAGCAGTTGGAATGACTGGTGCAAGTGGTCGGACTTCGGACAGTTCCCAGGCTCCAGCGAACACGTCGTCGATGTGGTTCTGTAAATACCTTCACACACATTCAGCCGCTGTTTCACCTGCTGACAATGTTCACAGTCCGTGCACTTAATTTTGCACACGCACCCAACCACTATATGGCCCTTTTCTCGGGACTACCTGGGTGAGCCGGTTCCAAAAGAAATCTTCTGGACTTTATGGCGCAAGAGAAGATAACAGAGGCAGACACGCTGACAATTCGGCTGGGCGTCACTCCATCGGGACTTATCAGCGACCCACCTCCATCATTCTCCCATTTTTACGCCGGATGCCATCCTGACTTATCCTGGCTTGGGACAGGCACCAGTTAGTTAGTTAGTTGGAGTTTAACGTCCCTTTTCAGCACAAATACGGCTATATCAGAGACGAACAGTCAGCGGTGGAGAGTTATCCTCTCCTCTTACCCAGTGAAGGAAGGATAGATATATTAACCTCAACCCTGGCTACCTTTTTGTTCAGCAGCAACCCAAAAAGGGAAAGGGATCGACAGGCTCATATAAATTATTACCCGGTACGCTACCGCCTGCAACAGGGGAAGACAACGATCACACCACAAGACTAAACTAAACCAAATACAACAAAAAACAAGCATGCATCCTTAACTAAGAAATACAGATAACACAAAATCAACACAAAAACTAAACCCAGGTTCGGTCCCCTCCTATGACCTCCGACGTGGAAACGGAGTGGGACTACTCTGGTAGAAAGGGAAGGGATGGACAGAAGAAAATAGGTAAAGCGAATCAGAAATGAAAAAAGAGAAAAGTAAAAAGAGCAAAAGACGAGGAAGTGAATAAACAAGGGGGAAAGGAAGGAAAGCGGGTGCTCCAGCCCCACACGGGGCGGGACAGGCACCAGATATGCTGGCTTGCATGCCCAGTGGTTTGGTTAACTTTAAGGCTATATTAAATATATCAGTGGCGTCGTCATGGCAACGGCGGGTCACACAACGCATCATCCAATAGTAGTGTTGGAAAGTGGGTCAGTTAACTGACGGTTTACGTTAACTGGGTTTGGAGCAACTGTGCCTGAGTCAAACTAACTGACCAACTACAGTGGCAAACAGACACGCAGATGACACAGCAGCAGTGTTCAGCTGTGTTGAGAGAGTTAAGCACTGTACACACTGAGTGTTAAGCAGTGTTCACACACGCACATGTTGATAAGCCGCTGTCCAAGCGTCTTGCCCGGTGTGATTCCAGCTTCATGTTCTACCAACTTGTACGGGTAGAGCGTGTCAATGGGAAACTCCACGAACACCGGCCCTGCACAGAACTAGTGTGTACAGGACAGTTCTATTACACGCAGGTGAGAATACGCCACAATACATACAGTGAACGTCTAAAAGATGCCTTCCCGACTGCAGTGGACATCTAACACGTCTTTTCACCATCACCAAACGTCTATAAAACCTCCAAAGTGAGTGAGTAGGGTTTAACGTCCCACTAAACACATTATAGGTCATTTCGGGGACGGTAAAACCTCCAAAGACACTGACTGTTAGTGTTGGTCAGACCTCATAGCAAAGTGCAAACTGATGACGGACACCTTTAACTGGAGCACAACCTACTGACACAGTACGTCTTATCTGAGTCACAATTACAAAAGCCCCGTTTACACGATACAACCTGTTGTCAAACCGGTTGTATCGTGTATACAAACATTCAACTGGTTGTCAAACCTGTTTGATAACCGGTTTGACAAACGGCTGTATCGTGTATACAGCCATTTGTCAAAACGGTTGTACAACCCGCTTTGACAACCGCTTGAACGAACAGTGGCTGTTCGTTCAACACGGCTGTCAAACTGTGTTTGTCAAACCGGTTGTATAACCGGTTTGACAACCAGTTGTATCATGTAAATGGGGTTTAATAACAACACAACAGGGCTTTAGATTACTTACTCAGCAGCTGAGTCGTGGACGTGGCTGAAATAGTCACTAAAACATCCTTGTATTGTAGGCAAAGTGACGGCGCAGACCTCGCGATGTGGTGACTCAGCTAATTCCTTGGTAAGCGGAAGTACATGAGTGGAAGTGGAGTGGCTTGAGTGGCGGAGGATAATGGACAAATCAGCGAGAAAAACACGACACAATATGCTAATAAAGTTGCTCTTTGTATGTGTGGTCACGTGACTACCAACCAGGCAGCATACAACAGAACTGTCCTGGCTGCACTACTCACACAAACTGTACGTCATGTACACGTTTTATCAGCCATCGCCGACAACAAGAGCTGACAACTTGTAGCAGTTGACTCCGTGCATCAAGTTCTCGCGGTGAAATTAACACAAGTATTTCATGTTGGAATTAGACTTTTTAAGACATTGTCACAGTGATGAGTCACTGATGTGTCCAACACGGTCTAGTCATTAAGGGCAGTCGTAATTCTAGTTGCAATGTTTAGTGTTAGTCTAAGTTCTTTACAGCACCATAATCAGTGACACATGAAGTCGAATTTCAGTCTCTTTACTTAAGTAAAACTTAATTAATACAACAACTTCCAAGTGGCTCAGCATTTCCAGGCTGGAGATCGTACGAGGTGACCAAACCTGGCTTTAGTTTTTCGTTTTTGTTTTGCGTTTTAGTATTTTTCTGTTCCAGATGAATGTTTGCCTTTCTTGCAATAGGTTTAGTTTCTTTAGTACTAAGCCAAGAGACTGGCTGGGAAGAAAGTCGCCTTGGCGCTCAGAGAAATTCTTCCACTCATGGTCAGGGGCTAACCCACATCACAGCGACACAATCATGATGACGCAGGCAGTAACTGAGCAAGTAAGTAAGCAAGCGAGTGAGTAAGTAATTACCGGGAGTGCCGGACTGTGCAATGTGCAAGGCGCGTGTGATGGTCGGCCGAATGTCGCGCAGACGTCTCACACTGGCAGAGAACTTGCACAGCGGACGAAACAGCGTCATCTGATCAATGTCCTGCAGAGCTCCGCGACCTTTCAACAGCGTCGCCGCCGCTCCACCAATCAACAGCACCGCAGACTCCGCCATCTGAGCGTTCTTGACCGCCGTCACCGTGTTGGTCAGACCTCGACGTCACACCAGACTGATTGATTGAGTAGGGTCTAACGTCCCACTAAACACATTATGGGTCATATCGGAGACGGGTATTACGGATCAAATGACCCAACCGACAGTGTCAAAGCACTGAAGGAAGTAGCAGTCCTAAGGATCAGGCTTCAATCCCACCAGGTCCACCTCACCGTGTTACAAAAAAACACATCCATGCAATATACAATAATACACATAATACATACAAAAATGAATTTAAGCACAGTGAAATGGGCCCAGTGAGACAAAACCCAATCCAGAGAACTGTTAGGTCTGTTAATATGTGTGTGCATTGCACTGTGCACAACTGTTGCACACAATATTGCACAGAACAGACCTGATAATTTTCCCTCTTACGCTCCAGACAATCAACATTGGTCCGACGATGTCTATTTGAGGCAAAGGGGGGCAACGGCTTCAACCATCAACTGTCAACCTCAGTCACTGACTAACAGTCAGAGAGCAGTTTCTTAACGGCACAGCAGCACATTTATAATAGGTCATTCAGTGACAATCTCCATTTGATCCTTCCGTTCTTTAAGCTTTCTATTCAGTTCATCTGCACCTTCTGCAATCACAGCCAATTCATCCGCATTCATCAGCTCCCATCGTAAGGCAACGGAATAAAATTAAAACGTGACAAATTAGTTAAAACAAGGGCTGTGAGTCCACTTTCAGACCAGCACCTGCTGTGATACCGACGCGTCATCATCATTTCAACATAGCTGTTAGACACACGCGTAGTGCTGTAAACGTTTTTGGTCAGAACTTGCCAGTTAATGTCCACAAAACAGTTGGCAGAAGATAGAAGTAGCCATCGTCTAAGTACGTGGTTTACTGTTGATACATCCAGCTGTGTACTCCGCAAGGACCCTATGCACTCGACTTCTCTACTATCAACAGGAATTTTAGACGACCAAGCTATACAACGTGCAAATCAACGGCTCAGTTTTGTTTGCAACTTAATACCCCGTTTACACAATACAACCGGTTTGTCAAACCGGTTTGACAACAGGTTGTATCGTGTAAAAGGGGTTTAAGACACACTATTTTTTTACCTGTGCGTTCCCTTAGTACGACCACACGGCATCATCCCTCTAATGACTGGCTGAGCCTCAGATTTCGCCACAACAGTTGACTATGTGCATGTTATAAGTGCAAGTACTGTATTGTATCATATCAATATGTCTCACGGTACTTGCCAGCCCACAAGTCATAGACGTAAAAAAACATTCAACTAACTACAAAAATATCAAAAAGTAAAAACGTGATAAAACTAGAAATGCCCAACGTGATGGCAGCCCTGCCGAATATAGGTGGCGCCCTCTGTTCATCGCCACAAAGTTTGGCTGACGCTCACTACTAAAGTGCCGTGCAGTAACGCTGCCAATACGCGAAACCCATTGAAATCTGCAGGGGTGCCCCAAACTCGCCAACGGATCTCAGCCATTAGTAGGCCGAAGTTCACCATATTATGAGGTCATGTCGAGGAGGTATCGGTGTTTAACAAGTTTTTCTCTGGTTGTCAATACATGCCTCAGTTGCGAAGATACAGCCCGACAAAGTTGTGCGATGGTGCCATGCGTGGAAGTATGGTAGACATCCAATCTGCGATGGCTGGGATTAGGCGAGGAAAAAAAGAACAAGAAAGAAGGAAGAAACCACAGGACAAAAATATAATGGCCCCCTCTATTACATAGGGCTGTCATAACTAAATAAAGTAAAAACGTTACAATATGTAAATCATGTTAATAATCAACTCAACTGCGTGAGGCTAGGCCAAGTTGTCTAAATGCCTGAGCACTTGAGACTTGAGAGATGGACCCATCATCCTAGCACCGCGGTACTGTATTAATACGCCTATACTGTTTATCAACCTCACTTGCAATATGTGTATACCATTTTTCCTACGTTTTCCAACGTTTTTCTTAAACAAAGAACGTTGTAAAAATAAAAACATTAATAAATGACGAAAAAACATGTCGTAGCTAAAAAACATGTCTACATCTACAATGCTAGCATAGTCTCACATTTTCTGTTGCTGCATTTCAGCATTCTCACTGCAGTAAGGGTGTTTCAAACCGTTAAAAACACACACAGACAGTGAGAGAGTGTGAACTGACTGACCAGGTCCAGCAGTGACAGCAGCGACACCGACTGAACCTGAGAGACGAGCTACAGCGTCAGCAGCGAACACACACGTCGCCTGACACACAGACACACAACCACACCATGACTACACCATGACTACACACTGACACACAACCACTACACCATGACACACAGACATACAACCACTACACACCACTACTACACCATGGCTACACTACTACTACTACTACTACAACTACTACTAGCAATGAGCGATACACATGACGGTGAGAACTTCACCCACCTCACCTAATCAATGTTGCTACACTATCTTGTGAAAGTCAAAACAGTGAAAATGTAATATTGCAGAGGGATATTACCAAAGAAAATTGCATCAAATGTATCGTATATGTTTCATCAAAATCGACCTGTAGATGATAAAATTTGGGGTGTTTTGCAGCATTGCGTGTATGAAACAAAGATTTGTGACATCTATGACCTGCAAAAGTGCTTGATGCAAACTTCGGTTGACTTTGAACAGAACGTTATCGAGGCTGCGATTGACCAGTTTCACGACCGTCTGAGATCATGCGTGCTGGTGGCAGACACTTTAAACACATGCTGCGAAATTATTGTTCGTTTGTATTATGTGGTTCATCAGAACATTTTATGAAACTGTCAATGTAATTTGGTGCATATGATGGCTATTTCGTAGTTAATGTTAAAAGTTAAATTTGTGTTCACATGCATTTTTGTTGTTTCAACTTTAACAAGGTAGGGTAGCAACATTAATCAGGTGAGGTGGGCGAAATTCATACACTCACATGTAAGTAAGTAAGTAAGTAAGTGTACTTGTATAGTGCAGAAAAAATAAAAGTCACATGTGCAGTTCTTTTCTAAATGTAACAGTGAAAACGACATTAAAATCGATTAATATCTGACGAAGTTACAGACATAGACATCCGCCGAAAATTTGGGGGGCTCTGCCCCCTTTTGTAGGAGGGGTGCTGGGTCCCCATCTAACAATGTCGCTTGGGCTGAAGCCCACCTCCCTACCAAGTGGCATCTTGATCCATCCAGCTATTTGGCCACAAGAGACATGGGCCAAAAATTGGGGCACTGTGCCCCTTTGGGGAGGGGAGTTGGGTTCCCATCTAGCACAATGTGGCCTGGGCCGAGACCTACCTCCATGCCAAGTGGCATCTTGAGCCATCCAGCCGTCTGGCCACAAGAGACATGGGCAGAAAAACATGGGCAGAAAATTTGGTGGGGGCTCAGTCCCCTTTTGGGGGAAGGGGAGCTGGGTTGCTATCTAACACAATGTCGCTTGGGCTGAGGCATACCTCCCTGCAAAGTGGCATGTTGATCCATCCAGCCATTTTGCCACAACAGAGATGAGCCAAAAATTGGGGGCTCCGCCCCCTATCGGGGAAGGGGAGTTGTATCCCCATATAACACAATGTGACCAGGGACGAGGCCTACTTGCATGCTAACATTGCTAAGTTTCATCTTGATCCACCAACCGTTTGGCCACAGTACACCCACGTCACAGACAGGACAGGACAGACAAAACAGACAGACAACGGTCTGATAGCACAGGGTGAACCGTTTTAATACAAATGTTTGTATTATTATTATTCAGGAAGATGCTGTGAATGCTAGAAAATGGAGAAAATTAATTTAAAATGCGGTACAAGGTGTAAGTGAGTAAATGTGTCTTCCTGTACCGGCACCAGAAGGTAAACCATTCTGGATTTTACTGGAGCAAGAGATGATGGGGTGGCAGTGGCATCAGCTGGACGATATGCAATTGATCTGCACCTCGCTCCAGACAGATAACCACGCCAGCATCTCACAACGGGTCAACCTAGATAAAGGGCCATGAAATGTGTTGTTGTTGATTCACTGACTTGACTAGGCCTAAGTTTTAGAAATCACAGTGTAGCAGCATAGTGCTGACAATGCTGCAAGGTGACTAGATAGTCAACGGAAAATGACAAACTGCACTTTCCACTTCAGAACCCTGAATAGATTAAACATGTTGTTGTGTTTTGGGTTGTGAGCTCGGAAATTTCCAGAAATTTCCAACGGAAAATTTCCGGAAATTTATTGTTTTATTCCAACCTTTCCGGAAGTGTCCGGAAAAGTTCTTGAAGAAATCTTTTACCTATGTCAAACACCTGTTTCCAAGTCCAGCTTTGCAAAGTGATGCTGTAAAATAAGCATGCTCTTGACAAACAACTCTCTAGAGCTTTAACATTATGCATTATGTTCAGAAAAAAATAACTTGTTTTTAGCGTGGTTCCTGGAATATCAGCAAACTCGAATGAAATATGGACGTTATAACTTCCCAGGGTTTTGCTAATATTTGCTAAAAATGTCTGGAAATATTAAATTTCCAGACAGTTTACAACCCTAGACGTGTTGGTGGCGTTGTCAGACCTCGTGGCGAGTGTCAATGACGCGAATGCCAGTCTTCTCACAAGCGACGAGGATCGGTGAAATGTGACCTCCGACCAACGTGAACACGAACTTGACACCGTGAGCCTGCAACACACACTCTGCACTAGAGACACAGCATGCACACTCGCATGCACGCTCTCTACTACAAACATGGAGTCGAAGATAACTACTTTTGCATTGACCGTGTACGTTCCATGGTCAATGGTGTTGGCCTTGGCTTGACCTCGAGGACTTGACCACTTGACCTTGTACATGCTGTCCTTGAACCCATCCCTGTTAACGGGTTCTAATAGGTAACTATGGACCATCATCTATATTCGAGCAAGTTTCAGTCACCGACCACGTCAATGATGCAGAAGCGGCAAACGTCAGTAGCCACAATGTTTCTGTCAGGAGAGGGCTGCTAACATGAAAAGACCCAATTAAACGACCTAGTGCTCAAAACAAACTGACTCACATTAACTCGGCCGACAAATGAAATCAAGTCAACTTGGACAAAGAGACAAAGTTAAACAAACTGACATTGACAGGAACGTGTTGATGTGGACACAGACCTTTAAAGCTTCGGCGACCAATTCTCCACCGTGACGCGTCGACTCTCTTTCAACCTACATCAACAAGCAATCACATACGTCCACTCAGCTGTCAATCACAGCAGTACAGTCAGCTGTCAATCACAGCAGTACACTCAGCTGTCAATCACCGCAGTACACTCAGCTGTCAATCACAGCAGTACAGTCAGCTGTCAAACACAGCAGTACAGTCAGCTGTCAATCACAGCAGTACACTCAGCTGTCAATCACAGCAGTACAGTCAGCTGGCAATCACAGCAGGACAGTCAGCTGTCAATCACCGCAGTACAGCCAGCTGTCAATCACAGACGTCCACTCAGCTGTCAATCACAGCAGTACAGTCAGCTGTCAATCACCGCAGTACAGTCAGCTGTCAAACACAGCAGTACAGTCAGCTGTCAATCACAGCAGTACACTCAGCTGTCTATCACCGCAGTACAGCCAGCTGTCAATCACAGCAGTACAGTCAGCTGTCAATCACAGACGTCCACTCAGCTGTCAATCACCGCAGTACAGTCAGCTCTCAATCACAGCAGTACAGTCAGCTGTCAATCACAGACGTCCACTCAGCTGTCAATCACAGCAGTACAGTCACCTGTCAATCACAGTAGGACAGTCAGCTGTCAATCACAGCAGTACATTCAGCTATCAATCACAGATGTCCAGTCAGCTGTCAATCACCGCAGTACAGCCAGCTGTCAATCACAGACGTCCACTGAGCTGTCAATCACAGCAGTACAGTCAGCTGTCAATCACAGCCGTCCACTCAGCTGTCAATCACCGCAGTACAGTCAGCTGTCAATCACAGCAGTACAGTCAGCTGTCAATCACAG
>Ga0056108_1000453_pt1 | contig 12112 bp, 11 predicted proteins | sample WorMetG1BERMUDA1_FD_83875 | JGI IMG/M metagenome (GOLD analysis project Ga0056108, IMG submission 83875) | Marine gutless worms symbiont microbial communities from Max Planck institute for Marine Microbiology, Germany - Inanidrilus... ... | reverse complement strand
GCGTGGAATTGCCCTGTTGCTCTAAAACAATTAACAGGACTACATCAGTTTCACAATCTACTTTTAATACTCTATAACCACATTAAACGGATCTGCACAATTATTCAGTGATTATTTCGGCAAACCGAAGTGATAACTGGGTTTGATGGGTGTACCTGAATAGATTATTGATTATTTGCATAGATTACGCCTACCATAGACATTTATAGTAGAAAGTAGAAATTAGCAACTCAGTTCAATGCGTGTACGCACTGGCCTGTACGTGTATGTTTTCATCGTACAAAAGTTCACGTTCACTATCTCATTTCCTCATGAGTTCTTGTTAACAGTTGGGGGACTTCTGTACTAACCCTCTTTTACTCATGAGGGTGAAATATGGTGTGCAAGAGGACACCCAGAGTCTACACTTACACAGCAAATTTTATCTGAACATGTTCACTGTGTCAGCTTCTGGTGACGAAAAAGCAGAATTTTGGGCAAATTTTGCCTTTTGGGACATTCCTGTACTGACCCCTTTTTAACGATAACGGCTTCATTTCGTACGCAATAGTACGCCCACGGTATATACTTACATGCCAAATTTTGTGTCAATCGGTTTATTCTGTCGTTTGTTGACGAAAAACTCCCAATTTTTGCCATTTTTTAGACACCAACATTTAGTGGTGTCACAAATTGGCAGGAATTTGAGAGAGTTTAATATGGGTACATAACTACAAACCTTCCCCTATCCAATCGTATCAAAATCGTTTCTGTACATCAGTGCCTTCATGGCAAATTCGGGCGCACAATCTGTGACGTTCAAAATTCTTCGACGAACAGACAGACAAAAGAAACTCAACGTTTTTGGCCACCTTGGCAGCGGGTGTAATCCGAGCCCGACGAAACTTGGCATCGTGACAGATGACCTTCAGCATATTCTTTCACCTCGAAAACTTTTGGCGCTCTGACGGATAGTTTCGCCACAACGAGGCACTGAAAAGTTGGGGATAACCAGACCCTGTTAACTTAAAACCCCCATAACTCCGTAACCCCTTCAGCAAATGCAACCAAATTTTAAGAACTAACGGATCGTGAAACTAGCTACAAAGACTGTAAATTTTCTCAAAAACGTGCAACGGATATGGCCCTATTGAGCGTTTATATTGCACGTATTGATCAACTGTCAGCAAAATTTCAATTTTCGGCGTCCTGCACTGTAACCGTTAACAATAATAATAATAATAATACAGCATTTATATAGCACCTTAAAGTGCTGTAAAGGATACAGATGGTGGTGAAATTTGCATGGAGGTGGGTTCCCTTCCTACATACCAAATTTCACCGCCATCAGTGCAACATGTCACCGCTGTGGGGCGAAAAACGTGAAAATCTGCCTGTGAGTATCTCAAATACCACACCGTTGCGCTTCGCGTAATACTGCGGGTAATAACTGCATAGGTAAGCAAAGGTAGACATCGTAGTTGTTTAGAAAACAGTATTTATACTTTATGTTTAATTTTTATTTCACGTAAGTGACAGTCAAATGTCATATTTTATCATGCAACGTAGCTACGCTAGCGCGGCCTTGGCACTCATAATTCAGTCTGTCTCTGACACGCGTCGTTTGTCACTAATCCAAAGAACCTACTGGCGATATTTTTATACCAGATGAAAGGGCAGTCCTACTTTTTTGATGCCAAACATATCGACAAAATTCCAATCACGTTAGTTCCAACAGGGGCACCAAATAGACGTGAGGTAGGTTAAAATGGCCATTTTCGACCAATATCTAGCTATATCTCACATACGGTGCAAAATAGGGACATAGTTACTATCAAATGCTAATAAGAACTTGAGTATGTGGTCTATCGATTGCTGCTATTTCCAGTGACAAGTGCTGTCAACTTAGTTCGGTGGTCACTGTCATAAACTGCTGATGGTTGACGACAATGTTGATCGCATCCACCGTCTAGATGTGTATTTAGCACCAAGGCCGAGTAGAAGAAATGGTTTTTACTGTTGATGCAGCTATGCTGGAACGGTCTTAGGAGTCATAATTCTGTCCGTCTGTCACATGTGTGGTTTGTGATTAATCCACAGAACCTGTCAACAATATTTTTAAACCACATGAAACAGCAATCCATGTAATCAAATATGATTTTTCATACAGTTGTCGAACAGGTGACAAAATTTCAACTGACTTAAGGCGGTGTGTGCTCTGCCGATAGCTCAGCCACTTGTATCATAGACAGTTCGTGTGCACAAGCATACCAGTTTTCACCGAAAACGTATGACACAGTACACTACTGAAGCTCAAAATTAACGTATGAGTGTGGTCTGTGGTGTCATTGACAGTTCTAAATTTTCACTGTCATCACGTAGTTCTCTTATAACATGCGTGGCACGCAAAATTTTCATTGTTATCACAATTTTGTACCTTTTTAGCGAACGTGAACTATATGTCGTTGCTTGTCTGTCTGTCATTTGTCTTTATCTCTCTAAGACTCGTACACCGTACTTAGCCAGTTGACATCTTCGTGAATGTTTGTTCATATCCTCAGAAAATTTTACAAACATTCTGCCAAGAGAATCCATTTGTTGGGGGATTAAACATAACAGTGGTAACGAAATGTAGCAATTTTGGACCTAGTAAAGCGTGTATCTCACAAGCCATGTAAGATAGCAGATAAGTTATTATCTGTGACTAACAACAAGTGATATATGACCTTTCGATTCCTACCAAAATCACTGTTGTGGAATGATGTTCAACGACATACTACCCATTATTTTATGTTATTTGAGCAAATTCCGTACCTTTCACCGGACACTGCGTAAAACTGGTTGAAGATATAGCAAAATTTTTTGCAACTCAGTGTAGCTGCTGGGTTGTAATTTTTAGTGATGTATCACTTACAATGATATCATGTAGGGAACCACTTGATTGAAACGGGTGATTAAACATGAGACAGATACCTAAATATAGCATTGTTGGAGTTATTGAAGGCTACCAGGCACGTCGATTGACCGGAACAGTTACTTGCATGGGAACTACAGTTTAACAACACCAAAGTTACTAGTAAAGTATGATAATTTGGTGTCATAGATGTAGGTGGTAACGTTAGTGCAGATGCTTGGTACTAATTAGGAAATCGGTTGAATTAGTGTAGGTGGTGGCATGTACATGTACAATCTCGTTCTAAAAAAGTTCATGTTAATGTTATATTTCATGTAAGTGTGACAAGTAGGATGCGTTTGATTATTGTAATTGTTTTATAGTTACCATATAGTTATGTTTACTGTACTGTGTAATGTATGTAGATTTCTAGAGTATATGAAGGTCCTGGCTGGCGACGTCAAGAAGTATTCATTAGAGAAGATCAACATGAACTGATTCTCAAAATGTGGGGAAACAAAGATATTAACTTCTGTGTTGGTGACCACATTGCAGTAAGCAATGTGGTCGTGGACCACTTTCAGAGTCAAGTGAGTTTAAACTCGACAGACGATACAGAAACTTCGGTATGTTACTATGATGGTTTTCTTTGTACGTACAATATGAACTGTATCAAAATTATACAGATTAAGAAGTCAGTTATTTGAGTAATATATTATCCATACTAGTATGTTCTTTGAATAAAAAACGAAAAATAGTATACTGTGCAGTGTTTGTATTTTGAAGTTATGACAACTTAAGATTTTGAACTCACCATGTGATATCTTCCTCATACAGTTAAATGTTTACTGTTCTCTGTGCTGTCAAAATTTTTCAACAGTCACAGATGTATTGCAAACAATACAAGACACAGACAAAGACCAGTGGAACGTTATTACAAAATCATATGTCACTGATACAGTGCCGTTATAGTGACAAATATTTGGTAACATTCAAAGTCTTCTTTTCGTTATTTACAGCAGTATAAGTCTCAAAGCTGCAAAATGTAATGTATGCACCTTAAGATACAGTCACAGGCAAGTACGAAAACATACTTCTGTGTTGAGTAAAATGTTCATGCCAGGCACACGAACAAAGGGACGGTTTGGGAGTAAGCGCCCAATTGAGTAATTAGCTCTCCGCCAAAAAAAAAAATAGAAATGTGGGCGAATGCCGAACATGATGGGCACCCTGCCGAATACAGGTGGCATCGTCTGTTCAGCGCCGCAGTTTCGATGACGCCCAGTATTAGAGTGCCCTGCAGTAACACTGCCAAAACATAAAACCCGTTGAAATTGCCTGCGACGCTCCAAATTAATGAAACGATCTCAGCCGCTAGTGGGCCGAAGTTCACCATATTGTGGGGACATGTAGAGGAGCTTTTGCTGCTTAACAATTTTTTTTCGATTGTCAACACATGCCTTAGTTGCAAAGATATACCGTGACAAAGTTGTCGCATAGTGCCCAGGTGGCGATTTTTGGCGACGTTTTTGGGTCATGCATTTGCAGCGAGCCGCGTGCAGCACCTTTCAGACCTGTATTCTAAATTCGCACTAGGGCCACATCATGTGTAAAAGTATAGTACACAGCCAACCGGCGACCACTGAGATTACGAAACGAAAAAAAAGGAAAAAGATAGAAGATAGACAGAAAGAAACTACAGCGCGAAAATATAACGGCCCCCTATTACATATGGCAGCCATAACTAACCACCTTGAATAGTGACTTTTAGTTACCAATGTCGGAAGTGTGTTGATGTTCCTGCTTTTGTGATGAAATTTTTATCTTTCTATTCAAGTTATTCAAGAACGATATGAAAGGATATTGAATGGATCGCATATAACTTTTAGGACCTATGTGTTACAGGCAGTGAGGATAACTATGAGTATGTCTAATACATATGCCGAGGTTTACTTCCGTACGATGTGGCATCTTCATCCATTCAGCTGTTTGGCCACAACAGACATCTCCAAAAAAATTTGCTGAGGGTGGCTATGCCGTTCTTTGTACGAGTAGCTCAGTCGCCAAAGTCACCTGGGCCGACGGCTACCTGCATACCAAACCGTATCTTGATCCATGCAACCATTTGGCCGCAATACATGTCGATCAAAAATTAGGGACTCCGCTCCCTTTTTCGGGAGGACTGCAGGCTCCCCATCTAACACAAAGTCGCCTCCGCTGAGTTCTGCCCTGACACCAACTGGTATCTTGATTCCTGCAGCATTTGGCCACAACAGTTATGCGTCAAAAATTGACAAGCTGCGTCCTCATCTAAGATATTGTTGCCAGGGCCGAGGACTACCTGCATGCCAACTTTCATCTTGATCCGTTGAACGGTTTGTCACAATACACCAACGTCATACACAGACAGGACAAGAGTCGCCCAAGCACTCCCTGAGACCCTCTAACTGTCATTAGCAGGACAGGAGGATATGCAAGGGAGGGACAGGAAAGGCTATGGAGGAACCAGAAGGGGTAGGAAAGGACAGGAACAGATGGTAAAGAACGGGAAGGGGTAGAGAGGAACGAGAAGAGGTACGGAGGGATGGGAAGTCATAGGCAGGAACAGGAAGGGGTAGCAAATGGGAAAGAAAGTTAAGGCAGGAAATAGGGAGAGAAGCGGAAAACTTAGCGTCATCATAAGTTTTTGTGTGGCCTGGTCCCAGGTTCATACTGACATCCACTGACATACCTATAATACTGCTCATATATGAAAATAGTCCAAGGTACTAAATTACTAATGTTATGTAACTGATATATTGACTTTGAAATGGTGCCGTTTCAGTGACGTTGGATTAGTGCAAAATCATAAACCTGTTGAAACCTATGCAACTTGTACCTATTCTTACAGTTGTGCACGTGTTATCAACATTGCAGTTATCATAAAGTCTGACAGTAGATGAGCTTCTTCTACAACCTTCTAAACTGTATTTGTGTACGTTACTAAATATAATGATTTGTTTTGTATGCAAAAATTATAACAGTTATATGTTAAGTAATGTTTTCTCTATAAAAATATGACAGTGTTTTGTTACTTAGTTTGTGTAATACTGTATGATTATACAGGTATGTACACCAGAGTATGTCAAAAAAAAGTTGGAAATTGAAGGATTCAACATCGACGGGTATGATTGTTACCCCACCATACGATAGTATGGAGGGGTATTTAGTTTAGTCTGTTTTTGTCATTGATTTTTTGGATTTTGTCATATTTGTTTGTATTGTCATGGATTTCTCAGCGGGGGAAAAGCTAAGGCATGAAATTTTGCATGCATGTTTATTTACTATGTGGACAGGTCTTCTCCCCTTTGGTGAACATTGGCTCCCAGAAGTCACGGGGACAGCGGTATAACTCGTCGCCCTGGTTGCGATCATCGCATCGTCCTCGTCATCACCTATGGTCACAGCCACGGTTGAATCGGCAAATTGTCCTGTTGTCGTCTATGGTTATGACAGTTGGTGGCCATTTACAATTACGGGTGGCAGCATTGCTCAAAACCACATGGTGGCGTATGCGTGTGTCTTGTAAGCATGTTCACGGACGTGTTTATATTACTGCCAACTTTACTGTTAAATGTGTCATTCTCTGTAAATGAAACATACACCGTGTTCGAAAAAAGTACACCACCAAATTTATGGTAATAATTTTACCAAATGTTAATTGATTACCAACACTATTTCACTGGTACATTTAACGTTAGCTTTGCAACATAGTAATACTTGCCGATCCTTCCATATATTAAACGTATTGGTATTACACCGTGAGCAATAAAAAACGGAGGCAACTTATTTTTGTCTCTAACTTCGTCAAAAAGCAACGAATTTTAATACAGGTTTCAGTGTTAGAATTAATGATGAATCATACATGTGACGGTATAAACTTCACCCTCTTCACGTAATTAAAGTTGGTGCAGTACCGTGTAAAACTTGAAGCAGTAAAAGTGTAATATTAACATGGGATAATACAGAAGAAAATTGCATCAAACATACTCTATACACTTCAGCAAAATGGACCTGTAGATTATAAAACTTAAGATGGTCTGCAACAATACATGTACGGAACAAAGGTCTGTCACATCTGTGAGCTGCAAAAATGCATCACGTAAACTTGCGTTGACTTTGAACAGAACCTTATCAAAGCTACGATTGATCAGTAGTGCGACAGTCTACGATCATGTATGCATGCCGACGGTAGACACTTTGAACACATGCTGGTAAATATTCTTTATTTGTATTATGTGGTTCATCATTAAGTTTTACAAAACTGTCAATATAATTCGGTCTATCTGATGCCTATTTTGTAGTTAACATTAACAGCTCTGTTCACATCTATTTTTCAATGTTTCAGATTTAACAAGGTAGTGTAGCGAGATTAATCAGGTGAAGTGGCTAAAGTTCATACGATCACATGTGATGTTTCTTTCTAAATTTAACACTCAAAACAGCACTAAAATATGTTAATACTTTACAGACAACACTAAGTTCACTTAGTTTTTTTATCCTTCACGGTGTATACCTCCGAAAATATATGTTAAGAAATTGTTATGCTGAGGATCTCTGTAAACAAACTACCTTAGAAAACTTGCACTGCTATGCAACATTTAGGCATTGACAAGTAATTGTAAAAATAGCTAATTAATCACATAAGTATTATGCAATTTAGTGATGAACAGACATTTACCTCACAACCCATATAATAACTGACTGTATGCAATTGCCGCAACAAATAAAAACATGATACTGTTTCCAGTGTTAAGTCATAGTCTCTGACAGTGTTTCTTGTGATGACAAAATCAGTGTACATTATTGTGGTAATTTTCTAATGTACCTTAAAAGTCTCATAATAATAGTTAACGATAACCATTTCTTGACATAGTTGAGATATCCAATACAGGAAGCTCGTTTCTGACCACGACAATGACAAGATACACTAAGTACAGAACGTAATTAGTGTACACGTCTGTAACTTAGCGAAAGGCTAAGTGATCGTAAATTTCTGTTACAAGTAAAGTTAAGAGTCACGTTGCACCGAATTTTGATTGAAAATGCCACAATGGCTCAAATAAAGAGTTAAAATGGCTTCTTTATCATTAATGACAATATTTGTGTTATATTAGCAGTCATTTTATGCCAGTGCTAATTCCGAAAGCAGTAATTGACATGTTTAATGCGTGGTAACACTTCAAGTAACAGTTTAGTGCACATTTATCGTGGCGTCTAACGGTGAAAATGAATTTTTGATATCGTTTGATACTTGACAAAATTAGTACCATGAGTTTGGTGCTATGCTGTTTTTGACATAATGTACATGTATCTGACTGTATGACAGTTGTATTTTTGGCTCGATTGCCAACCTAAACCACCCTTATTGTCAGCCAAGTTTGTCTATCTGTCTGTCTGTCTATGTGTCTCTGACCAACACCTCTTCCCTTCAACGTTGACCAATTTTGATGAAACTTTGTCACAAGCACCGTACTGTAATCTAGTTTGGTCGTGACCGTAATGGTCGAGATTGGTCGTAGAGGGACTGCGTGACGCGTTTTTGAAAATATCTAAGAATTCTACAAAAAACATAGACTTGAAGTTGCAAAATTCTCGTCTATCATTTTCTTCCGTCTCTGTCTCATGTGTATACTTAAAAAAATTTTGACTCAATTTGAACAAAACTAACGCAGGAGATAGCTTTTCAAATTTGGCTAAATAGCAATTGCAGCATCGGCACTGTTGCAGGAGCACAATGCTTGGCGGGATATTGTGATTGAAATGGTGCCGCGGTGGCGTGCAGCGATCAAAGCTCGGCAGCATTCCAAACTGGGGCCATATGCAACTGACAGCGTTTGGAACTGGGGGTGTAATCACACCGTAAAAACGCATCAGCTTGTTTCTGTTACTTTCATCTATAACACAGGTGAACAGACACATAGACAAACTAGAAACCATAAGGATCGCCGACCCAGTGCAAAACTGGCAGCATACGCAAAACCCCTAATGCTGTCAACAGTACGGAGGAAGGAAAAGAGAGAAGGACGTAGGGACTGATAAAGGCAAGGACACTGGAAGGACAGAGGCAGGAACAGAGAGAAATGCAGGAAGCTATGGAGATGCATAGGGTGAGCGGAAGGAGGGAGGGACAACGGACGGCGGGCGTAGTGAGACAACGAAGCGGATGGGGTTGAAGGCAGGGAGGCAGGATGACGCGAGGAAGGAGGACGTCGGAAGGGAGGGAAAGTCACGAGAACGCAGAGAAAGAGGACAACGGGAACGAGGCAGGGGAAACAGGAAGGACAAAGGAACGGAAGAAGGCAGACGGATGGCAAGAGTACGAGGCAGGGCCAGGGGAAGGACGGACGATGAGGGCAGGCAGATACGGCAGAGGAGATAGGGAAGGCCGGAAAGTAAGAGAAGAAGGGGGACAGAGGGCGAAGGGTAAAGCGAAGGGATGTGATGCAGCTGTTCGGGGCGGAGGCGATGACAGCCAGGTAGGACAGCAAAGGCAGACAAGCACCGGGACACAGCGCAGTGATAGGAAGGGACCGCAACGGGAAGGACAGAGGATGAGGTGAGAGGTGTAGCACGAGGGGAGACACGAAAGCTCAAGGATGAAGGAAATGAAGCATGGCAGAGAGGGACGGGATATATACTGTGTCTCAAAAAAGGATACCACCCAACGACTAACAATAATTTCAACAGTAGGTGTTCGATTCGAGTAATTTTTGGTATAAATATTGTTGAGTAAACATCCCATAAAAAGGTGGTTTAATATACCATGTCACCTCTTTATTGTACAGACCTTACCTTGAGAAAGTTTAATATCGTTACAAAAAGTAAAGAATTTAGCCTCCAATTGCAGATATCTATTATCGTTTCCATTGCTGTGTCAAAAGTGGATATGACTGAGTTGATCTTTATCGTTGCTGGAATGAAAGTCAATGACAAGTATTACCACGATGTTTCACTCTGTCAGCAGATGCTGCCAACAATGCAGCATGTTGCACGTGATACGTTTGTCTTTCACCTACACAGTACTCCATGTCATAGTAGAAGGACACCATTAAACATCTACAAGAAGAGACGCTAGACTTTGATAGTCGTCATCTCTGGCCATCAAACAACCCAGACCTGAATGTAGTGAATTATAAGGTCTGCAGTGTTATCTAGCAGATACTGTATGAATGTCCTATGAACAGTGTCGATCAGCTCATGCTGCACCTTATTGATGTTTGGAGCCATCTGTAGCAGAATGTTATTGACACAGACATGAAGAAGTAGACAAGACAACTGAGAGCATCCATGAATGCAGATGGACAACATTTTGAACATTTGTTGGCAGTACGACGTGTGGCTAACAAAAGTTATGGACAAATAAAATACAAGTAACTCAAAAAGATACTTCTTTACTGCTGAACTTGTGATTTTTGGAGTCTTAAAATTTGACACGGTAAGGTACCTACAATAATCACGTCAGCAGGTATATCAAACCACCTTTTGATAGCATATTTGCTCAGCAATATTTGTACCAAAAAGTAGTGGAATCGAACAACTGTTCGTGAAATTACCGTTGGTGATTGGGTGGACATTATCGGAGTAGTGTTGATTGTCTGGACGGTAAAAGCCAAAACTATCACGTCTGTTCTCTGCAATACTGTGTGCAACAATTGTGCACAGTGCGATGCACGCACATATGAGCAGACTAACAGTTCTCTGGATTGGCTTTGTCTCACTGGGCCCATTTCACTGTGCTTAGATTCATTGTTGTATTCTGTATTATTGTGTATTGTATGGATGCGTAGGTTTGTAACACGGTGAGGTGGACGTGGTAGCATTCAAGCCTATCGTTAGGACCACTACTTCCTTCAGTACTTTCACACTGTTGGTTGGGTCATTTGACCAGCAAAAAACGGCCCAGAAATGACCTATAATGTGTTTAGTGCGACGTTAAACCCTACTCACGACCACACCGATTAGATGGTATCGTTTTTTGGAAACACAAGTGTAGAGGGTTTACTTGCCAAATTGTATGTGAATGTGTTCATTGTGTCCCCTTCTGGTGGCCAAAAACAACAATTTTTGGCAAATTTTTACTTTTCTGGAGGCTCCTGTGCCGATCGCGTTTCACTGATCAGCGCAAAATTTAGTGTGCTATAGCATTGCCACAGTATACTCTTACGTGCCAAATTTCTTCTGGTTCGCTTTATTCTGTCACCCTCTGTTGGGGAAAAACCCCAATTTTTACCATTTTGTTGAACTTTAGAATTATTTACTGCTGTCACCAGTTGGCAACAGTCTGACAAAGATCAACATGCGTCCACAACTATAAACCTTCCCCTATCCAACAGCATCATAACTGTTTCTGTACTCCAACGCCTTCATGGCAAAATCGGGCGGATAATCTGTGACGTTCAAAACCGTGACGAACAAACAGACAGACAAAGTGACAAAAAAATCAACGCTTCTGGCCACCCCGGCGGTAGGTGAAATCCGAGCCCTACGAAACTTGGCATGGTGATACAGGACCTCAACCATGTTGTTGCACCTCGAAAACTTATGGCAGTGTGATGCGTAGTTTTCCACTAAGGGGCACTGAAAATATAGGGGAAACGAGACCCCTCAACTGAAAACTACCATTAACTCCATAAGCCGTCGAGCAAATACAACCAAAATCTAAAAGGTAACGCATCCTGATATGGCGTACAATTCGGAAATTTTGTGAAAATCACGTAAGAGATTCGTCCCTGCAGAGCGTTTATATTCCACATTTTGGTTAAATCTGAGTAAAAATGTCAGTTTTTCGGGTCCTACACCCTTCTCGTTCAATTGATGACGGTAAAATTTCGCATGGTGGAGCGGACGTGTGGACTGCTGCGTCATCCGAAATTTGACACCCATCGGTGAAGCTGCTGCAGTTCTCAACAGTATTATATGCACTGTATGTCTACCTTAAAGTACAGTGACATAATAATACGTTACAATATAATCATCATTCAAATGACATGAAATCTTCACAAAAAAAATTCAAATGTTTAATTCATTGTCACCATCCTCCTCATTAACATGACAAACCTCTTATAGTGATTGAATTTATTTATATCGGATGTTAGTACATGAACAAGTTATATCTGAAGGACAGTTTGTAAAGTTTGTCACCAACTAGACTGTTTGCAGAATCTAGTTAACTAATTCACTGTGACACTCTTGGTTGGG
>Ga0056108_1000452_pt1 | contig 12138 bp, 8 predicted proteins | sample WorMetG1BERMUDA1_FD_83875 | JGI IMG/M metagenome (GOLD analysis project Ga0056108, IMG submission 83875) | Marine gutless worms symbiont microbial communities from Max Planck institute for Marine Microbiology, Germany - Inanidrilus... ... | reverse complement strand
CTCGTAACGGTAATCAAGGTCAAAAAATCCAGGCTCGTGGATCATCGTCGCCTCCCGTGATCATCAGCAGTGATTGAATCAGATCAGCGACAAATCAGCGAGGTTTTTCGAGGCGTCCAGGTGCTTGGCCAGCGATGTTGTGGACTCGCGCGCGTTCGCCTGCAGCAGGGCAATCAGGCGCCGGTCGATATCGTCCTTATACCCGGCCCCCATGGCGGCCTCCGCTTCCGACAGATCGTCACTTTATCTGCCATTTTGCCGCCAATGGTTCAAGTGGCAGTCGATCTGTCCGCCGAAGTGCCGTAAAGCCGGCGGAGGGTGAGGGATCGGCGATCGGGGCGTCTCAGAACCGTGCGCCGGTGTCGACCAGCATCAGCGGATCGTGGCCGGTCTTCTTCATCCACGTGGACCGCGCCGCAGCCGTCCGGTGGTGGCGATGCGGAACGCCCGGCGGACAACTTCCGGGAGTTTTTCCGGGGCCTTGACCAGGATGGAGGCCTTGGTCACCGGCTCGAACAGCTTGGCGCAGTCGAGTTGGGTGATGACGCCGCGCCCCTCGCCGGGCAGCGGCGTGTCGCTGGTGAACAGGATAACGGGCGCGGACGAAGCGTTGGCCTCCGCGACGCCCGGCAACGAGTACATGGCGCCGGCGCCGCTCGGGCACTCGAACACGCCAGACTTGTTGCAGACCCGCGCGTAGGCGTCGGCCATGAATCCGGCCGAACGCTCGTCACGTGCCATGACATGACGGATGCGATCGGAAGCATCCTCGAGGGCCCGTACACGGGAACATTGGTGTCGCCGGGAACGCCAAAGATGACATTGACGTCGTACTCGGTCAGCATCCTGACGAGGACGTCGGCACCGCGCATGGATTGCACTCCACATTGGGTTTTGCACCAAGGTATCGGTGCGCGCGGGCGAAGACATCCCGGCGAAGTGGCCAATTCGAAGTCAGATCCGGCAATCTGTCGCCACATTCGTACGCATTGAAAGTCATTGGCCGCGATCGCTACGCTGGCCTCCCGCGCTCACCGAATACGACATCGATAGGGTGATCATGGCGACCGGCATGCTGCGGGCAATCCCGCCGATCATCTTCACCTTCGTTGTGACGAAATAGATCATCACCGGCATCACGGCCGGCGCGGTCTCAACAAAGCGGCGGCCGCGTAGAAGTCACTGCACGCGTCGCCGGTCCCGGTCCCGGAAATGGGACCGACAGCCGTCGCGTGCCTTCCTCGGAACGATGAGTTGTTAGTGACGGTGCGGGCGTCCGGGCGCTACGCCGTGGCGAGCGCCGCTCCCTCGAGGGCCAGCGTCTCGATGCGCGTCCAGTCGCCTGCGGCGATCGCGTCGGCCGGAGCCACCCACGATCCGCCGACACAGACCACGTTGGGCAGTGACAGATAGTCCTTGGCGTTTGCCGTCGAGACCCCCGCGGTCGGACAGAACGACACTTGCGGCAGGGGGCCGGCGAGATTCTTCAGAGCCGTCACGCCGCCGGAGGCTTCGGCGGGAAAGAACTTCTGCATCGAATAGCCCCGTTCCCTCAGGCGCATGACCTCGCTGGCCGTGGCGGCGCCGGGCAGCAGCGGCAAACCGGCGTCCTCGGCCGCGTCCAGGAGCGTGTCCGTCGCGCCTGGCGATACGGCGAACCGGGCTCCAGCCGCCACGGCGGCCTCGACGTCCCGCGGCGTCATCACGGTGCCGGCCCCGACAACGCCGTCACCCTGCGCCATCTCCCGAATGCACTCCAAAGCCGCCTCGGTCCGCAGCGTCACTTCGAGGATCGGCAACCCGCTGGCGACCAGGGCGTCCGCCAAGGGCCGCGCCGATGCCGGATCGTTCACCACAAGCACCGGCACCACCGCGGCGGTCGAGCAGAAGGTGCGGATCCGGGCGCTCTTGTCTTGGGTTGAATTCATCTTCGTGTCCTCAGGATCGTGGCCCGCCCGAGCGAACGGATCGGCGAGTCGCCAATTTAGCTTCATCGGGTATCTGGTCCAGCGAGAAAATGCGCACCGTTCACAGTGTTGCCGACGAGCCGCCTGAGGTTGACGAACAGCTCCCAGCCATAGCCCGTGTCGTCGGCGCCGAGGTCGGCGATCGCCGGCTCCCGGTTCTCAAACCTGGGCGACAGGACCTCCAGCCGCCCGGCCGCCGCTAATTGTGATTTTCACCGCGGAGTGGTGGTGGGAGGCGACCGCCCGGCAGGGCCGACGGTCAGTGGTCCCCCGTGCCACCAAAGTGAAATCGGGCGCCGCGGCGGATGCTCGTCGGCCAGCGCTCGGTGACCGTTTTCAAGCGCGTATAGAAGTGGATGCCATCCGGCCCATAGATGGCATTGCCGCCAAAGAGCGATTGCTTCCAGCCGCCGAAGCTGTGGTAAGCCACGGGCACCGGGATCGGTACGTTGACGCCGACCATTCCGACTTCGATGCGGTCGGCGAATTCGCGCGCCGAATCCCCGTCTTGGGTGAAGATGGCGACACCGTTGGCGTACTCGTGCCCGTGGATCAGGTCGACGGCGGAATCGAAATCTGCGGCTCGAACGGTGCTCAGCACCGGCCCGAAGATCTCGTCCGTGTAGAGCCTCATGCCTGGCGTTACCCGGTCGAATAGGGAACCGCCCAGGAAGAAGCCGTTTTCGTAGCCTTGGAGGGTGAAGCCGCGGCCGTCGACGACAAGCTCCGCCCCCTCTTCGACGCCGATGTCGATGTAGCTTTTGACCTTCTCGTAGTGGGCCTGGGTGACCAGTGGGCCCATCTCGGCGGCGGGATCGGTATACGGACCGATCTTCAGGGATTCGACGCGTGGGGCAAGGCGGGAAATCAAGGTGTCCGCCGTCTCTTCGCCCACCGGAACGGCGACGGACACCGCCATGCAGCGTTCGCCGGCCGAGCCATAGGCGGCGCCCATCAAGGCGTCGACGGCGGCATCCATGTCGGCGTCAGGCATGACGACCATGTGGTTCTTCGCCCCGCCCAGAGCCTGGACCTTTTTGCCGTGCGCGGCGCCGGTCGAATAGATGTACTCGGTCACCGGTGTCGAGCCGACGAAGCTGACGGCGACGACGTCGGGATGGGTGAGCAGGCAGTCAACCGCCTCCTTGTCGCCGTGCACGACGTTGAGCACGCCGTCGGGAAAACCGGCCTTGCGGAACAGCTCGTAGATGAACATGGAGGCCGACGGGTCCCGTTCCGACGGCTTGAGCACGAAGGTGTTCCCGCAGGCGATGGCGTTGGGATACATCCACATGGGCACCATGGCCGGAAAGTTGAACGGCGTGACGCCTGCGCAGACGCCGATGGGCTGGCGCATGGTGTAGAGGTCAATCTGCGGTCCCACGTTGCGCGGATATTCGCCCTTCAGCAGCTCCGGGATGCCGCAGGCGTATTCGACGTTTTCGATGGCGCGCATGACCTCGCCCATGGCGTCGTCAAGAACCTTGCCGTGCTCGGCGCCGACGATTCGCGCGATCTCGCCTTTATTCTCGTCGAGCAGCACCTTGAAATTCATCATCAAACGGGCGCGCGTCAACGGCGGCGCGTCGGCCCAGGCCGGCAGGGCAGCCTTTGCGGCCGCGATGGCCTCGGCAACCTCGGATGCCGACGAAAGACCGACCGAGGCGGTTTGCTCTCCAGTCGCCGGGTTGTAGATGGGCGCCGTGCGGCCGCTGGTGGAGGCGACGAGCCGACCGTTGATGATATTTGGGATATGCGAAGCCATTGACGTGGTTCCTGCTTGGCCGCGGAGTTGCTCAGTCGTAGACGGAGACCCGGGCGCCGTGGTCCGACGCGCCGATGATAGCGCGGATGAGGTCCTTGGCACGAAGTCCGTCATCCCGTGAGAACGAATCGAACCACGGATTGCAGGACTACGGCGTGTACTTCCGTATCACCGTCGGATTTCTGCGGGGGAATGGCTGAGGGTCAGCGTTATTGGGCCTGATTTCGGTCGAACGCCGCGGCTTCGGCGAGACCGACCTGATCAAGGAAGTCGGCCCGTAGCTCTCGCCAGCGCGCGTCGCCGGGGGCTGCATCGATGAGCTTGGAAACCGCCTCTATGGCGTCGTACCACAAGCCGTGTTCGGCGTAGAGCCCGATGCGCTGGCCAGCTTCTCGGTCAGGGCGGATTCGGCGGCGACGCGCTTCAACGCCCCCGTGGTGAAGATATCCTTCGACCGCTGAGCGGGATCGACGACGATGGCCACCGACCATTCGATCTCGGCGTCTTCGGCAATCTCGATGCCGTGGTCCGCCAGCGAAACCCGGTTGATTCCGGCGGTCCCAGCGTCAAACGCCACTTCCAGGAGTGGATCGATCGCGTCCTCGCTGATCACCGCGACCTCCACCCGCACGGCGACCGGTTCCGACAGATACCAGTACAGGCTCGGCCCGGCCGACGCCGTCAGGCCGACGTGGTCGGGCGCGAGGACGTTGAGGGTCGCATCGACGCCTCCAGCGCCGCGCGTGCTCCCGGCCATTCGGCGCGCCGGCGCGCTGCGCATGGGTGGCCGATAGGCGAACTTTTTCTGTTTGGCCTGAGCAATCTGGATCGTCGAAGCAACCGCAGTCTCGCTCAATTCGCCAGCGATCGCGCGGCTTGGCGGCGTTGCGCCGGCAGCAAGAAAGACCGCCAGCAGCAGTGTCCATCGGCTGAGTTCGTGTCGAAGTATCTTTGGCCCGATCATCGTCATCCCAAAAGCCGGAAGGCCTTGATCTCCTCCGCTTTTCCCTTCAGCGATAGGGCTCCGATAGGTTCGCCTTGGAAACCGTCTTTGAGCCGACCCCACGTCGACTCGCCGACCACGATGCGGCAATCCCGCAACTGCCCCTCGCCTCGCTGAAGGTTCTTTGCCGCCGCTTCCAGTCGCGCCGCCGTGTTCACCGTGTCGCCGATGACAGTGTACTCCATGCGGTCGGAACTTCCCAGGCTGCCGGCCACCAGATCACCGGTATGAATGCCGATGGCGATGCGCATCTCCGGCCCGACTGTCCTCGCGCTGTTGAGGTTTTGAAGCACTTCCCCCATCGCCAGGGCGCAGCGCACGGCGTTCTCCGCGTCCTCGGAGATCGCCTCATCGCTGTCCCGCGGCAACGGTGCGCCGAACACCGCCATCACCGCATCACCGATGAATTTGTCAACGATGCCGCCGTGGATCGAAACCAGACGAGCCATCTCCTCCATGTAGGCGTTGAGCCAGTCCATCAATTCGTCGGGCGGCATGCCTTCCGAAACGGTCGTGAAACTGTCGATGTCGGAAAACAGCACGGTCGCCGTCAAACGCAATGGCCGCGGCCGGCCTTGGTGGAGAAACGCATCGCGATTGCGCCAGACCTCCTTGGCGACCTCGGACGAAACATGGCTCGAGAACAGGCGCATCATCACCGCCCGTTGGAGGCGTTCGTGCTGCGAAACATAGGCGGTCCACAGACCGACGCCCCCAGCCCACCCGATCATCGGCGGGACGACGGGAATCCAAAGGTAGTACGTGAAGGCGCCGTACCACAGCCCGCTGAGCAACACCGCACCGACGGCGATCACGGTCGTCAGCAGGATCGGCGCGCGCACGAGGACGCCCGCCATTGCACCCAATACGCACCACACCCAGACCCAGGCATGCTCTGCGACATCGTCGAGCGCTTCCAGGGAGGGAGCCCCATCAACGGCGCGACGGAGGATCTGATCGGCCATGTGGGCGTGAAGGATGACACCGTATGTCTGATCGAAGGCCCCGCCCGAACTGAACGGCGTCTCGAAGTGGTCTTTGACGCTCTGGGACGCCGTGCCGACAAAAACAAGCTTGCCACGGAGCTCCGCTGTCCCGACTTCTCCGTCCATCAGGTCGCCGAAAACATGGGTCTCGAACGGCGCTGGACCATCGGCAAAATCGAGGATGTATTGGTAGCCGGCGGCATCGAGGCCGACGTAGCCGCCAAAGTCCTCGTCCACGGGAACGAAGGTCGACCGCCCCAAGCGCATGAACTGGGGGTTCTCGTCGTCGGCTGCCGGCTCGATGCCCTCGGTCTCGAGGTGCCGCAGGGCCACCATCAAGCCCATGCTTGTGCCGACAGTTTCGCCATCGTCGAGAAACAACAGCGCCCGGCGAACGGGGCCGTCTTCGTCCAGAACAACATCATTGAAGGCCGCCTGGTCGTTGCCGACCAGGACTGCCGGCGGCGGGATCATGTCCGAGTCTCCGCCGCCGAACTGATAGCCCCAGATGATTCCCCGATCATTGGCCAGCAGTTCATCGAGGCGCTCGCGGCCCTCGCCAACAGGCAGGTCGCGGAACAGGTCCATGACCACCGCTTCGGCGCCGTTGGCGCGGATGCGGCCCAAGGCCTCGGCGAGGATGCCGTCCGAGAGGGGCCAGCCGAATCGGGCAAGATCCTTTTCGGTGATCAGCACCAGCGCGATGCGATCGTCCTTGGCGTTCACGTCCGCGCGCAGTCGGACACCCAAGTCATAGGCGAGCAATTCGAGCCTCTGGAAGAACCCCAAGGCCATGGCGATCGCCAGTGCGACGAACACCGCATGGGCAATCAAAGCGCCGGCAAAAACCGGGCGCCATTTCTGATCGATGACACCCCGCATCGCCATCAGAGCCAGTTGCCGATGAGCAGGAACGGCGACCAGTAGCCGGCGTGGCGGAAGCGTCGGTCGCTGAGCATGCTGAGTTGTGCCTGGCGCAGGGCTTCGGTCTTGGTCGTCCCGTCGACGCGAAATTGGCGGTAGAACTCGGCGACCAAACGCGACGATGCCTCGTCGCTGATGAACCACAGGCTGGCCAACGCGCTCCGTGCCCCCGACTTGATGGCGATCCCGGCGAGACCAAGGGCGGCCCGGTCGTCGCCTGCCGCGGTGCGGCATGCGCTCAGGGTCAGAAGCTCCAGGGGCTCTTCGCGGAAGCGGCTGAGTTTGACGAAGCTCTCAAGCCGGTCGAGGGTCATCTTGCCGTCGTAGGTCAGCAGGTAGCTGTCCTTGGCGGCGCTGCCGAACTCGCCGTGCGAGGCGATGTGAACGACGCTGTACGGTTGGCGGGCAAGTTCGTCGCGGACACTCTCGGCCAGGAACTCCGCATTCTTGAGCACTCTTGTCGGAAAGGTTTCGCCGATCTCGGTGATCTCTCGGTCGACGAACGGCAGCGCCGGGTAGCCCTGAACGGCCACGGTCAAGCCACCGATGAGCAAATTGACCTGCTCCCTCTCGAGGGGAGTGGGCTCCAGCAACGTCAGGCCCGGCGTCACCGAGACGGCGAACTTCTCGACGACGAAGCGCTTGCCATCGTGCAGCGCGCCGAGCGGAATGGTTCGCAGCGGTCCATCGGGCACGAACACCACATTGGCAATCTCCGCCGCTTCCAGATCCGCCTCGATGGGCCGGATCAGCCAGTCGTAGAGGACGCGGGCGTGGCGGATATACCGGCGCGTCGTCAGCCGTTCGAGGCGCGCCCGAAACAGGCGCACCTGTTCGGTCAGCTGCTCGACGCCGACCGGAACCGTAACCAGCTTGAGGGTGCCGCCGATGGTTAGGATCAGTTCAGTGCGATCCTGCAGCAGGATCGGATAGAGCGCCGCCGTGCCTGGCTCGACGACGTCGATGCCGCTGGTTTTGGCGCGCAGCGCGGCGACACACGCATCGTTGAAATAGTCTTCCAGCTCGACCGCCTTCAGGCTTTCGATGATCCCTCGGGCGGCGCGAAGATCCGCTTGTGCCGCGTCGGTGTCGGCTGATCCCTTCGCCCGCGCCAACAGCAGATCGGCGTACTCTTGATAGACGGGCCCGATCAGCGATCGGAACGAAACGCCCATGGAATCCGAGGCGGCGAGCACGTCGGGGCGGATCGTCGTCAGGATCGTGGCGGCACGCCGATAGGCTTCAACGGCGGCGTCCCGCTGGCCGAGACCGGCAAGCAGGCGACCGGTCTGCCAGTGCTACTGGTACAGCACCGCCGGATCGGCGACGCGGAGCGCATGGTTGGTCGCCTCGCGGGTGAGGCGCAAGGCGTCTTCGGCGCGGCCTTCGAACTCGTAAAGGCGGCCCAGGTAGCCGAGCGCATAGCTCAAACCTCGCGAATCCCGTGCCGTGCCTGCAAGGTCGGCAGCGGTCCTCAGGTCTTTGTAGATCGCGGCGACGCGCGCCGGCACCGTATGCCCCTCGGTCTCCTGCAGGCGCAGCAGCGTGACCGCCCGCGCCAACAGCAGCCGGACCTTCATGGCGCCAGCCGGCAGGGTCGCGATCGACGCGTCGACACCGGCCAAGTGGCCTTCAACCTGATCAAGGTTGCCTGTCGTCAGGGCCAGCCGGGCAGCGCTGATCGCCGCCGTGGCGGCGATCGCCGGTTCGTCCGAGTCTTGGGCAAGACCGCGGCTGCGCACCAGCCAGCCGCGGGCAGCGTCGTAGTCCTGACGCGCAATCGCCGCGAGGCCGAGATTGTGAAGGGTCGCTGCGGCCGCGGCCGCCTGTCGGTGTCGTGCAAGCGCGTCACCGCCTTCGCGGAGCAACGGCTCGGCCTCGTCGATGCGGCCGGCGGAAAGATAGACGGCTCCAAGTGTTCCGCTCGCCAGGGCGAGGCTTGTCGAGTCGCCGATCTGCGATGCAACGCTGCGGCAGGCTTCGAGATCGTCAGCGGCGCGGAACAGGTGGCCGAGCGACCGCAATGCCTCGGCGCGGCGGAGAAGGGCCTCGACGAGGCCGGTGTCGTTGCCCTCGTCCTGGGCCGCCTCGACGGCTCGCGTCCAATGGTCGACCGCTTCGGCGACTCTGCCGGCATCGAAGGCTTCGGTGCCGGCCGTCAGGGCGCGGCCGAAGGTTTCGCCGGCGGCCCGAGCGCCGTCGCCCGAGGCGACGACCAACGCAAAAACCAAGCCGGCGACAATGCGTATGGCACGGTGACGGTTGTTGGCGCCGGTGCTCACACCCGAAGCTCCCTGTTCGCGGCAGCCTATCCTACGTTAGCGCCCGGCTGAACCCATTGCGTCCGGCGCCTCGCCGTGTCGGCGGAGCTTACAGGTGCAAGATTGCCGCCGACCATGACCAGCAACGGCTAACGTACTGAATTGTACAAATGATTCATAACCTGCCCGGATCGATTCGGTTTTTTCGCGTAGAACGTGCGTTACAAACCACAGGGGATGACGGTCGAGTTTACAGGCCGCTCCGACCAAACATGAAAATGCGAGTTGTTAGCGTTTGGAATATTTGGATAATCATAATGCGGTTCGATTCTTGCATGGAGTGGCGACGCAACAACGCCGTTGCGTCGCGTCCGGTGAGCCGAGCAGGTCACACGAAGATGGCCGGCATCCTTCGCGGAGCATTCGGGAAGGGGTAACGGACCGGCCGCCGTCGAACGACATGGGTCGGACCGGGCAGGGAAGCTGAACGCCGATGCCGTTCCAGCACGTGTTCAACGGCAACACGCTCTATCTCCAGGGCCTCTACCTGGAGGCGGCGATCAACCGCCAAGGCGATTCGATCGCCGAGGCCGGCCAAGGCACCGCGCCGTCCGGGTTCCACCAGTCCGTTACCGGCGAATTCGGATTTGCCGCCGATCTCGACAGCTGGGATCAGGGCGCCGCGCCGACCATCGGCGACGTCGTTGTCCCGGGCGCGGATGTGGACAATACGACGGTCGGCTATAGCACGACAATCAACGGCACTCCCACGAATATCAGCAATACCGTCGGAACGACCACCGACACGTCGGACGACGTCGCCCGCGTTCTCGCTGCGACCACTGCTGCAACGGCCGGCGCGCTGCAAATCAGCTCGACGACCAGCTTTACCGAAAACGCGACCTACATGCGCATCGAGGTGACGTTGACCAACGTCTCGGCGTCGCGCCTGTTCGACGTCCGCTACATGCGCAATTTGGACCCGGATCAGGACAACGTCCCCCACGGCCAGTTCGACACGATCAACGACGTCGTTGCCAACCCCACGGGTATCGACGACGTCGCCATCGCCAGCTCTCAAGGTCCGACCAGCGGCGTTCCGTTCCAGATTGTCACGGACGACGCCCGCGCGCGGGCGTCGGTGCTCTCTTTAGGCCTGACGGCGACAGACCCATACGCGGCCGAAGTCTTCGATTCTCCTAACGACCCCAACGGTACCCAGCTTGATCGCGGCATGAACATTGTCTTCGGCCTCGGCAGCCTGGGCGCCGGCGAGAGCACGACGATCACCTATTTCCTGTCGTTCAACCAGCAGGGAGCGGGCGACGACCACGTCACCGGGACGCCCGGCGACGACACCCTTGACGGCTAGGGCGGCGACGACATCCTGCTCGGGCTTGCCGGCGACGACACGTTGACCGGCGGCGAGGGCGATGACACCCTCGACGGCGGCAGCGGCGATGACGTCGCGATCTTTTCGGGGAACCTCGCCGACTACTCTGTTACCTCGACTGAGGCGGGTCTCCGCGTCGTCGACCTGGAGCCCACCATCAACGGTGACGACGGCACCGACGACCTCATCGATGTCGAAACGCTCCGCTTCAACGACGTCGATGTGACGATCGACGTTGCCCAGGAAACGGAGCCCAGCTTCACCGATCTGGCCGATCAGTTCAACCCGGCCGTCGCATACTACGGCGACGGCGGCTATCTGGTGTTCTGGGACACGCCGAACGTCGACTTCAGCGGCAAGGCCGTCGTTGCCCATCGGTTCGACGCCTTCGGCACCCCGCTCGGCAGCCGCTTCCGGGTCAACAGCACCACCTCAAACGACCAGACCGTCCCCCGACGCGACGACCCTGGAAGACGGCTCGGTGGTCGTCGCCTGGCAGTCCGTTGGGCAGGACGGCAGCGGGGACGGCGTCTACGCGCAGCGCTTCGACGCCGCCGGCCAGACCGTCGGCGGCGAGTTCCGCATCAACCTGACGACGGCCAATAGCCAAGTCACCCCCGCAGTGAGCGCCCTCGCCGATGGCGGGTTCGTTGCCACTTGGGGGTCCTTCCTTCAGGACGGCAACGGCTGGGGCGTTTTCGGACAGCGGTTCACCGCCGACGGCCAGCGCGCGGGACCCGAGTTCCAGGCCAACAACTTCACCGCCGGCACGCAGCTAAACCCCGCGGTGGAAGGTCTGAACGGCGGTCGGTTCGTCATCGCCTGGCGGTCCAGTGGACAGGATGGCAGCCTCGACGGAGTGTACGGAAAGGTCTACGCCGCAGACGGCACCATCGTCCGGAACGAGTTCCGGATCAACACGCAAACGAGCGGTAACCAGCGAAGTCCCAATATCGCGGCGCTCGCCGATGGCGGTTTCGTCGTCACGTGGGAAGATGCGAGCGGGCAGGACGGTGATGGCTTTGGGATTTTCGCGCAGCGGTTCGATGTAGACGGCTCGGCCGTCGGCGGCGAGTTCCAGGTCAACGAGTTTTTCTCGAGTTCCCAGTTTGCCTCCAAGGTCGTGGGTCTGCCGGACGGCGGATTCGTCGTTACGTGGCAATCGCTCGGACAGGATGGCGACAACTACGGCGTCGTCGGTCGCCGGTTCGATGCCAGTGGCACCGCCGTCGGCAAGGAATTCCAGGTCAATACGACCACGGCTTTCGCGCAAGGCGACCCGGCGATCGCCGCCGCGGCCGATGGGAAGTTCGTCATTGCCTTCGAGTCGACCGAGTCCGACGGCTCCGGTCTCGACATGTACACGCAGCGGTTCGACGCCGACGCCAATCGCGCCGCGACCATCATCGGCAGCGGCGGCGACGATGTCCTGATCGGCGGCGCCGGCGACGACCCCATCGACGGCGGCAATGGCGACGACACCATCTCGGGCGGCGAGGGCAACGATACGCTGTTCGGCGGCGCCGGCATCGACACCCTCGACGGCGGCAACGGCACCGATACCGTCGCTGTCGATGCCGCCGAGGACGGGGTCTTCATCGACCTCGGCGCCGCTCCCGGCCCCGCGGCCGGGGGCGGCGGGCCGGTTTCGGACTTCATCGTCGGGGTCGAAAACGCCATCGGCACCGCCAACAACGACACGATCGCCGGGAACGACGACGCCAACCTGCTGATCGGTTCGGACGGCAACGACACCATCTCCGGTCTCGGTGGCGCGGACACCCTGAAAGGCGGCTTCGGCAACGACACCCTCGACGGCGGCACCGATGGCGACACGCT
>Ga0056108_1000451_pt1 | contig 12148 bp, 6 predicted proteins | sample WorMetG1BERMUDA1_FD_83875 | JGI IMG/M metagenome (GOLD analysis project Ga0056108, IMG submission 83875) | Marine gutless worms symbiont microbial communities from Max Planck institute for Marine Microbiology, Germany - Inanidrilus... ... | reverse complement strand
GGGTGGGGGGGTGATTGTTTGAATACTACCAAGTATTATTTCTTTGGTCTTTTGGAAATCAGTGTACGTCCTATTACTTTTAAAACGAAGTTCCAGCTGGCCAATGTCCTGAGGCATCTTGCTGGATCATTGCCTACAATAACCTCTGTCAGTGTGAGATTGTTTATGGATTATATTAAAAGGATTTATATCGTCAGTATATATGACGAAGATCAGTGGTCCAAGAATTGAACCCTGGGGTATACTGCCAGTCATCCTGGCCAGCCTGAACAGCAACAGCCCATTTTAACTGTGTGGTGACTGTCCTTCAGAAACGAGAATAGCCATTGCACTACTAGTTTTTGAATGCCAGTTGCTGTCATTTTGTTCATTGAAGCATCGCGGTCAACTTGATCAAATGCCTTGATCTAAGTCTACAAATAATGTACGCAGCAAGTTGCCGCTATCAAGTGCGCTAAACCAATGATGTAAGACACTGACAGATGCATGAGAACTTGAGAAGTCGATCCTTCTTTAAGAACACCATACTGATTTGTATCAGTTTGGCAGCCAACAGCTTCCAGGATCCATCCACCCACGAATGATTCAAGAATTTTGCTTAATGTAGCTGTAGCTGTAAGACAAATCAGTCTCAAGTAATTCTTGACTTATTTGGGTGGATGAATCTTTGGAACTGTGATAATGTCGGCTAGCTTCCAAACGTTTGGGCAGATGGCCTTGCTATACGACTGAGCCATTAAGTTTGGCGCAAATTGGTTCGACAGTATATAACACTTTGATGTGATTGCAGCCATAGTTAAAGATTTGAGTCATGTGAGTATTATTTTCGTCCCTTTAAACTAAATACCCGGTACAGTTGTCCATATAGAACACATAGACAGAAGTGCAGTTGGTTGGTTGGTATTTTTTGTAGGTTTGCGATATATGTTGTACTGGCGAGACGGCATATAAGATGCATATTGCTGGCGCGAAGCATCAAAAGGTAGGTGCATTTGCTGTCATCTGTACTGTGCAGTTGTGAAGATGTGTCTGAATATTAGCTGAGGGTGTGCCCACAAAATTTTGTTTTTTTGTTTCCTGGCATAAGCCATGATTCCAGCCTAATGTGTAAATGTTAATGTAGTCTTGTTGTTGCTACTGCTCTGTTATTATCATTTCTGTTTATATGTGAACTGTTATTTCTGAAGATGTTTATATGCAATTCAGTGTTTGAAAAATGTTGGCATTAATGATTACCAATTTGGTGAGCAGTGAACAATTTCAACCTGCTTCCACATCTCTGTGGCATTTCCAGCACATATATTGGAAAATTAACAACAGCTAGCTAAGATGACCTTGGTATTCTGTTAACAACAGCTAATTATGATGTCCTTGATAATGCTGTGAGGATCGTCTTAGATTATTGAAGATGGTGCATTAGCTAGCCCATGTATTCTTTCCTATTTGTGGTCATTAGTGGCCAAAATTCAAAAGAGTGTTGTTTTTGAATTACTGCCATAGCGGGAGCATATGTCAGTTAACCACACTGTGAGAGTGCCAGTCAAATACTGGTGGGTCATGAATATCCTGTACATAATGTAAATTGTAGAATCTTGTTCGGTAATCATGAGATGAATTGCAAACATGTAGTGAATGGTGTTACTGGCAGCTGTGACAAACCTGTCACAGCTGAACTGTCCTCTACTTGATAGTGCCATACAGACATGCAGAAACATTATGTGAACTGTAGATAATTAAAAAGCTGTAGACCATTTCTGTGATCCCATTTTTGCCACGGCGTATGCTATGGCCCTGTGTCTGTCTGTCACAAGTCAACAGTTGTAGCAGAATGGCTTAACATGTTATCGTGCAAACAGTGCTGCACTATTGTTCACTGACTTTAGTTTGCTGATGCCAAAGAGCATGATAAAATTTATTTGAATGGGGTTAATAAAAATGCCGACGTCGTTGCCAATGGGGTAGGAAAAATTTGCGACTTTTGACAAATAACATACTATATCTTGAAAATGGTGCAAGATAGATGCATTTTTACTACAAAAGGTGAATATTAAGTCACATGGGCTCCGTTAGATGGTGACATTGCCGATGATCTTGATTGACCCCAGTCACCAGAAATTGCCCATATTTGCTTCGTACCTCTGGAATGGCTGAAGCTAGAGTTGTCAAGTTTTTGCACAGGTAGGCTATATAAAACGTTAGCCGTCTGCAGAATGGATGAAGCTAGACACTTGAGATTTAGTGTGCTGGTTGATATTGACAAGTACTAGTGCATGCATCATAGATACCCCAAGGAGATGGTCATTTGACCCTTTAAATTTTTGAAAATGCTGAAAATATGTCGGAAACAGTACAAGATGGAGCCATAGTTGCAATGGAAGACTAATAGAAAATTGTAGAAGTATATGGCCTGTCATTGGCACCAATACCAATACCATGAGTGACTTTGAAGGTCACTATAGCTGTTTTCAACTGCCATACCTTACCTCAGGAAATTCAGCACGTACGGTATTAGCTATGATGGGTGTACACATGAATGAGAAAGTGCATGTGGCGTGTAATTTTGACTGTCTTATTGAAACTGAAGGACTTCTTGAGGTCACAGGCAGTCGCGTTTACTGTATGAGTTACTGCATACAACGAATAGGAAGTGCTGTGTGTGGCCTGTCGAATTACGTCATATTGCAAGCCTTTTCAAGTGCAATTTTTAGTGCAGTTATGCAGCAATTAACAAGAGTTTAGCCAACAATAGCGCATCTCACAGTCTCTCTACAATGGCTGACCCTCTTGTATTTCATGTGTGATAAGACAGTCTAATTACTAAAACTCACTACTGATAACTAAACTGTGGTTAGCAAAATGTATTTCTGTGTAATGCAGGCATTGTTATATTTTGTGTATAGAAACATCTTCCAAATACTCTTCACTATTTTGCGTGCTTTCTAGACTTATTGTGTTTGCTGCTTGTATAGTATTGTACATTTCTGCCTTTGCTGATGCTGTTGTCTGTGTTACAGTGTGATACAATGGCCTTCCTTTACTCTAAGATATGTGACCTGTGAACATACACTGCTATAGCAGACTGTTTAGCATTGTCCTGTACTTGCTTGTTAAATCAGCATATGCATGTGTTACACTTGCATTCACTTTAAAGGGGTGTTCCACTGTGCGTGAAATCGTGATTTAAATCGGCATGGAACAAACACAGCTATTTCAGTGTACCCGTTCCACTACGTTGATCGCTTGCCGATTTTCATGATTGAAATTGTGATTGATTTTTCAAATCGAGCAGTGCTCACCTGAAAAATTCTGACTGAAATCGACAAGAATCAGTGAATCAGTTGTAGAATGAACACGGTTATTTCAGTGTACCGTGTTCCGCCATGCTGAAAAATCGACAAAGCCCAAGCCGTAGTGGAACAATGTATGTTAGTTTCAGTCACGATTTCAAGCATAGTGGAACACCCCTATTTCTCACAAAGTAAATCATTCTTACCGCGCGACACAGCTATGCTAGCGCGGTCTTGGGAGTCGTAATTCTGTCCGTCCATTCGTCTTTCTGTCACACTTGTGCTTTGTGACTAATCCAAACAACCTACCGGCGATATTTTTATACCACATGAAAGGGCAATCCTTGTTTTCTGCTAGCCAACAGTGGTTGGTGGGCGACGTCTCCTTCCACCTAAAACGGGCGATCGAAGTCACTCACCCCCTTCAAAAATCGCGGATTTCCGTCTGTAATGTCTCAACAGTAAGAGCTAGCGAAAAATGTTCAATTATGATGAATAGCAAGTCGTACACGGGCTTTCCAACGAGCTATAGATGAAGTGCGTACGTTACCTCTAAGTCTCCCAAAGAGTGGCTCAAAAAGCGAACTTTTCCTTTTTTGGAATAAAAGTCAACTTCAATTGAATGAAGTCTGCTACAAAGTTTCTTTGAGAGAAAACTTCTAGCGGCAGAGTTGTAGTACACTCATTCCCCTATCTAACGGTACATAGATGTTGGGGGAAACACTAACCCTTCAACCTCAAATGTAGCGTCAAAGTGACTCACCACCTTGACGAAGTGCTGAGTTGGAGATATTTTGGCTTGTAGTTCCTCAGCTGTAACAGCTAGCTAAATGTTCATTTGTCATTTATAGGAAGTCGATCACGCGCTTTCCAACGGATATAGATAAAGCACCTACCTTTCCCCTAAGTGCCCCAAAGGGTGGCTGAAAATGCCACTTCGCAATTCCTCAGCTGTGAGTGCTAGCTAAAATGTTCAATTGTCACCTATAGGAAGTCGACCATGCTTTTTCCAATGACGTATGCATGAAGCATCTACGTTTCCCCTAAGCCCCCAAAACGGTGGCTCAAAAATTCCACTTCGCAATTTTGCAAATCAAAGTAACTCGTGCGTCGTGCGGTCTGTCTGCGATAGCTGAGCTACTTGTAATAACTTTCATGATATGTTCATGTTAGCTGGTTGAGCCTTTGATTAATATTTAGGAGCTAGCTGTCTTTCATGACACCAGATGAACAGTGCATCACTTTGTCTTTTGCTAAGACCAAAGTCTAAGACTTCAGAAACTTTATTCTGAATGGCTGAAACCTGGTTTTACACCGAGTTCAGGGACATATACCAGGTTTCAGTGCGAATGACCCATCTCACTGGGAAATGCAGATCTCTTTTGCATTTCTCGGTGATTTGACTAGCATACTGAGTCATTGATTTGCTGTTTTATTGTTTGGTGCTTTTGGTGCCAGCTACATGTGTTTATGTGAAAGATAAACTGATCTGGTTTAAAACCAAAGTCTTACCTCTAAAGGTTTACTAATAATTGTCTATCTAAATGCATTACAGTCGTTTTATTTGAGACTGCATTGCCAAGATTAAGTAAGGTCTCAGGCCAGACTTTAGTCTTGGACTTTGGTCTAAACCATTAGTTGGGTCTTAGACTTTGATTATCATCTTTATATTTTGCATTTAGGTCTTAGACCGGACTTTCATCCTTAGATTAAAGTCTTAGACTTTGGTCTTGGCAGAAGACAAAGTGACCCAATGTTGTTGCACTGATGGAAATCTACAGAACATGGTGTAATTATTCAAATACTTACACGAATGTCTGGGTGCAATAGCATTAAATGAAAAACTTCTGTGCTCATTACCCAAGAGACACCTGTATATGGTGGCCAAAAGTGCACATTTTTCAGTACACCATGTCAGTGTGGCTGTTCAGGATAAAAATGAAAGGATTTTCACCAAATATTCGTGGAATTTCATAAGACTGAAGATTTAAAGGAAAGGAAAGGAAGAGTATTTACATAGTGCCTTTTTGCACCAAGGTACACACAAAGCGCTCAGGCATGGATCACACAGTTTTACCTGCAAATAACAACATGCCTGCCTTTCCTTTGTGAGCGTTCACCAGATGGCACCACCACAACAACTGAGGCAGCAGACATCCAATTGCAGCTTACTACTTAAATGCAGTTTTTGTGCAGTTGCTAAATAATCTTAAATATTAATAAATCATTAACATTAATTACATATTGATTTATTAATTAAATGTTAAATATTTTATCTGAGTATAAGTCAAAAAATCCAACAGTTCAGATACTGTTATTTTTGTAATAACTGTGTAATGTGAGGCAATTTCAGTTATTTTTTCAATGCTGTAATCAGGAATGTGCAGTTTTTGAGCCATCCTTTATTTATTTTACACGGAAGTATATGCAATAACTGTAATTCTTACTTTTTTGTAATTGAATTTACACTTGATTGGTTGTTACTGCCCACCACTTCAAAGTAAGGTGTACAGTGGTCACCTGGTGAATTCCAATGTTGTTGTGCGCAATACTGTTAAATGCTGTGGTGGTTTTTCCGTGCCCACTGGCCAGCTGCAGCTATATAAAACAGGTTGCAGTGCTCGTTATCAGTCTGGCGCTAGCAATGACAGATATCAGTGGATGCTAGAGACATCAACACAACTGCTGCATCTGCCATGGAGACATACTTGTTCACATAGAGTCTGACATCTGAATCAGAGCCAGCAGAAAGGATGAAGCATGGACGTTTGCCCCCGTGTTGCCAAGTTGTACATGCCTACTGTTTGTATTTGACTTTAAACTGGCGTGTATTTGCTCACATTGCATGAGGCTTATGGGTTACTGTGCATGGTTTGCCTTGACGCTGTTTGTTAGGTAATGGGAAAGGCATGCCGAGTGTAAAAAAGCTGTGCCACTTGTACCCAGAGATTTTTTCCAGCACAAGTGTTGAAAGGAAACTGAGGATGAGATATAATAATGCCTTGTTACATTGTAACAACAACAAAAGCAGTCACACATTAGGAATGTGTGTTTATGTTCAAGTCATATGTTTGTTTTTACTTACATAAATAACCATGAGTTATAAAGCATGGTTGAGGAAATTGTGAAATGCGTGGTGTTTATTGTGTGTTTGTGTGTAGAAACTGAAGAGACAGCAGGAAGTAGGTAGGTGAATGAAGTTGACCGAAGCCGTATACAGAAGGCGGTGTTAAATATAGGATTGATTGTCTAGCGATTCGATAACTACTGTGATTTTCAGTCATAGTTCCTCCAACTTCCACACTTTGCTAGACTTTGCCACCCATTGATTTAAAAAAACTGTTGAAATTGCATGCAGAATGTGGGTAAGTAGTTAGGTAGACATTTTGCTGCTGATCAGTACAGCTACCGTGATGTGAGTTGTCTCATATTGCCTGCATTATTTAAGGGCAATATGACATCTCCTGATCTGTATTTTATGTTTAGCACCTATTGTGTGACCTTGGTAATGATACTGGAGTGACTTAGGAAGTCTGCAGCAATGTCGCCATCATAATGGTGATATTGTTGCAGTCATGGCGCGTGGATTGACGACTTATAATGAGGCGTGACAGCAGCTTAGCTGTCAGTCATATGCGTTAGTATTCATGTAAATAATTGTGTCAGGATACACTATGACAAATGAAGATGTAGCCTGGAAGCTTGTGCTTCTAGGAAGCAAAGAAAAGACAATAAATGTAGAAGTTTCTGAATGAAGCTGCGAATAACACTGACCAGTTAGCACCATGCACTCATCATTCCCACAACACATGGGCCAACGTTTGACGGCCGACACAAATGGGCCTATGTTGAAGATCTTGTAAGTGTTGATCTGAGTGTCTTCAAGATTTGCATATAGGCTGCCTTACAGGAGTTGTGGTCTAGGGTTTAGCATTCATATAGCAGCAGCAAACAACATTGTGTGCTGCCATATCGTCATACTGGCTAGCAATAATGTAGCTGTTCTAAATATAATAGTGACTGCAGCAAATGAATGTCAGAATGCACCTTTGTGTTCTGCGATTCATTGCCGCTACTGTGGTTTATTTTTTGCTCACGAAATGACCATCATGCCTGTGAATCATTCCCAAGGAATGTCTGCTAAAATCTTGTTCATTCCCTGGCATGATGGAGTCGATGCTTTTAACAGAGCACCCTGAATAATGCTTAGCTACACTACGGACGTTTTCCTACCATTATTACCATTGCAACAAAACTAGTCTAGCATTTGCATAACTAGATCTAGGCTTTTGTCACTGTGCCAACAAATTAAGTTTATGATAGGCTCTATGGTTTTTTCTTAGTGTATCTTGTCCTCCCTCTGAAGCCAGTAGTGCTTCCTTCATGACAAGTGACAGTTTATTAGTTTTAGATGATCACAAATGGAATGTTAAAGGTGCATTAATGGACATTATTAAAATACATGGTTAACATAGAAGTATTCACTTTCTAACTTTATTTAAAATAACTAATAACTGCATGATTAGCATGCTTGTCAGTCAGAACTGGTAATATGTTACTGCGCTATGCAGGTGAATAAATTATGCCCCACATATTTTGTGGTTTTGCATCTTTAACCTGTACCAGTATATAGTGCCCATCTGACAGCTGGACAGATACGTCATTGCATGCATGAACATTAGAAATTGCAGCCTATTATAAATTATACTGAGCCTGCTAACCTGTAACATGAAGTATCCTTATTAACAGTCATCGTTATCTCCTGGCACAAAAACCCAATGGGTTTCAAAACCTTTTATATGATGACTGTTGAATCATTTAGAGAATATTGCTAGTTGTTCCATATGCTGCGTAAAGCCTATAGTTTGTGGAAAGTAGTGCATAAAAGAAAGAATAATGCAACATATAAGCATGTACATATTACAGTACATTGAGAGACATGAAAAAAACAATTGCATTTGCAAGCAATCCACATATCTCACCATACGGTGCCCAATTCCAACTGCCCACCGATCCTAACCGCGGAATTTTTTCTCCAGGTCTGATTTATATTTGTGTCCCAGCCAGGTGCGATTTTTTCCCAGGTGCGATTTGTACATAGGCTTTTGGGGGAGCCACCCCTAGGCCAAAGTTCACCAAAATGGAAGAAGCTCATGCCAGATAGTAGTCGAACAAGCATGCGCAGTTTCACACCGCTATCTTTTTCTGCTGCTGAGAAATCCGTAATCGTACAAACACAGGCACAAAAGTAAACAATATATCCCAACCATACTGCTGTGTGGTGGGATAATTACGTAAAGAGGATGTCCTATGGTTTTCATCAGAGATGTTTATATTGTTACTGGAGATACAAGACAGATGAATGACACCAGCTAAACCTTGTTCGACGTGAGTGGATGCTGTTCAAGAAGATGACCAGCGGTGGCTACGTGGTCATTTGCGTGGAAGATATGTCATTCATCATTGTGATGGGAGCGAATTTGTACACCTAAAGATGAACTGCTAAGTTCTGCTATATTTCTACAAGATGCAAGACTTGGTGTTGAGAGGAAAGACAAAGACAGGACAGCATTTAGAAGACTCAGCAAAAATGTCTGGATGTGATCAGTATGGTACTGCATTGCTTATCATTGCATCACTCTTATCGGTGCTGAGGATGATGGCCTCCAGGCAGTTCTGATGATTGCAGCAATGTACAGCTTCATTTATACACATATATTGTACTTGTACTTTATCATAACTTTTTAAATTAAGGTATGACATAAGAATTGAGAGGAAGAATGCTGTTTTGTCACAGCCTTGTATCAGTTTTTTAAGAAATTTTTTCAGAGTGTTATGTTGAAATTGCACTGTTATGTAAATGTCTGTTATGAACTTGAAGCCATATTTTGTGTGACAATCCATTTAAACTGTGGACTGCTTTCACAAATTCAGATTTAGGACAGATTTCCTGTGGTAATTGGTTTTTATTTTAATTTCTTTATGCTTAACTTTTGCCTTCAGTGCTTTGATGCTGTTGGTTGAGCGGCAGGAAGAGCATCCGACCTGTAAAAATTGAGTGGTGAGGTAGTGGGATGGTTGTCTGTCTGGAGTGAGGTGCAAATGATTGCATATGGTCCAGCTGATGCCACTGCCGCCCCATCATATCTTGCTGCAGTAAAATCCAGAATGGTTTATCTTTCTGGTCCTAGCTTACCCAGGTTGTCGGTAAAAAGGCTGTTAAACAGATGTAGTAGTGGTAGCTCTTTATGCTTAACTTTTACTGCAAGACACGGTATATGCTATGGCCATCTGCCCAATACAACTCAGTTCTATCAAAACGGCTAAACATAAACAATTCCGCACAATGGCTCACGGACTCTAGTTTTTTGATGCCAAAGATCGTTATGAAATTCTAATGCGGTCATCTGCAGTGGGGTGACCAAACACATGTGGGATAGTCAATTTGCATCTTTGACAACTCACTGCATCTCGAAAATGGTACAAGATAGACACATACTTTGTGCTGAATGGTAACATTGCCGATGACCGTGAGTGACCCCAGTCACCCCAAATTACCCCTATTTTAGCTTTGCGTCTTCCTGCTTGTCTTTCAAGTGGGTGAAGCTAGACATTTCAAGTTTGATATGTAGATTTACATTGACTAGTACAAGCACATGCATCTTAGATTACCTCTGGAGGGGATGTGTTTAGGGTCACATGATTCCTTTAAATTTTGGGAAATAAGTGATATGTACCTCGGAAACGGTACAATATAGAAACACAGTTTGGAAGACTAATAGGAAATCATGTGTGGCTTGTCAAATGGCACTTGTGCCAATGACTGAGTGACCTTGAAGGCCACTTTAGCCGTTCGAAACCTTTCTGACTTCCGTTTGTTGGGAACGATAGCACATAGTAACTGCAGTATGTTTCCGCATGAATTACAAAGTGCACCTTCGTTGTCTAAACTGAAGGACTTCTCAAGGTCATGCATAGTCACGTATTCTGTCAAAATTGGTAATATCTCGGAAGCGGTGCAAAATAGAGACGTTATTACCATTGACTGGAAGCTAGACATGTATATGGCCTGTTGAACAGTGGCATTTCTGGTTATGCATCTATTTTAAGCCTTTCAAATAGAGTTCTTTTATACAGATGATCCTCAGTATATGCGTGGTATATGCTATGGCCCGATGTCTGTGTGTGTGTGTCTGTCACAAGCCCATATTCTGTCGAAACAGTTGGACCGATTGAGCTGGTATTGGCATACTGGCTCAGTTGTGTTACAAAGGAATTTGGGGTATGTTAATAAATAAGGAAACTTCCTGTGGGTGGAGCTTTGTCCCAAAATCTGAACTTAGCCGATTTTTCTGATTTTCTTTGCAGTGGCACGACGGTCGTTACATTGTTGTCAACTTAGTTTGACTGACGACCATCGCCAGTTTGTCACATTGAGCTACCTTTGTGTACTGCACGATGGGGCGTGGCACACAGTGTCGTGCGGCTTGCCTGTTACAGCTGAGACTTGTCTCTTGTGGTTCCATGTGCAGGACATACAAATATGATTGCAGTATTTGATGCAATGCCAGTGATCTCTGTTGTTGTATATTTATGTTTGTGTTGGTTACTAGTGTTGTATAATATGTTTATGATACTGATTTTTTGTTTCCTTATTCTTATTTTATGAAATGTGCATTTTGTCATTTACTATAAGAAAAAACTGCAAGTGACGAAACATGCCTTTCAGACTGTAGTGTTCCGTTTGATTATTAATAAAGAGTCACCAGAGTTTCTATTGTAGCAGTTTCCTAGATGAACACGATCAGCATGTGACTTGTTGTCTATAATTGTTTTATATTGCACTTGCTGTTGCGGATTACAACACAAGAATGCTAGGAGCAGTTGTTGCAGAGCACGCTGTGAATACAAGTATGAATACAGACTCCAGAGTTAACACAGACACAGAGGAGTTGATGCGTCAAAACAGCAGATAAAACTTATTGTAAAAGTGACTTGCCTGAAAGGACTTGAGGGAGACCTGAAGTTTGACATTAACGACTAGGACACATCTGTGTTTTAATTGATTTTGTGCATTTTGTAGCTAATTTTGAGAAGCGAAAAGAGCAAAGAGGCAGTCAGATGGAAGAACCTATACTTGTGAAGGCCAAGAAGGCACGAGTGCTCCGTATTCAGGATGAGATTGATCGCAGTTCAGAAGCTTTAATAGGTAAACAACTTTGACAGTTGCTGCCTTGTTTGTTTAAACATAGCCAGTAGTTTATCAGTGTGCTAGCATGCTGCAGAGTTTACATTTAGTTTGGTTGACATCCAGATGCACAAATGAGACATGCATGAGAAACACGCATTGGCTTTAGTTTTATCTTGTTATTAGAGTTTTTGTTTTGTTGTAAGAGCAATGATATTACCTTCATGATACCTATGCTACACGAGGAGTTTTTGTTACCGACCACGCTATTAGTCCGTTTAGAACAATCGGTCCAATGTGTTTGGACAATAACATTTGAAGTAAATGATCTACGATCTGGATATTTGGCATGCTGGTTCATCTTGACACTGTCCAGTCAGATACAGAGGTCAAGGTCATAGGTCAAAGTTCAGAGTCACAGGAAGAAAAATGTTCCTAAAGAGGTTGGTATGAACTCAAGTGGGGGGCTTTTTGTAGTGTGAACGATTTTCATGTGAACTGTAATTTTATGGAAGACACAGTATTAAACACCTCCCATTGTTTCAGCCTTATTATGGTCGCCCTATGTAATAGGGCAGACCATTATATTTTCATCCTGTTTCTTTCTTCTTTCTTCTTCTTTTTTTTTCCTCGCCTAATCTCAGCGGTCGGAGATTGGATGTTTACCATACTT
>Ga0056108_1000450_pt1 | contig 12157 bp, 10 predicted proteins | sample WorMetG1BERMUDA1_FD_83875 | JGI IMG/M metagenome (GOLD analysis project Ga0056108, IMG submission 83875) | Marine gutless worms symbiont microbial communities from Max Planck institute for Marine Microbiology, Germany - Inanidrilus... ... | reverse complement strand
GTGGTAATGTGTTTAATGTGTTAACTAAACATTTATGTTTTTACCTAGATGGTTTTGTGTCGGTTTTGCAATGGTGCATCATGCTTATAATTTCTAATTGCATATGGAATTCAACTGTGCATTTATTATGGCAGTTTTTAGTATTTTTAGTTCCGCTGGTGCTGTTTTTTTTGGAGTTTCTTCAGCAGTATTCTGAAGGTGTCATAATGGCACAATGGGTTGGTCGTTGGACTTACGTTCAAGAGGTCGCAGGTTCAACTCACGGTCACGATGTGGCTGTGTAACGACTGGGAAAGTTGTTTACACCATTGTGACCCTGTCACCAAGCAGTGTGATCTGGTACCAGTCAATGGGCAGTGATGCTGAGTGGCTGGGAAGGTAACCTTAGGTCTGGCATCACACTGGCCATGCATTACATTCTTCAGTGGGTCTAGCCACCTATGGTCTCAACGCCTATGATGGGGAGATGAGCACCATGCCTATGCTTCAATGGAGTACGGCGCCCATTACCTTAGTATTTTGACAGATCTGGTAATATTACTTGAATGCATTTATACAGTTTTAAGAACTGATTTTCAACATTTCATTGTGCATTACATTCTGTCTGTAGTCCTGATCAAGCTATATAAATACTATTTACAGTTGCAGCTGTATCACTCTTATAGTTGTTTTTCAACTGGCAAGTTTCTACCATTATTTTTTTTTTTTTGACATTTGCAGTAGTAGTATTATTTAAGGTACGGAGATGGTGCAGGTAACACCATTGAGGAGAACTCTAGCGTCTTCTCCCTAATCCGAATGCACTAGTTGCCTTCAGTGCTTTGACACTGTTGCTTGGGCAGCAGGAAGGGCATCCGGCCTGTAAAAAATACGGGGGGATGGTGGAGGTGGGCACTGGTTAGTCCGGATGGAGTGGTACCCAGCCGGATGGTCAGTGTGTCTGCCTCTGTTAATCTTCCCTTTCACCATAAAGTCCAGAAGTTCTCTTCTGGCACCGGCTCACCCGGCTGGTCCCGGAAAAAGGGCCGTAAAATGGTTGTGGTGTGTGATTGCAGTAGTATTATTGATATTAGTAATAACTTAAAACATCGTTTGTTATGCCTGTTAAAGGGACTGATGAAGTTCGAGCTCTCTGCGATGATCATATACATCTCTTACTATGTCATCAGCGTGTTTGAATTGCTTTTATTCAGCTTTGCTGATAGCAGCGTATTGCCTGACGTTGATGATCCACAAGTATGTGTGATGTTTACTTGTAATTTATATTTGAGTAATTAATTGTAAAATTTTTTCTAATGCCATCATAACAAAATTTTAACATAGAATGTTCATTTAACTGGTCTGAAATGACCTTATGGTTCTCAGAACTGTCACTTGAAGTTCGTTCGCCATTGTTATGGCCGCCCTGTGTAGCAAATGCAGACATTATATTTTTGTCGTGTTTCTTCTTCGTTCTTCTTTTTTTCCTCGCCTAATCTCAGTGGTCGCAGACTGGATGTCTACTAGACATCTACACATTTTTCATTGCCTTGCTGAAAATACAGGACTCAAAAATAACGCAAAAGATCGCCATCTCTGCACCATTGCACAACTTTGTCGGGTTGTGTCTTCACAACTGAGGCATGTATCGACAATCAGAAAAAACTTGTTAAACAGTAACACCTCCTCCACATGTCCTCACAACATGGTGAACTTCGGCCCACTAACGGCTTAGATCGGTTCGGGTGTTTGGGGCACCCCAGCAAATTTCAACGGGTTTCGCGTCTTGGCAGCTTTACTGCATGGCACTGTAGTAGTGGGCATCAGCCAAACTTTGCGGCATTGAACAGAGGGCGCCACCTATATTTGGCAGGGCGGCCATCACGTTCGGCATTGGCCCACATTCTAGTTTTTACTACACGAGTGACATCAAATAAGTAGATACTGATAAAATAAGTTAATGATGATTTATGTTTTAAGAAATTTGAAATTTAGTTACTTGATCAAAGTTAACTTCTAATTAATCACTAATTTGGAAAAGCATGTTGTTAATAATTTAATCATTATTACTGAGCTTTTTTGAGCCATTTGATGAATTAGTAAGGTTTTTGAGTAACTCTTTACTGATCAATTACAATTTTCATCTGTTTTTATTTTCTCTAGTTTTAAAGTTCCGTTTGTTGTTTGATTTTACCATGTGATGTAAAGTATATAAGTGACTTCAAAAACCCATTTTTATTTTTATTATAACTATTATCGTTTTACCTGTTCAGAATCTTGTGTGTGCAATTGTGCATACAGTTATGTCCTGCAGAGAAATCATCTTTTCTGTCTCGAATTACATTCTGGTGGGTGAACAGGTTGGTAATGCATCACATTGCCAGTAATGACTATTTTCTTTACTAGTTTATCGTACTGGCTAGACTTGTTCTCCACATGTTTAATTAGAAGTATGCATATGATGAACACAATTCACAGTTTCTTGCCGTGCCAGCATGAGCCATTGCGAGGCCTCGAGTCATCTTCTAGATTGGAAGTCGATGTTGGTCGTGCATTTGAAATTTTGTGACATTACAAAGTAATGCAAGGTCTAGTATAACAATTAGTGATGGTACTGCTTGTATGCACTCTTCTTGTGGGGCTGCCTAGTGATCGTTCCACACTAACTTGTTCGGACAGCTGCTCGTGTTGGCTTTCAGATGTTAGACCTTACAGGTCATACATTTGTAAATAGCTGTTGATCATTTGGTATGTAGTGTGTAAAATCACTGTAGTATAACAATGCTAACCATTATTTCAGCCAAACAGACAGTGCCTGCATTGTGTAATCTATGCAAATGCACTAAGCACTGCTTTTTGACATACTGTGTTAGTGTTGTCTAGATTTTGCTGATTGATAGGACTTCATAGTAGTTCATAATGGTGAGCTTTGTTAATCAAATGTGCCGAAGGTGTTGCAGTAGTTTTGCATAGCTGTATGATATCATCAACGGATTCTGAAATTCCATTGTAAGTCTGCAGTACTTTCTGTCTATTTTTTGGGAAATTGCTGTTACTTCTTCTGTGCTTTAGACTGTTGCCGTTATAGTGTTGTGGTTGCCTACTGTAGTTGCATATAACGTTGAGTTCCTTGTCGTGACTGTGGTGCAGTCTTGTGTGGAAGGGCTACAAACAGCCATTGACTGAGGAGTCGCTCTGGCGACAGCCGGAAAGTGAGAAAGCGGAGCTGTTTGGTTCGTTGCTGGAGCAAGCTTGGCAGCAGGAGTTGAACAGATGCAACTGGTAAACAATGTGTATTTGCAAAGATTGCTGCTAGTAAGCAAGAGAATTACCTAAGCATCTGCGTGATGCATTATGGTGATTGTATTGAACTGTCCGGTGTTCTCAGTGCTGCCGACTACTGTCTATCACTGGCCAAAGCCCACACTCAATTCAGAGTAAATTCTAAGTCTTATATGTTTTGGTCTGTTCAGGTGGGATGTGGCATATCTGATGGTCTTGTCATGAAATATATGTTTGTGACGCATTTGGTGGTGAACGAAATAGTGTTTAGCATAGGGCTTTATGCTTTACTAGGGGCTTTGCTCCTAGACCTGTCTGTCTCGTTGCCCATCGGCTGTAGCAGCAGGTAAGCCAGCCTGCATTGAGCCTGCAGCTGGCAACAGGCTGGCTGCGTGTGTCGACCACGCCCAGTCAGCCCATGTGCAAGCCCTTCAGGGCCAGCCCGTCAGCAACACGCTTCCGTCACCGACACTGACACATTCCTGAACTCACTTCGGGTTTTAATAGTATAGATTTACTTCATTTAGCTTTGATGTAATGGTTACTGTGCTTTTGTGAACTTTATTCATCTGGTAATTGCTGACGAGCATTTTAAAATAAGTACACATTTTAATAGCCACAACCTGCCAGTGTAGACGATTATGCCAGTAATGTGTTTTGTAGTTAATGTAACTTGCAAATGTGATTATGAAGTGTACTGTTTAGTTGATATATAACAAAACCTGCCTCACAAATCCCAAAGGATTGCAGATACCTTTACTAGTGGAGCAGAGTCTGCCCGGATTTTGAAGTCCACATACTATGGAGTCTTCTTTGATAGCACTTGCAGATGCAGAAGCTGTTTGTTGACAATGCAAAACGTCTGTGCAGCAGTTGACAAACAGGAAGTTTCAAGAAATGCAGTAACAGTAACAATACTGGCATGCACTAAAAACAAGGGCATAGGCCTATGTGTCGATGTTCCGATGTCAAAATGTCTCCTGTTTTATATTTAAAACTAGAATGTGGGCCAGTGCCCAACGTGATGGTTGCCCTGCCGAACATAGGTGGCGCCCTCTGTTCAACGCCTTGTTCAACGTTGCAAAGTTTGGCTGACGCCCACTACTAGATGCCGTGCAGTAACGCTGCCAAGATGCTAAACCCCTTGAAATTTTCAGGGGTGCCTCAAACTACCGGATCGATCTCAGCCGCTAGTGGGCCGAAGTTCACCATATTGTGCGGACATGTGGAGAACATATTGCTGCTTCAAAAGTTTTTTTCCGATTGTCGATACGTGCCTTAGTTGCGAAGATATAGCCCGACAAAGTTGTGCGATGGTGCCCAGATGGCAATTTTTGGCGACTTTTTTGCATCGTGTATTATCAACGAGCCGCATGCAGCAGGTTTCAGTCCTGCATCTTAAATTCACATTAAGGCCACACCATGTGTGGAAGTATGGCAGACATCCAATCTGCGGCGGCTGAGATTAGGCGAGGAAAAAAGAAGAAGAAAGAAGAAACCATGGCAAAAATATAATAGTATGCCTTATTACATAGGACGACCATAACAACGTCTCCAGTCCGTTTGCAGATGTGATAGAAAGTGTTATCCTATGCAGATTATGTATGTAGATGAGAGGGTGGTAGATGTGGAGCAAAATTGTGGCATACCCACATATCTGGTTTGCTTCTGGGTGACCCAGATTAATCTGGAGTAATTCTTGTAAACTGTGCAAAAACGAAAAGTACTAGGTTACGTCAGCCAAGCGCTTGTCTGATCGGAGACATTTCCTGCACATTCTCCTATGAGATTTTGTTTTGTAATACTCATATTTTCTGAGTTTGATTTCTTCTTTGCTGCGTTGACCTAGTTATAAGATTGTAAGACAATGCTGAACAACCAAAAGCTACCTTTTTCAGAATACAATCTGGAAGTTCATAGATGTAAGAAATATTCCTCATTATTTCTTGTAGCATCTCATTTTCTGTGACGTGTTTTCTACAGCTGCGAGATGTTGCATGAAAGTTGCAGGATTTACTTACATATTTCATGGTTTTTGAGATTTGCCTTCAGTGCTTTGATGCTGTTGGTTGGGCAGCAGGAAGGGCATCTGACCTGCAAAAACTTGAGTGTTGAGGTACTAGCGTGCTTACCTGTCTGGAGCGAGGTGCAAATGATTTGCATATGGTCTAGCTGATGCCGCTGCCACCCCATCATCTCTTACTGCCATAAAATCCAGAATGGTTTACCTTTCTGGTGCCGGCTTACCCAGGTTGTCCTGGAAAAAAGGCCGTTAATTGGATGTAGATGTAGTGTAGTAGTTCATGGTTTTGAGAATGGACCTTTGTGCCTGTAGGTCCAGTCAGACTGTTTATCAGCTGCGGAGACCTGTCGTTGAACGGAATTCAGAAAGTGACACACTGACAGACAGCACAACTGCACTGTTGAATACTGATGTCGAACCGGACAGCATACACGTCCGCAGCAGACAGAAAAAGCCGTCGCTGCTCCGTGCTCTTATGCGTGTTTTTGGTCCGATGCTGCTATGGGCTCATTTGTGCAAATTGGCTGCAGACATTCTAACATTCATAGCACCTCTGTTGCAAAGGTCTGCTTGCAAGTTGTCTACATTGCTACAGCAATACTGATGTAATTTTTGTGTGAATTGAATTTTACTGACAACATGCATCATTATGGCCGCCCTGTGTAATGGGGGCATTATATTTTTGTCCTGTGCTTTCTATCTTTCTTCTTCTTCTATCTTTTTTTTCATTGCCTAATCTCAGCCGTCGCAGATTGGATGTTTACCATACTTCAACACATGGTGTGGCCTTAGTGCGAATTTAGAATGCAGGTCTGAAACGTGCTGCATGCAGCTCACTGTAAATACAGGATGCAAAAAATCGCCATCTCGGCACCATCGCGCAACTTTGTTGGGCCATATCTTCACGACTAAGGCACGTATTGACAATCGGTAAAAACTTGTTAAACCGCAATACCTCCTCCACATGTCCTCATAATATGGTGAACTTTACTACCAGCTGAGATCTGTTTGCGAGTTTGAGGCACTCCTGCAAATTTCAATGGGTTTCATGTCTTGCTAGCATTACTGCACAGCACTCTACTAGTGGGCGTCAGCCAAACTTTGCGGCATTGAACAGAGGGCGCCACCTATATTCGGCAGGGCAGCCATCACGTTGGGCATTGGCCCACATTTCTAGTGTTTATTATATGCTACTTGTCCCTTTTGCTGCCATGTTTATTCATAAACAGTATTTTGTTTTGGTTTTTTTGTGTAAGATTTGGGAAAGATGAAGCTGTTAATCAGCACCATCGATTTATTACGCCTGATGTTAGCATAAGACAGTAGCAAAATAAAGTACATATACATGCACGTAAATATGCCTTCAGGGCTTTGACACTGTTGTTTGGGCAGCAGGAAGGGCATCTGGCCTGTAAAAACTGAGTGTTGAGATACTGGCATGTTTATCTGTCTTGAGCGAGGTGCAAATGATTTGCATGTGGTCCAGCTGATGCAACTGCTACCCCGTCATCTGTTGCTCCAGTAAAATCTAGAATGATTTACCTTTCTGGTGCCAGCTTACTCAGGTTGTGCTGGAAAAAAGCGGCCATTAAACAGGTGTAGTAGTAGGTAGTAGTAGTAGTAGTAGTAGTAGTTGTAGTAGTTAGTAGTAGTAGTACATGCATGTAAAACTATCCTACGATGTGTCTCAAAAAACGTCCCTCCTTTGCCTTGCTATAATCTTGACTTCAATGATCTGATCATGATACTTTTTGGTAGAAGTGTTGCTGAGAAAGTAAGAAATCAGATGATGCTTTGTTTTCTCACCTCACCTATCTAGTGCTTCTGCATTACCTTGCAAAATAGGAAACCCAGAAGACTGCACTGGTGCATTGTGCATGCAACACAGTCCAACTTCTGCAGCGCTCTCAACTTCGTTTATCCTGAACTGTGCCCCCATCAGTCAATAGCTGAATGCATTGATTACAAGATTTAGGGAGTCATACAGCAGCGTATGAGTCGTGAGTCAAAAGGATGAAGAAATCAAGCAGCTGGTTGAATTCAGGCAATGCACTAATACAGCTTTTGAGTGAAAACTGAAAAATGCAATTTTCGTGTTTTCCCATTTTGCTAGGTAGTGCGGAAACACACGTTACTTGAGATGGCATAGTAAGGCATCTTTTGATTGCTTACTTTATCGGTAACATTTCTGCCAAAAAATATCAAAATCCGTTCACATCCATCAAAGTTACAGCAAGCCAAAGGTGGGATGTTTTTTGAGACACGGTGTGTATTAGAAAAATAAATCGAGAACCAGTCTTTAGTAACTGTCACACAAAGTATCATTAGGATTAACATGGTACTTAACAGCCAATGCAAAGATAGTGTCTTTGCTAATCGTGCAGTGAACCACATTCACACCATATAGTATTTTATTCCAAAACATCAGTTTTGTCACAGGTAACGTAATGGATACAGGAAAACGACAATAGTAAAACTGCAGTGGTTTAACACTGTCATACCAATGTGCATTGAATGTTTTACAAGAAGCATCATTAAATTTACGTGGGCGCAGTTCTTCATTTGTCTTCAGTTTTGTGTAGCAAAGAATGGCACTAGATGAAGGCTGTTTTTACTATTGGTGTCCAGTGTGATATCTGCTAAAGTCCTGATGTATATCAACACATTGCAAATGTCAGCCAAGATCTGTAAACTAAACGTTTCCTGTACTTGCAGTTTGCTGGTGAAGTACACAATGTATGAGTCTGTTGAAACATGGAAGGGTTACATCTATGCCATGCTGATGTTCTTGACGGCCGTCGCAAACTCTCTGCTCATGCAGACAATGTTTAAACTCAGCTTTGACATTGGTGGCCGAACCAAAAGTGGCATTTTGTCCATGGTTTATAAGAAGGTAAGGACGATTAAAATGCATTCAAATGTTTTGTGGAGATGTCAGAATCACTTACAGATGTCTGCAGTAAATGATAGTTTTCTGTTATGTTCTTCAAATTGATAAGATTCAGCGTTGCCAATTTCGATATGACTCAACATGACTTTGGACATAGTAACTGCCTCGCTGCACAACAATGGAGGTAGACGGAATGAAGTTCGAGGAAAACATGAGAAGGAAAAGGAAAATGTGACGGGATGGTGTTAAACAGGACACAAGAAGTTTTGGTCTGTCGAGAAAGGATGCAGAGATTTGGAATGTGTGGGCGAAGAAAACTGTGGCAGCTAGCTAACTCAAGTTCACTTACCCTATGACCATCATCCCACTGTCTGTGTTTGTTTGTGCAGTGAAATGGGCATCTCAGACTCATACTGGGACTGTATACTGTTATTAGTTTTATTATGCATGCTGTATTTTAATGATGGGTACTGGCATAAAGGTACTAACGACCCTTCCCCAGGAGTCGATAAGTCAAGAAATGGTGGGGCCATTTGGTGATTTTTTCTTGGTTGGGTCAGTGCTTTGACTTCTTTTCAGTGGTTTGGTTGGGTGATGGGAAGGCTATCCAGCCTGTAAAGAAAACTTATGCCAATTATCCCCAGAGTTCCAGCTTGCATCCATCCCGCGATGACGACATAGTGCGAACGGCCGTCTGGGCGGGATCTGTGTGCGTGAACGCAAAATGTTAGCGAATACATGGTTGTACTCCCTCTATGCCTAGTTTGATATTGTGAACGGTCCACGAATAGTTTAGACAGTACAGATGATTTAGATAACATTGATGAGGAGAACTCTAGCATCTTTTCCATAATCCTGATGCACTAGTTGCCATCAGCAGGAATACATGAGCAGTAAAACTGCTCTAAGAATAGCCTCCAGTTCTTAGCAGGGGGTGCCGGCTAACACGGGTTGACCTGTACAGCGGCCGTTGACCTGTGTAATGTCCATAAAGTAGCTGTCTGTCTGCCTTGTATTCATTTAGTTTAGAGTTGTTACTTGAAGGTTGGTGGATGTTCTGCTAGGCATTGACGATAAGCAGTGAGGCTCGACGCTCAACAACTGTTGGAGAGATAGTGAATCTGATGTCAGTCGATGCGCAGCGACTTCGAGACGTAACGTCGTACCTTTGGGTGTTCTGGTCCTGCCCTCTGCAGATCATTGTTGCCCTCATCTTCCTGTACATGGTGCTTGGTGTCTCTATATTTGCTGGCTTCGGTGTTATGGTGGCTCTGTTTCCAGTTAACCTCATCGTTGCTGGTATTCAGTCCAAGCTTGAGGTTTGTAGTTGGTTTAGCCTGCAACAAAACATTTATATTGTAAATGTGTAGTTACTAGATAGTTCTCCGATGGTACGGAGATGGTGCAGGTAACACCATTGAGGAGAACTCTAGGGTCTTCTCCTTAATATCAGTGTGCTAGTTGCTGTCAGCAAGGTCATGCGGGCTGAAATAACAAACATTACAGTTGGTTATAAAAACGGATGTTTCTGACAAAATCAATAATTGTACGATTGCTGAATGCTGACACTTACAAACAACTTTTTAAGGCAACGGATAGTGAAAAATTTTACGGATATCCCACAAATTAGTATATTCCACTAGAATGTGGTTTACTGTTGGTGGAAGTCTGCAAGACTCACACATTGGCAGACAATAAGTATGCATGTGTGAGGTAACAATGACTAGTTAGGACTTTGTTAGTAAGTCCTGAATCATGCCAGGAAATATTGTTGCTATGTCTAACACTACCAGCAGTGGGGTAAGTAACACAGTATATTACCTTCGCAATAGTTCCATATATCCAGCCACTTGTCCAAGCAAAACAAAACAATATGAGGGATGAATTCACTTGCTAGAAGTTTCATATTTTCATTCCGCAAAGACAGCTGATTTGGCTGTATCATCAGGCATCTTATTGCATGGCATATTAAGTTATTAACATGGCGTGTTATCCAGCACAAGACAATTGTTTTGCCACTGAGTGTAATCTTTGATAACATTATACACCACGTCTAATTCAAGCTTGTGTCCCCTGAGAGCGTCAAGGCAAGGTCACCAAAGGTGGGTCAACAAGTTGATGGGACAGCCAATGACTTTGGATTGGCAGAACACAGATGGCATCCGTTGCTGTGCCATGCAGGTGACGAAGTGCAAGCACATGCAGCCACATTCAAATTGTCCTGAATACACAACCACTGGAGTTCATGGAGTAAAGGGGGCTGATGTCTTAATATTCTTTGCTAAGTACACCATGTTTCATAAAATCGGGACCCCTTTGTATTTTGGCAATAGCTTTTTCAAATGTTGATCGATTTGAATGAAAATTACATCAGTGTATTCGTTGAGAAATTTGCTTTCAGGGATGTGGTTTGCAATTGCACATTTTATATATATTCTTCGTATAGCATAATATAATTGCAGTTACAAAATGTAGCACATAACACACATTGTACTGAACAAAACAACCAGTTTTTACTGAACAAAACAGCGGTATTTCAAAGAGTTGGGTCAGAAAATTCCGATACAAAATATCAGAAATGATAATGTTCACATTTTGTGCTCAAACTATCCTCCACCTGCAGCCACACATACTCGGAGTCTCTTTCGCCACTCTGCAACTGCTTTATCAATTATGTGCTGGTCCAGCTTGTCCCATTCCTCCGCAATCTGGTGTTGTAGCTTGTCAACATCCTTAAATCTTGTCTTGTAAACCTGTTCTTGCAGTAAGCCCCAGATCTTGTAGTCGACTGGATTTAGATCGGGCTGTTATGTGGTCACAAATTTGGTGGAGTAAAGTCTGGCGTCTCAACTTTCATAAGTTCGACAGTTTTGTGAGCCAGATGTGGATGTGACGTCACAATTTTCAAAGAATGTCTAAAAGTTAAGTAAGTAAAGGTATCATATATCTCAAGCCAGTTTTCTGCTGAACACTTTTGGTATATCTATTATTGAAATTGGTCTACAAGTTAATATGTTATTGAAAAAGTGCAAAGTGGTCCCGATTTTATGAAACACGGTGTAGATCAGCAAGTGGTGGTGTTAATTACATGATAGTGACCATAATTGAATATCCCATAATAGAGCCGATCTATATTATCTTACATGTTGAAATGGCAATGTCACACGTAACATTGTTGCTTTACGCATCTGCATTACCGTGATCATGACTTTCACGGATTAATTAGCATATTTTTCTAAATTACCTTTTCCACTGTGGTTTGTTTTCAGACAAAGCTGATGCTACTGAAAGATGAAAGAATGAAAGTTATGAATGAAGTTCTGTCTGGTGTCAAGGTAATAATTCAGGCTCTGAATGTTGCATTTGTCACTTTGGCTGTATGTATATGTGCATGTGCACAGTAGTGAGTAGTGCCAAATTGTTTTGCAGAACATAAGAGTATACATACAGTATTCGGTCTGTTGCAGTCTGATTATGGTCGCCCTATGGAATAGGGCAGACCATTATATTTTTGCCCTGTGGTTTCTTCTTTCTTTCTTCTTTCTTTTTTTCTTTTTTTTTCCGCGTCGCCTAATCTCAATGGTCGGAGATTGGATATCTGCCATACTTCCACACATGGTGTGGCCTTAGTGCGAGTTTAGGATGCAGGTCTGAAACGTGCTGCACGCGGCTCGCTGAAAATGCAGGATGCAAAAAATCGCCATCTGCGCGCCATCGTACTACTTGGTCGGGCTATATCTTCGCAACTAAGGCATATATCGACAATCGGAAAAAAAAATCGTTAAGCAGCAGTATCTGCTCCAGATGTCCCCACAATATGGTGAACTTCAGCGTACTAGCGGCTGAGATCGGTCTGGTAGTTTGGGGCACCCCAGCTAATTTCAAAGGCTTTCGCGTCTTGGCAGCATTACTGCATGGCAGTCAAGTAGTGGGCGTCACTCAAACTTTGCATCGTTGAACAGAGGGCGCCACCTGTGTTCGGC
>Ga0056108_1000449_pt1 | contig 12189 bp, 10 predicted proteins | sample WorMetG1BERMUDA1_FD_83875 | JGI IMG/M metagenome (GOLD analysis project Ga0056108, IMG submission 83875) | Marine gutless worms symbiont microbial communities from Max Planck institute for Marine Microbiology, Germany - Inanidrilus... ... | reverse complement strand
GCCCAGGAAACTGGCGAGCGCGGTGCCGAAAATCAGAAACGGGAAAAGCGCAAGCAGGGTCGACAGCGCCACATGGCTGGCCATCGCCCAGCCATCGTCGCGGTTGAAATGGGTGATGGCGCCTTACATATGTTCAACGAGAAACCGCCTTGTGGCGCGCATCCACCGCAGTCGGTCAAATCGCGGCGGACCATAGGAGTATGCATTCCAGTTTGCAACGGGTCTTTCCGCAATAATTTGGCAGCGGGTCACCGTCATCGACAAACGGACCGCCGCCGTCTCATATCACAAAATAACCTGACAAATCTGGGACATGGATAAACGCAATCTGCGTCTGCGTGAAACCGGCGATCCTGTGGAAAAGCTCCGTATGGCGGTTCCGTCGGAACTGATTCGCAAGCCGTTGACGAAAGCGCTGAAGCGCTCCGACCGCATCCACGGCAGCGGGCCGCGCTTTGATGGCGTGATGATGTTCAAGAGCCCGGTGCCGGGCGCGTCACGACCTTTATCGCGGACGCACTTGAGGTCACCGGCAAGCCTTCTTGGTCAAGCAAAATGTTCGGTCCGCAATGACGATCCGTTGACTCGCACGGATGCCGGAACACCATTGTTCCGGTCATCTCAATCATGGGAAACGGCCGATTGGGATTTCGTTCACTGGCTCTGTTGACAAGCGGTCCGGAGTGTTCAACAGAGTGTCGAAGTTCGTTGAAACTCGAACACGCAGAAAGAGACCGTTGTCATATAGCATTGTGGAAAGCGGCTGCGCCAACGGCGCGGGTCTCAACCACCTGTATCACCCGCAAGGCCGCAAGGGGGCAAGGCCGCTTGGCTAAGCAACGATGCGTATTCTCACCGCCCGGCGTAACCTTAACAGGTCCGTAAACGCGCGTTCGTTCGAGATCCCTGCCCAACCGCATGTCCGGTGCCAGATCCCCTAGAATAAACTGCGGCCGTAGCGATCAAAATCAGAGGACCCACCAAGCTTGACCGAGTTCGAATTGAATGATCCTTACCCGGATGCAGAAAACGGCAACCCCGGCGCTTTCGCGATTCTGAAAGCCGAAATCGTCGGGGCTTTCGAACGTCTTAATCTGGCATTCCACATCGCCTGGGGCGACACCAGGGCGCGTTATCGCCGTTCGGTGCTCGGGCCATTCTGGCTGGTTCTGGGCACTGCGATCGGGGTCGGCGGGCTTGGGTTCGTATGGAGCAATCTGTTTGATATCGACCGCAGCATATTCATCCCGTCGCTGACGGTCGGCCTCGTGGTCTGGTACCTTTTGTCCGGGAGCATCGTCGGAGCGACAGCCGCGTTCTACCACAACCGTCAGCTATTGTTGAACATGCCGGTGTCGTCGATGCTGGTCTCAATACAGTTGCTGTTGCGAGAGCTTGTCAACTTTGCCCACAACCTCGTCATCGTCCTCGTCGTGTTGGTGATATTCCCGCAGCCTTTCGGCCTCACCACGCTTCTGGTGATTCCCGGGCTGGTTCTGGTCTGCATCAATCTTCTGTGGTTCATCCAGCTGATCGGATATTTCGGCGCGCGATTTCGCGACCTGGAACCCCTGGTCACCGCCATTATGCAGCCCCTGTTTTTTCTGACGCCGGTCATCTTCCGACCGGAACAGTTGGGCGACAGCGCTTTCATCCTCAATTTCAACCCTCTCGCCTATTGGCTGTCGCTCATACGGGATCCGATCATGGGTCAGGCGCCGACACTCCTGACCTGGATCGTTTCGCTGCTCATGGCCGTGTTGGGATGGTCGGCCGCGCTCTACATCACGGCGAAGAAACGCCACCGCCTTGCTTATTGGATCAATTAGATGGCACGAATCGAACTCCGCAACGCCACGGTCGAATATCCAATCTACAACGCCGGCAGCATGTCCTTGCGCAACAAACTGGTGTCCGTCGGCACTGGCGGCACCATTTCCCGCAACGTCGGCAATATCGTCACGGTCACGGCATTGGACAAAGTCAGTGTGGTGTTGAAGGATGGTGACCGGGTTGGCCTTATCGGACACAACGGCGCCGGGAAGTCCACACTGCTTCGCACCATGGCGGGCATTTACAGCCCGTCCTCGGGACACGTTTTCGTCGAGGGCCGAATATCGACCATATTCCAGCTGGACGCGGGCCTGGATCGGGAGCTGTCGGGATATGAGAACATCGTCAGAATGGCCATGTTCCTGGGCGCGAGCAGGGCCGAGGCACGGCGATTGATTCCGGAAATCGAGGACTTTACGGAGTTGGGCAACTTCCTGGCCGTGCCGGTTCACACCTACTCGGCCGGTATGCTCACCCGATTGACATTTGGTATCGCAACTGCCATGCAGCCGAATATATTGCTCATCGATGAAGTCCTGGGAGCGGGCGATATGGACTTCCAAAATAAAGCTCGCTTGAGGCTGCAAACTCTAATCGAGAGCTCAAGTATTTTCGTGTTGGCATCTCACTCAAGTGAAATGATTAATTTATACTGCAACAGGACACTGTTTTTTGAGCATGGCAGATTGTTGCGCGACGAGAGAAATTAGAAATTTATCTATATTCAATTCGATACACTCGATAGAAGCTTCCATCCAGCTTTTTGAGCATTGAGACCGGGAAAATTGTAACATGAGTCAAAGAAGAGCGGTAATCACGGGGGTGACCGGCCAAGATGGGGCATATCTTTCGGAATTTCTCCTCGAACAGGGTTATGATGTTCACGGTCTGCTCAGACGGAGCGCGTCCGCTGACGTGATCGATGCACGGCTGAAGTGGCTCGGGATAGACGACAAGATCGCCCTGCATGACGGAAATCTTAGCGATCTTTCGGGGCTGATCCGCGTCTTTCGCGACGTCAAACCCACGGAGATCTACAATCTGGCGGCCCAGTCTTTCGTGAAGTCCTCGTGGCAGCAGCCCCATTTGACAGGGTCGGTGACGGCTCTCGGAGTCGTGAATGTGCTCGAAGCCATGCGGGCGGTGATCCCCGAGGCAAGGTTCTACCAGGCATCGTCCTCCGAAATGTATGGGCTGGTGCAGGAGCCCATCCAGTCGGAGAAAACACCGTTTTACCCGCGTTCGCCCTATGCCGTCGCCAAGCTTTACGGGCACTGGATCACCGTGAATTACCGGGAGAGTTTCGGATTTCATGCGTCAAGCGGCATCCTGTTCAATCATGAGTCTCCGCTTCGCGGAATCGAGTTTGTGACGCGGAAAATCACCGATGGCGTGGCGCGCATCAAACTCGGCCTGCGGGACCAATTGGCGCTCGGTAATCTTGACGCCAAGCGCGATTGGGGGCACGCGCGCGATTACGTCAAAGCCATGTGGATGATGCTGCAACAGGACACGCCCGACGACTATGTGATCGCCACCGGGCGGACGGTTTCCGTGCGTGAATTCTGCGCGCTGGCATTTCAGCATGCCGGGCTTGATATGCGGGACCACGTCGTCGTCGACGAACGGTATATGAGGCCGGCGGAGGTCGATGTCCTGCACGGCGATGCGTCAAAAGCCAGGGAGAGACTTGGCTGGGTTCCGGAGACGTCGCTCGAAGACCTGGCGGCCGAAATGGTCGATGCCGACGTCAAAAGACTGGAGCACGAGGTCCTGTCCGGAAACATTGGCCCGCAGGGATGACATGCGCTTTCTGATAACGGGCGCCGGCGGATTTGTTGCCCCGTATCTTCGCAAAGCACTGCAAGCGGAATTCGGCCGCGATGTGGCGGTTGTCGCGACCTCAAAATATGGTGGGACGCATCCGTCCTTTGGAGACGTCATCAGACTGGACATCAGCCATCAACCGGATGTTGATGCGGTGATGGAGCAATACAAGCCCACTCACGTCTTCAATCTGGCCGGCATTGCCGCGCCAACCGCTTCCGCGCGCGACCCGGATGCGGCTTGGCGCGTTCACCTTCGAGGTCCCCTGACGATAGCGGACGCCATTCTTAAACATGTGCCCGAGGCATGGCTTTTGAACATCGGCACAGGAATGGTCTACGGTGCGACGGCCCTGCAAGTCGACCGACTCGACGAGACCGCAATGCTTGCACCGATCGACGAATACGCGACCACAAAAGCGGCTGCCGACCTTGCCCTCGGCGCAATGGTCTGGCGCGGCCTGAAATGCATCCGCCTCAGGCCTTTCAATCACATTGGAGCCGGGCAGTCGGAGGCCTTTGCGGTTCCGAGCTTTGCGATGCAAATCGCCCGCATCGAAGCCGGTCTGGCGCCGCCGGTCCTGTCCGTCGGCAATCTCGACACGGAACGGGATATTCTCGACGTGCGCGACGTAGCCACCGCTTATGCGCGCGTCGCGGCCGAGACTGGACAGATGGCTCCCGGAACAATTTTGAATGTCGCATCGGGCAAGTCACGCGGCATGGGCGATTTACTGGACCAACTGCTTCAGCTAAGCCCGGCGGAAATCAAGGTGGGGCAGGATCCCGCGCGCATGCGTCGGAGCGATCTTCCCAGGATCGTGGGAGATTGCAGCCGCGCAAAGGCGCTCTTGGACTGGGAACCGAGATGGTCGCTGGAACAGACGCTGCGGTCCGTGATGGATCATTGCCGCGCTCAGCTCAAATAAGACAGAGACTATTGCCGCCACAGAAGCGCGCTTATGACGCGCGGGGCCCCGGCCGGGTTCGCTTCATTTCCATTCCGTGCTAATCCGCGGCGCGATCAAAACGCTGGAAGAGACATGACATATCGCATTGGCGTCGATGCACGGCTGCTGTCGCAGAAAATCACCGGCATCGGGCGCTACACGGTGGAGATGCTGGACCACCTGACGGAAGCCGGACACGAATGGTATCTCTATTCTCCCACGCCGATCGTCATAGGCCACTGGCAACGTCCGAACGTGCATCTGCGCACGGCCAACCTGCCCGGCCGGCCGCTGCGCATGCTGTGGACACAGAGCCTGATGCCTTGGCAGGCAGCGCGCGACGGGGTCGATCTTTTCTGGGCGCCGACACATCGCCTGCCTCGATATCTGAATGGCCGCATCGCACGCGTTGTCACCATTCATGACCTCGTATGGAAACATGCAGGCGAGACGATGCGGCCGACGAGCCGCTGGCTGGACGCACGCCTCATGCCGGAGGCGGCACGGCTCGCTGACCGCATCATCACCGTTTCAAGCCACACGGCCGATGATCTGGTGTCCGAGGTTGCCGAGGCGGCGGGAAAGATCAGGGCGATCCCGCTCGGCGCGCCCACACCGGTTGGCCGGATGTCAGCCGACATACTCTCTGAAATGGGTCTGTCGGAACCATTCTTCCTGTTTGTCGGCACGCTCGAACCGCGCAAGAACCTGGCCCGGTTGATCGAGGCCTATGCGCTTCTGCCCGACAATCTCAGGAATGCGGCGACGCTTGCGATTGCCGGCGGAAGGGGCTGGGGCGGTGTCGATGTCGAAACGCTCAGCGCGCAACACGGCGTGACGGAACGCGTGCGCGTTCTCGGATATGTAACCGAGGCGCAATTGTCGGGGCTTTATGAGCATGCGCTGTTCCTGGCCATGCCTTCGCTCTATGAAGGTTTCGGGCTGCCTTTATTGGAAGCGATGGTGCACGGCACGCCGGGATTGACATCCGACCGCGCATCGATGCCGGAGGTCGTGGGCGACGCCGGCATACTGATCGATCCCTATGACGCCGGATCCATCAGGGACGGCCTGTCGAGACTGATTGGCGATGCGGACCTGCGACGACGGCTGGGCGAACGCGCGTTGGATCGTATGCCGCGGTTTTCATGGGACCGGGCTGTGTCCCAAACCCTTGACGTCTTCGATGAGGCAATGGCCGTTCGGGACGCAAGGCAATGCCGAAGAGCCAGCGCGCCGCGGCGTTCGGGCGACATCTAACCAAGCCGCAAAATCCCGTCTCAAGAGAATTCGAACTCCCGACCCACAAGATTCGTGGTCCGTTTGTCCATAAAGCGCGGTTGTGGAAGGAAATGTATAACGGTTGAACGGCAGATACCGTGTAGAAGACGGAATCTGCCGATCGGCAATCGCACTGACAGCCGCACCGACAGAATGAAGCCCAACATAGTCACGTATGGTGCTGCCGAGGGGTTGCTTGTAGAAGCCGCCCCCTTGCTTACGAGAAATCCTTTGAAAACAAACGATTACCCCGAAATCGTTGCCTATTAGCCAGCCCGGTTGAAGCCGGAGAGAACGCTAATCAAGCCCAACTGTCACAGCACGCGAACAGGCACGGTCTCCGCAGAAATGTCGCCTCCTCTTGCGCGGCGGCGCTTGAGTGCCTAGACGGGCGCTCCGATATCCGCAGGCACGATGGGCGCATAACCCTTGCGAACGGCATACTCAAGGATCTCGGCCGTTGCGCTGATTGCAGCCTCAGGTATGCGCTGATCCGTCGGATTATATTGCGCGTGAAAAAACAGCTGCAGCAACGAGCCGCCGTTTTCGATGACGGCCTTTGCCAGCTGAACGACGGCCTCATATCCGACGCCAAGACGTATCGCCAAACGAGCATAATCCTCGAACTCTGACGGCAAGATCGTTCGCTCTGCTACTCCGGTCCAAGCGTCGTTCGCCCAGCGGTCGTAGCAGCTCACATATTTCATTCCGACCTCGGCCATTGCGTTCAGTGTGTTGTCGCCGAAGCAGTGGGCGGGCGGCACGAGAATGTCGCAGGCTGTGACACCAACCACGTCATGGAGGAGCCGTTGGCCACGCTCGAGCCATTCGGCCTGCACCGTGATCGGAATGTCGTGGCCGGTCCGTGCAATCAGGTCGCGGCACGAGAACTCGTGAATGGTGGGCGTCCGCTCGATCGAATGATCTTCGTCCAGCAGCAGAATGCACTTGTGGATCAGCCCATGCAGCGCGACGGCATGATGGCGGCGGATCCGCTCGCGGATGGTATCGTAGCCTTCGGCCCGCGGGTCCGTCGTCGCGGTCTTGGTCCGGTCCGTTTGCCACAGCGGTGTGATGCCGACGACCACGGGTATAGAGAGCGACTCGGCGACGTCAAGCAACTGATGCGTCCCCGTAATGGCCGAAGGGCCGTCGATGGCCCGAACGTTGTCAATCCGTACGATGAGCCGTTTTCGTTCCTGTGCCGCCACTAACTGGGTATCCTTCGATCTGATTTGCGTCCAGCATTATCGATGCTTGCATCTTCGGCCGCCTCAGGCGGGTCGGGATCCTTGACGAACAGTTGGTTGATGAAGGCGCCGATCAATGCGCTTATTGCCAGCAGATACATGGGCGGCCGAACGGCTTCGACGAACGCCTTACCCGTGACGACTCCGCTCGGGCTGAGATGCTGAAACACGGTGGTCGTGATGGCGACTCCCAAAACGCCTCCGACGAAGCGGAACATCAGATTGACGCCGGACGCCGCCCCGGCTTTGTCGGGCTCGACCGCGCCGACGGCGGTGGCCGAGTTCAGGGTATAGACGATACCCATGCCGAGCCCCACGGCTAGGAGCGGAACGATGATCCTGACATAAGTCACGTTCGCGTCGATCAACGCCGCAAAAAGCCCCATCCCGAACGCGGTGAGCAGGTAGCCGATGGTGAGGAGCGGTGTCGGCCCCGTGCGCACGGACAGTTTTCCGATAAGATTGGCAAACAGTCCGAGCATCGCAACCACCGGCAGGAGGCCGACTCCGGTCATCAACGGAGAATATCCCATCACACGCTGCATGAAGAGCGAGACGTACATCAACAACGGAAAGAACACGAAGACGAGACACGCGCCCGAGGCGTTTGCCGCCATGAAGTTCGTATTCGTCAACAGCGTGGGATGAATGAGCGGATGCCTTACGCGGAACTCCATAATGATGAACGCGGCGAGAAGCACGATGCCACTCGCGATCGTTGCAAGGGTCGCGGGCGAGAACCAATGCCACATGTTCGCCTGACTGATACCCACGGTGAGCGCGACAAGGCCGAGGGTGACAACGATCGCGCCGCCGATATCGAACCCGACCGGGCAGGACGCCGCACGTGTTTCGGGGACGAATTTAAGGGCGCATAGGATCGACAGGAGGCCGATGGGGACGTTGATGAAGAAAATCCAGCGCCACCCCGCAAACTCGACGAGAAACCCGCCGACGAGCGGACCCGCGGCCTGCGACAGACCGGCGACGCCGACGAGCGTGCCGACCGCTGCGGCGCGCTGGCGCCCAGGGTATATCACCGCCGCGATGGCCAGCATTGAAGGGAAGAGAAGCGCCGCCCCGACGCCCTGCAACACGCGGGCGCCGACGAGCCACGAACTCGCCTGCGCAAGTCCGCTCAAGGCCGAAGCGATTGCGAAGATCGCCGCACCCAAAATGAAGGCGAACCGCCGCCCTTTCATATCGCCAAACCGCCCGCCTGCGACAAGGCTGGCGGCGAATGCGAGCGTGTAGCCGTTCATGACCCACATGAGGCCGCTGGTCGACAAGCCGAGGTCGGCCTGCAAGGACGCCAAAGAGACGTTGACCGCAGAGACATCGAGGTTGACCAACACCATCGCGCCGGAGATCGAGGCGAGCGCATAAGCGGGACGACGATAGGGCCTCGCGTTCGGGCGTCCGGGCGAACACAGCTCGGATTCCATCAAAAACCGCACTCCTGAAATGGCATCTTACAAACGGTTTGTTCCTTGACAGCTAAGTTCTCGTGCGAAACATTGGCGCGCAATTGCGCCCAATGCTATCCAACTACAGGAACACCGTGAGTACAATAACGATAATCGGTGCCGGCAACGCAGGTGTAACAATGGCCGCGCATCTGAAGCTGCTTGGCTTCGATGATGTGCGTCTATGCGGTCATTCAATGCACACTATCGGCGACATTATCGAGAACAGGAACAGGATCACTTTGCACGGCGATGTTGACGTCGCCGGTGAAGCCGAGATCGACATGGTTTCGGCCGACCTGTCTCGCGTCGCGCCGGGAACGGATGTGTTCGTCTGCGTGGTCCCGGCGCACCATCATCGTGCGCTGATCGCGGCGCTTGCGAAGCATTGTGTCGATGGGCAGATCTTGTGGTTTCATCCGGGCAGGACCGGTGCCGTTTGGGAGGCGCAGCAGGTCCTGCGCGGCAACAGCGTGACCGCCGACGTCGGCTTAATCGAATCGGAGACCCTGTTGTACGCTTGCCGCCGCACTGGCGTTGCGGCGCACGTATACCATGTGAAGGAACACCTTCAGGTCGCCGGCGCCTCGCGTCGCGATCTCGATCGGTTCGCCGCACTGCTCGGGAACGCCTTGCCGACAACGCTCGTGCCATCGACCCTCCTCGAGACGTCGCTGAACAACATCGGCATGCTGTTTCATCCGTTACCGACGATCATGAATCTCACCCGCATGCAGCATGATGAGACATTCGACTATTACGTCGATGGAATGACGTCGGTCGTCGTTTCTATTCTTGAGAAGATGGACGTCGAACGTCTTGCCGTCGCTGCAGCTTACGGCGTGCAACTGCAATCTGCCAAGGAATGGCTGTGGGACTGCTACGAATCGACTGGCGAAACCCTCTATGACGCGATCCGGCGTAACGGCCGATATGTCGGCATCAAGGCACCGCACCTGCACGATCCCTCCGCCATCGAGTCGCTGCGCTATATCACGGAGGATGTGCCCTGCGGCCTCGTACCCATAGTCGAGCTCGGTCACAAGGCCGGCGTCGCGGTGCCGGTTTTGGAGGCGGTGGTCACGATGGCGAATGCGGCCATCGGCGCGCGATTTTGGGAAACCGGGAGAACCTTGGCGCGACTTGGACTAGCCGACCTCACAGTTGCGGAAATCACCTCGCTTGGCGCAGCCGAAACCGAGCCACGACTTTCTTAGACAAAGCCTCCAGTCATCGCAGCGCGCCGGATGCCGACGACGCGCGGCGACCCGGTTCGAGGCTGCGCCCCTCGATAGCGGTGCGGGTTCAAGCCGGCCATGGTGCGACTGGTTCCTGTTCCTACCGAGGCACTCATCCGATCTCAATCCGACCGAGATGACCGTCGCCGAATCCAAAGCCTTGCTCCAAGAAGCCGAAGCCCGAACCTTTGACGCACTGTCACGTGCGGTTGGCGACGTCTGCGGTCTCTTCGATCCTCAAGAATGGCGGAATTGCCTCAAAGACGCAGGATCATGATCCAGATGCTGTAAGCGCGTCCTGCCAAAAATCGACACATAACTTATTGAAATCTTTTAAGGAATTGGCGCGCTCGGGAAGATTCGAACTCCCGACCCCCAGATTCGTAGTCTGGTGCTCTATCCAGCTGAGCTACGAGCGCGCGGCGGACAATCGGCGTGTCCGCGAGCCGTGTTCGTAATGGTTTCCCCGGCGGAATGCAAGCGCCGGCCGGTGAAAAAATGGCGCTCGCGGGCCGACCCCTACTCGCCGAATTGCTTGAGCGGCACCGGTTCCACCGGCGGACGAAAATCAGTCTGGTCGGGCTGGCCCGGCAGCGTGATGCGAAAGCGGGTGCCGGGGCCGTGTTTGTCGACCAGCGCAATGGTGCCGCCATGGGCGCGGACCAACTCATGCGCGATCGCCAGGCCGAGGCCGGTGCCGCCGGCGCGCGCCGCGCCGTGGAAGGCGGTAAAGAGGTTTTCCTTCGCCTTTTCCGGCATGCCGGGACCGGTGTCGTCGATCTCGATGATCGCCTGCCGGTCGGCCAACCGGCCGGAGACCGTCAGGCGGCGGACGATCGCCGGATCGTCGACATCGCCCGAACCCAGCGCCTGGATGGCGTTGCGGCACAGATTGTGGATCACGCGGAAAAGCTGCTCGCTGTCGACCGCGAGTTCCAGCCCTTGCGGTACGTCGATGATGAAATCAATCGGCGCATCGTCGGCACCGTCGCCGCCAATATCGGGGTCGAGGATCAGCATGTCGCGCACGTCGGCAACCAACGCGTCGAGTTGCACAAGGCGACGATGCGGCTCGGCCTCCTGCGCCCGGCCATAGGCCAGCACCTCCCGCGTATAGGCGACGGCCCGGTCCATGGTGCGGATCAGTTTCGGCGAGAAGCGCTTGACCACCGGATCGTCGACCATGGCCAGCCGGTCGGACATCAACTGCGCCGAGGCCAGGATATTGCGCATGTCGTGATTGATCTTGGACACCGCGAGACCGAGATCGACCAAATGTTGCTGCCCCTTCAGTGTCGCCTGCAACTGGCGCTGCATCGCTTCCAGATGGCGTTCGGCAATGCCGAGCTCGTCGCCATTATCGCGCGGTTCGATGATGCGGTCGGGGTCGTCGGGCGCCTCCGAAAAGGCCTGCATGCTTGCCGTCATACGGCGAATCGGCCGGATCATGATGGCGTTGATCGCCACAAAGACCAGGCCGGCGGTGATGAAGGAAATCAACAACGACAGGAAAAACACGTTGCGGCCATAGACGAGCATCGCACGGTAGAGCGGCTCCTCCTCCATGACGACATCAATCATCATCGGACCGCCCTCGACCGGACCATAGACGCGGATGACCCGATCGCCGCCGGAGAACAGCGTGACGAAAGCGTCGCGAATGGCGACAAACGGCGAGACGGAGGACAGGTCGTATTGCTCATCCACCTCGGGCGGCATGTCGGAGGACGCGATCAGCCGCGACACGCCGCGGGTGCGTAGGGCAATCGATTTTGTGCCGGTGGCCATCAGGGCGTCGTTCTGGATCGGCTGCGGCAGCTCCATATGCTCCCAGCCCTCGACCACCACGCTGGCGGCGGCCGCGGTGCGCAGCCGGTCCTCAAGCCAGCGCATGCGCATATTGGCGACCGACGGCACGAAGATCAGCACCTCGGCCAGCATGACGAACAGGATCGTCAGGATAAGAAGCTTGCCCGACAGGCTTCTGGCCGGTTTCTCATTGACGACGATGCGCCGCCGCTCGCCGTTCCCGCCGTTTCGTGTCGTATCCATCGCGCGTTTCACACCTAAGCGACACCGCTCTTTGCTAACTGATAGCGCAAATCGGTTCCGTTACCTTTCGATAGATGCGCGCTGGCGCGGACGCGTTACGCCGGCGATCCTGCATTAATTGCTACCGCTGCGCCCTACCAGCGGTCGGACCATCAGATGATCGTACTCCGATGCTTGTCTTATGATTCTCCCGGCTATTTCTGCGAAGAATAAGCCGTTGCACGCCACCTCAACATGGCGTGCAGCGGCGGTGGCTGGATCGTCAAAGGCTTGGTCGTGATGGACCGCGCTAG
>Ga0056108_1000445_pt1 | contig 12316 bp, 6 predicted proteins | sample WorMetG1BERMUDA1_FD_83875 | JGI IMG/M metagenome (GOLD analysis project Ga0056108, IMG submission 83875) | Marine gutless worms symbiont microbial communities from Max Planck institute for Marine Microbiology, Germany - Inanidrilus... ... | reverse complement strand
TAATCAATTATTATATTAAAATAATTGTCGCGGTCACGTGACTGACCTGCAATAAATTAGTAAACTGAAATGAAAATAGCTGTGGACTGCGATGTGTAATTGCTACAGCTTAGAGATGAAATCGTCATGGACATCCGTGGCAGAAATAGAGTTTCGCAAATAAGTCACATTTTAGAAAGCACGAGCAATAAGAATTTTGATGGAGAATTTGGAGAACTTTAATGGTGAAATTTAGTAGATTAATTTAGTACTTTTAAACTAAGAAGTTAATTTAGAACATACCGCGCATCATCTGACCGTACTGTTACTGTGGCATTTCGACAACTAGGCCAGGCGATTCCCGCAATGGCACTGCTGGAGCATCACGACGGTCGCCGACATATTCTAATTGAACCGGCCGCACGGCGCGTGCTACGACGGAAGCTCCGGGGTATTCCGAACTGGGGGCATTCGCGACTGGGGAGCTCGGAACTGGGGGCGCAATCGAGCCGTAAAAACAGATCGGCTTGTCTGTCTGTCTGTCGTCTGTAACGCTCGTGCACCCTAGTCAGGCGGTTGAAATTTACGGCAATATTTATAAGACATTAGGTATGTTGGTTATCCATTGACATCGACGAAAAATTTTACGGAGGTCGTCCCATAGGAACCGCTCCATAGGGGAATTACGGCATAATGGCCGTTGTTTTGCGTTGTTGTGTGTAAATTTGGTCAAATTCTATCCACTTAAAAGAAGTTACGACCCCGAAAAATAAAATTTGAAGTTTTTCACATTCGTTCCAGTAAAGAAATGCATGTTGGAAAACGACGTCGGAATGGATGTTCGACAATAACGATATCGTCCATATACGCGCGTGTATAAAAAGAGGTAAAAGTAAATTTCGGCAAAGTTCAAGGTCGAAAACGAATTACTTGCAAAGAAGGGACATGTGATTTTTTCCATCGCAGCGTAGAGACCCGAGATCTACCAAATATGTTCGTTGGTGACATTTGTGACGAAGGGTTTCGGCACAATTGATTCCGCGAGGGGCGCACTATCAGACAAACTTCAAATGGCCATAACTCTGCACCGGAAGTAGATATCGACAAGCGGTCAACGGCAATTTTTACAGTTCATCGTATTCTATCGTAAGGGTGACTCGATGGTTCTACGGATGCGATATCGTGCGCAACAGTGTGCTAAAATGGCCAAAAACGCCATCCGACAGCCGGAAGTAGAAATATGTCGGAAACCACTTTTTTCAACTCGCAGCCGTAGGTTTCCTATTCGCTCCCGAATAACGTTTACAGGTGTAAAACGGTGTAACGACACGTCGTACCTGGACTGTGACATTCACATTGACATTAATGTGTCGTGTGATCGTGACAGTGCAGGTGTCGTGTGAATGCCACAGTGCAGGTGTTACTGCATGGATGCATAGTAGAGTACTACTGGCCGCTACTGCTAGGCGGCAGCAGCGTGTGAGCTGTGACGGGAAAGTGTTTTTTCCGCTATATTTGGTATAATTATTTCAGTCACTACATATCGTGAAGTAGAGCTGCAGCGATTATTCGATTAATGGACAATAACTGATTGTTATATTGAAATAATCAACTGTTCGAATAATCGTGGATTAATGGCAATAAATGGACATTTATTTACAAAATTACGAAATATGTTATTTAGTCAATGACAATGGTGCAATTTTCATGTCAATGACGAAATATTTTTTTTATTTATTCATGCGTTCATGGATGCGCTGTGTTGAATTATACTAGTACAGCACTGCAGCGTACGTAAGATAGCACAAGTGGTGAAAGTAATTTGACATAAAGCCGCATCGCCGCCGCAGGTGGACGGTTGAGTCGTATTCGCCAGGTGACGCCAATATCGCAAATATGCACCGCATGGACAGACAGCGCGCACAAACAGGGTACGTGAACATAGCGCGGGCTGGCAAATACGCCCATGATAACGACGTCTGTAGTTGGGACAAAAACGGTTCAAGTAGTAAAATTTATAAATATAACCGATTTCTAATGACGTTAGAAACTCTTTTGCAGCAATCTTATGCGAATGACATGAAGTTTCCGGTTAATGAAAATTGAAAATTATACAGGCGTCTAAAAAGGTGGACTGTGGCAATTTGTACGATATTTGCGGTGAAATGTTGGAATTTCTGTAACATCTATAAGTAGTTTCTTGCTTATTCGGCACAGATCATATCTAGTACTGTCACTATTTGTAACGAGTGATACAATGACATGACGAGTTTTGCAGACAGTGGCCACAAAATTTGTCACTTCATACGCTCACATGACGGCTCAATGCAACTTCGAACCGTTGTTCAATATTGGCGCATGTACATCTGGCAAACTACAAGGGCTACAAAGACTATTGTTTCTGCAGCCTTAGAGGACCAGTAGTGCTACGTAGCACTGTAGGATGTTTGCTGCCATCAGCCAAGGTGGATGGTACAGGAGGTCTGAAATATACACTGTGTCTCAAAAAAACGTCCTACGTTTGACTTGGTGTAATGTTTACATACACGGTTCGATTGCAACAAGTTTTGGCACAAATGTTGCCGCGAAAGTAGGCAATGAAAACATAGTTTATTTTCCCACTTCACGTAAGTAATGTTTGTGCACTACCTGGGGAAACAGGAAACGCCAAAATTGTGTATTTTGACTTAAATGCTCGATGCTTTTTACAAAAAAAAACATAAAAGAGTTAGAAATATAACCTGGTCAGAGGTGAACCACCCTCACTGTCGAAAGGATCGACTGGGCGCACCAGACAGGACCTAGAAAGGGAGCATAGCGTCCTGGTGTCTGTTACCGACATGGTCTGTGTTAGCCAAGTCTGTCACGCTGTCAGTCGCTGTGTGAAAGATGGGAGTTGTTCTTCGTCAAGGTTGGAGTGAAAGTTAACGGACAATTTTGTAAGGGGATATCTCACTGTCTCAACAAATGTTAGACGTTATCAAACACATCACAGGTGACAAGTTTTTTTGTTTTGTGAAGACAGTGGACAGGTGCATTGTGTGTGTAACCGAATCGAACTGAGTGAAAATGTGATTTTCACGTTTCCCCGTTTTGCCAGGTAGTGCACAAGTGAGTGAGTGAGTGAGTAGTTTCTTAACGGCACATCAGCACATTATAGGCCATTCAGTGCCATAAATGGTGGATAACTACAGGACAAGTTACTTTACGTGGCATAGTTAAGTGTCTTTTGATTACCTAAGTTATCGTTAACATTTCTGCCAAGAAGTATCAAAATGCATTCATGTCTGTCAAAGTTATAGCAAGCCAACGGTGGGACGTTTTGTTCAGACAGTGTAGTCGGTCTTGCAACAATTGCAGGGCCGTAGCACGGATTTTATTTCAACGGAGGCAAAGGGGTAAACCAAGGGTGTGGGGGCGGAGCTCGCAATGGGGCCCAGGGCCAGAGCGACTGCTCAGGGCGTCAGGGGACGAAGCCCTCCTGAAGGTGAAAGGTTTTCAGTAGTTGGATACCGAAAGAAAATGAAAAATCTAGTATAATTTGCTTCTTTTACGAGTTATTGATTATTCAGGAAAAATGTCTTAAGCAGCATATATACAACAATGCTGTGAAGTGTCACTTTTTACCTCCGCCAAGGAGGTTATGTTTTCGTCTTTGTTTGTTATGGACGGTGTATATATTGGGCAGGCCATTATATTTTACTCTGTGGTTTCTATCTTCATGTTCTTTTTTTTCCTGGCCTGATGTCAGGGGCCACAGATTGGATGTCTACCATACTTCGGAACCTGGTGTGGCCTTAGTGCGAATTTAGAATGTAGGTGTGAAATGTGCTGCACGCGGCTGAGTGCAAATAAAGGACGTTAAAAATCGGTATTTTGGTAGCTTCGCACAACTTTGTCGGGCTATATCTTCAGAAGTAATTGACAATCGACAATCGGAAAAAAGTGGTTAAACAGCAATACCTCTTGTACATTTGTTGATAATATGGTAAACTTGGGCCTACTAATGGCTAAGATCCGTTGTGGAGTTTGGGGCATCCGTGCAAATTTTCAACGGGTTTTGTGTCTTGGCAGCGTCACTGCACGGCACTGTAGTAGTGGGTGTTAGCCAAAGTTTGCGGCGTTGAACGGAGGGCGTCACGTATATTGGGCAGCGCGGCCATCGCCTTGGGCATTGGCCCACATTTCTACTTTTTTTCTTTGTCTGTTTGTCTGTTAGCGACTTTGCAGAAAAGATTCCAAACGATTTGCATGTAATTATGAGGGAAGGTTAGGAATGGGCAGTGAACAAATGTCTAACTTTCGGTGGCGATCTGGATCACTGTCTGCATAAAGGGATTATTTTCCGCATTCGTGACTATTGGGAGAAACGCAAAGTGGTTAACGGACATAAATCATACTGATACTAATACTGATTCGCTAGATAGTGGTAGTGCTAAGACGTGCCTTGGCGGAGGTATGCAGTGTCCCAGTACGTCTACTTTTGCACTATATTGCTGTCATTGCTCACATTATTTATACCATCTATAGGTGTTCGTCCAATGAAGGTTTTTGGGCGACAGTTTGTACAAGAGCTGAGCGGTAGCTGAGATGGGCGACCGTGGCCACAATAGACATGGCTTTAACAGAGGGGGGATGATGTGCCCCTTTCGCGGAGCGCTGGGAACCTGTCGAATACAAATGCTGCGCTGAGGTCTACTTCTGTAGCAAGTGGTGTCTTCATCCATCCAGTCATTTGGCCACAATAGACGTGAATCGAAAACTGGGGACAGTAGTGTGCAAAAAGAACGAAAAACGTTGTCGAACAGTCGTTTACGGTGAAACCGGAAATTGAAATATGGCTGAAACCGCAAACAAGAGAGACAGTGCATTTTGTTGAATTTTATTCAGAAATTACTTGATCCCACAGGTATTACAAGTGCAGAACCACACTCAATGCAAATGTTGATGGTGTTACGTACCAATGACATTATTATTCAAAAGATATGTTCACAATGTTGACAAAAAAAACATTGCACTTGGCATGAATCTTACCTGACATTTGACGATTCAGTTGCAAACAAATATATGTAACTAGTGGCAACGGTACGTGGTTCACGGCCAGGGGTGCAATCTGCATCGTTGTACAACAAGTTTGGCCAACGTGGAAATTATGTAATTATAACGTCACTGATGACGTGATAACTCGGAAAGTATAAGAGATGGAGAGAAACAGAGACCACGTCTCCTCATAAAATCCTGTGCGCTATCCAATAATGAACACTGCATCGGTGTATGACAACTTTTGAAAACGAGAAATTACGTCATGTTTGACGTGATGATTTGGGTGCAAGCTGCAAATTGCAAAAAATCGATTGAGACAATTTCAGTATTGGTGCGTTTTACAATATAAGCGAAAATCAGGACCATCCGATCAAAACTGTAGGACGAGATAGTTTTTTTAGCCCGAAAACCCGTAAAAGCTACAAGTTTTTTGGGGGTCACACAGTCCGCAAGGGTCGCACGGTGTATATTCTAGGGGACACAACTAGACCGAGACATATAAGATATGTCCAACTTTCTTCGATATTAATGGTTACTTGGCCGTGAACCAATAACGAACATTGACATTACAGCAAACGTTATTGATTTTCATAACTTTTCGTAACAAAATAGTCGGAATCACACTGCTAGTGATATTAAAATTAGACAACAAACAAAAAAATTATCAGTGCACGAGAACAACAAGTGCATAATATACCGTGATAAATGTAGGTAACAAAATGTGTGTTGGAAACATGTAGTTAACAGTACGCAATACAAAACGCAGTTTGTTCAACATATGATTGTACCAGTGATATGTGCAGTCGATGTACCAGAAAGACACTGTACTTTGTGAATATACAAACTTACGGTCAATTCAAATACTGTTACTGTTAAGTACCAGTGACATTTTGACTAAAACGTTGCTCATATTCTGAAGTAAATGACTTATTTGCAGTTCACAAAAATCTTACGTGACGTCTGACATTTCAATTCCAGAACGATACAGATACTCATGCAACAATGACATTACAAATATAATGTATTTCCATAATGTTTCTTAACAGCATAGTTGCTACCGCATATCCACTCACATTAGAAGTTAGAATAACAAATTAGAAAAAAAAACATAATACAGTCATCAATACGCAGGAACATTCAGTTATGTGAGATGCTTTGATTTGGAGCGGCCAGCGTTCATTCCAGTAACAAAATAGTCGGAATCACACTGCTTGGGATATTAAAATTAGACAACAAACAAAAAAATTATCAGTGCACGAGAACAACAAGTGCGTAATATACCGTGATAAATGTAGGTAACAAAATGTGTGTTGGAAACATGTAGTTAACAGTGCGCAATACAAAACGCAGTTTGTTCAAGATGTGATTGTACCAGTGATATGTGCAGTCGATGTACCAGAAAGACACTGTACTTTGTGAAGATACAAACTTACGGTCAATTCAAATACTGTTAGTGTTAAGTACCAGTGACATTTTGACTAAAGAGTTGCTCATATTCTTAACTAAAAGGCTTCTTTGCAGTTCACGAAAATCTTAAGTGACGTCTGACGTTTCAATTCCACAACGATACAGATTGGCAACAATGACATTACACCAAATATAATGTATTTCCATAATCTTTCTTAACAACATAGTTAGTATCGCATATCCACTCACATTAAAACTTAGAATAACAAATTACCAAAAAAAACATAATACAGTCATGAATAGGCAAGAACATTCAGTTATGTGAGACGCTTTGATTTGGAGCGGCCAGCGTTCATTCCAGGTCGTGTAGACACATCTGCAGCCGAAGCACTTGCAGTGACGTCTTTGCTGCGATTGCTGGCGGTCAACAGACTGTCAGTAGACGGTGAGCTGTCATGCTGACGGTTTCCGAGCTCCTTGAACTGTCCTGCATCATCTGCGTCGTCACTGAACTGAGAAGTGGCAGCCAGCATCAGTGGAAGCAGCTGCGAAGATCTGGACGTGGAAGGAAGTTTACTGAACTGTGAACCGTCTGGGTCATCAACAGCATGGTGAAGCTCGGATACATTGACTGTATTGGACGTAACAGCTGTTGAAGTATCTATTAGTAATGGCTGTTCCTGGTTGTCCAGCATTTCGATTTCCTGCATCAACAGTATTAAATTAGCATATGAAGAACCAGACAAACGTTTTACGGCCCTTTTTCCTGGACCAGCTGGGTGTGCTGATGCTAGAAGTGAACTTCTGGACTTTGTCATGCAAGGGAAGATTAACAGAGGCAGACACACTGACCATCCGGCTGGTGGCAGTCGATCGAGACTAACTAGTGGCTATCCACTATCCCATTTTTTACAGGCCGGATGCCCTTCCTGTCGCAACCAACAGTGTCCAAACACTGAAGGCAACTAGTGCATTCGGATTAGGGAGAAGATGGTAGAGTTGTGGTCAAGAGTGTTACGTGCACTGTCTCCGTACCATATTAGGATATGAAGAACAAAGTTGAAATTTGCAATGTTGTTGTTAATTTTCAAGCTGCCAGTCATGAAGTGTGAAATGTATGGCACAAACAACTACCTGTGTCTGCGCAGCACTGTAGGAGATATTCGGACCATGTGACAGTTGCAGTGGTAAGCATGGTCTGTTCACAGCTGTGTAGTCAGTCACTGTACAATCAACCGGCATACAGACACACATTTGGTGTCAATGGATTAAAACAATTACGGTGATAGACAGGCAACATTTGTTCAGTTATGTGTGTTAATATTGCAATGTATGGCACAAAAGGGAAAACAAGGAAGACATGCAAAGTCGTGAAATATGACAAAAAGGATGTCAACACCAGATATATGTCATGTGAGCAGATCAGATTGACACCAACTAGCAAGTACTGGAGATCGGGATCCTGTTTTGAATGAAGTGTATAGCTGCATGATGCGCACTGCAAATACGACATCTGGTGTTGGTGGTGGTGGTGTAACTTGACATGGTGTAATGACTATTGCTCTGATGCCAGTTGTACGTTGTCGGTTGGCTGGTGGGTCAGATGGCTGAGTGGCAGGCTGGTGGTCGTATTATCAGGATGTAAACAACCGTTGTGTAATGACCTGGCTGGCCAGCAATGACGTCCACTGACGTTGTTGTGACAACGAATAAAAACAAGCAGGCAATGTGCAACTGCCGTGGAGTAACGGGTGAAAGATCGATCCATCTCAACAACATCTCATTCTGCCTGGCTTGTGAGTCAATATTTTTTTTTGCACTTTCAGGTAGTGAAGAGAAAATGTGACAGGATTTTTGAATCTGTATTTGCTAACAACAACAACATGAAACATTTCACAGTCGTTATCGTTAAATGTTTACTCTTCTTCTTCTTAGTCGTTTGTCACTGTCAGGGATGGTGATGATGAGGTTGTACATTATTCGCAATCTCCACTTCTACCCGTCTTCACTCATTTGCGGTGCAACTCGAGCAGCCATGTTCATATCTTTCAAATTCTTGTTACTCATTTTCTGTCCATGCTGCTGTTAGTCTGCCTTGATTCCTCTGCGCTTTGATATCACAATGTAGCACATAAGTTCGTAGTATTGATTAACATTTGTCGTATTCATGTTACTGCTTTTCTGGTGTGATCATGTAAATGTATCACCAATTTTGGCTTAATATAGATACTGCACATGCATTTGTATCAATTACTGATTTTGACTATTTCTAAACAAATGGTTGTTATACATAAGCTGTCTTGGCGGTATTTTAGTGTTTACCGCATGTATGTTTTACTTAATTAATTACTAGAACATGTTAGCAGTACGTGAGATGAGTGAGCATAGTGTAAAAGTGGAAGATTGAGTATGGTTGCCTTTTATAAAAAATTAAAAAGTTGCAGTATGTAGATGATGGAATGAAGAACTGGAATGAAAGTGGAATGATTAATTACTGTGACCTGGATCAATATGCAGTTTAATACACGTCATATGAAAAGTGTATAATGGTCAGAAATTGCATTGTATGATAACGAATAACTGTGACAAACTAATGTCAAACTAGAAATGTGGGTCAATGCCGAATGTGATGGTGGGTCTGCTGAACATAGGTGGCGTGCTCTATTCAACACTGCAAAGTTTGGGTGACGCCTACTACTACATGCCATGCAGTAACGATCCGAGTTGAAATTTGGTGGACTGTCGCAAAGTAACGAACCGATTTACACTGATAATGGCTAAATTTGATGCGCTACATCAAAGCCACGGTATACGGTTACGTGCCAAATGTAGTGTGGATTGGTTTATTGGGTCACCGTCTGTTGCCGAAAAAACCCAATTTTTGCCGGTTTTTGGACTTTGGCATTTAGTGCTGTCACCAATTGGCGACAGTCTGAAAAAGATCAACACGGGTGCACAGCTAGACACCTTTCCGTATCCAACGGCATGAAAACTGTTTCCGTAGTCTAACGCGTCCATTGTGAAATCGGGCGCACAGTCTGTGACGTTCAAATGCATGACTAACAAACAGACAGACAAACAGACAAAAAAACTGAACGGTTTTGGCCACCGTGCCGGTGGGTGAAATCTGAGCCCTACCGAACTTGCCATGCTGATAGAAGAGCTCGAGCACGTTGTTGCACCTCCAAAGTTTATGGGGGTTTGATGCGTAGTTTTGCCACTAGGGGGCACTGAAAATATGGCGCAAACCAGACCCCGTCAACTGAAAATCGCCATAACTGGTACAGCAAATGGAACCAAAGTCTAAGAGCTAACGCATCCTGATATGGGGTACAAACTTTCCAAATTTTGTGAAAATCGTGCAAGGGATACATGTTTATGTGTTTATATTTGACATTTTGGTAAAATGTGAGTAAAAAATATAGTTGTTTGGGTACTACACCCTTGTCGTTGCGCCGATGGGGCTGAAATTTCGTATGGTGCAAATTTAACCCCCATCGGTGTAATGTGTTGCCCTGCAGGGCCAAAAAAACCTCAAAATCGTCCTCTATGAGTAAATTAAATACCGACAGGGATGGTGTGTGTAACTACTAGAACTACATCTGCTTAACATCCATTGTTCCAGGACAACCTGGGTAAGCCAGGACGGTAAAGGTAGATTATTCTGGATTTTACTGGAGGAAGAGATGATGGGGTGGTAGTGACGTCAGTTGAACTATATGCGAATCAATTGTAGTTGCTCCAAACAGATAACCATGGCAGTATCTTGCCAGTCAGTCTTTACAGGCCGGATGCCCTTCTTGGCGGTTAACCAACAGTGTCAAAGCACTGAAGGCAAACGAGTATAATAGAAAATAAAAGTATTATGACATTTAATGGAAAACTTGAAAAATAACTGTAATTACTGGTAAGTGTTGCGTCAACATGAGTAAATTCCTGTTCTTTGTTGTTGCATTCTGTATCGACATCTTGTGACGTGAGATAACTGTCAATGTTAACCTGTAACAATACATAAACATAATATTTAACATTGTTCAGTAAGCTGCACATGAGTTAACGTATAGGCATTAACATAAAAATATGGTGTGAAATATAGTCACACTGTCTTAACTTGAAAATGACCTGCAAGCAGTTTGATACTGAATAAGTTCGTGTCCAAATATGTCCAGTAAGAAACACCTACATTGTCTGAAAAGAACAAGTACACTTATTATCCTGTTATTTACGTAGATACTGAAATCTTGAGTGTTTCACAGTCACTAGTATCTTTGTTAACATCTTCCATTGCTACTGATACATACCAAGGTACATATGCATGTAGCTGTAGCACATGTTTATGGTGTGCAAGTCTTGAGCGTATCAGGTTTAAACCATGAGAGAAATTATTTCATGAGTGTATCAATAAAGAGATGATGCACGTCGCTCCACGACTATGGTGTTATGGGACCTGTAGAGCCAATCTGATAAAATTTTGCAAATATGTGAAATTTTACCAGGCTGTGACAAAGACTTGTGTGATACGTTATGTAAAAAAATTTCGTCGTACGAGAGCAGTATGTTAAAGTTCAGTTTGTAAAACGTCACCAGATTGGGCATTAATTTGTAGCCATACATGACTGGACACAGAGAATCTGTGGTAACTTTGGCTGTAGACTGCTTCATTTTACAGACAGTGTTTTACTTAAAGTCTGTACATGTTCTTCTACAGCTGGATCAATAAGTCTTATGTTATTTTATGAAAATGTTAAGCTAATTATTCACAGTGCGTGAGGATAACACACACACAGACACACAATTACTATGGTAATAATGTGCTGTGCACTGTACTGCATGATATGGTAAAAATGTTAACAAGTTGTGTCCTTAATATATGCAGTTGTCAGCAGTGTTATGTTTCGAGTCTACAACTAAGAAAGATCACAGTATGTTGCTAAACAGGAACAGCAAAAATTCCGATAAGCAGAAAATCCTGCAAGCGTGCTGACGATCATTGTCGTGAGCATGCACAGCTTCGGTAATTTTCTGTACTTCAAAAGTTTTGTCACCTTGACGTTGGTTTGGGTCAAGGTCATATCACCGTGCACAATAGCTATAATACTACCAGTATGCCCTACGGACAGCCAGACATAACTGAGTTCCAATCTATTACGTCATCATCTCCCAATGACCGTAGAAATTCTAGGAAAAGTTCTATATTGGAGAATTCTCAGCAAGTGTCAAATTGACAGCTCACAGTCAATAGTGCAACTTATGTTGCTGGAATTTATTTAAACAGTGACAACGTGTGTAGTTGTCGATATTAAATCTTAACAGTGAAAAAATTATGTTTGTTGCAGCAACAAAAACTGTTAATTCATGTCATGAATGGTAGTAATTACAGCAAAATTTCTGTTTCACTTACTGAATGTAAAACATTACTAAGTTCATGACTTGCATACATACAATTCTCTGATGATCGAGTTGAACTGTCATTTGGAATGGGTACTTCATGTCTTCTGGTGTCTTGCCACATTTTGTCTTAAAACTGTTGAAGTCACCTTCCCAGATACCACCGTTTTTGTCGATAAACTCAAGCTTCTCACTAACACATACAGACGTGAGAACATTTATCATTAAGTGCACACATAACATTGGTAGACTTGTGACTAATGCGTTCAAGTATACGTGTGCCTTTGAACATAATCAATTGTAGAAAGACTTGTACCATTCAACTAAAGTTTCTACGTTTAAATTAACCAACTTAATATTATACCACTTATATTTTGTCATACAAATTGCTATTACAGGTGGTATGTGTATAACTTACTGTATTTGATCACTGCTGTTAAATTTGCATTGGGTAACTGACAGTTGTTTGATGATATTTGTGCAACATGTCAAAGAAAAT
>Ga0056108_1000444_pt1 | contig 12349 bp, 12 predicted proteins | sample WorMetG1BERMUDA1_FD_83875 | JGI IMG/M metagenome (GOLD analysis project Ga0056108, IMG submission 83875) | Marine gutless worms symbiont microbial communities from Max Planck institute for Marine Microbiology, Germany - Inanidrilus... ... | reverse complement strand
ATCCCTTCGTCTCAAGAATGCATGGTGCGGCTCAGTGGGTAAGAAGTTTCAAGCCGAATTCTCCAGACCGAGTTTATCAACAGTATCGATAGAGGGCCGACGGGTAGTCGTTCCAGATCCCAAGGAACTCGTAGAGCAGTTCAGGCACGGCGATGGCCAACGCCTGGGTCGTCGTTTTGACCAGATTGACCAGGTTGTTGTTGAGCGCCGGCAGGCTGACCCGGAAGGCCAGCGGCAGGACCACGTAGATGTAGGATTGCAGCCGCGACATGCCTAAGGATTCGGCCGCCTCCTGGGTCGAATGGGGTACCGCCTCGATACCGGCCCGGAAGATCTCCACGTTGAAGGCGCCGGCGAAGAAGCTGAGCGATATGATCGCCCAGCCGACGTTGGAAATGATCGGCACCTCGAGCCAGCCGTCCGGCGAATAGGTCGGCGTGAACTGGCCGAGGGCGAAATAGAAAAACAGCAACTGCACGAAAGGCGGCGTATTGCGGAAGAATTGGATGTAGCCCTGGACGACGTTACGAACCAACCTCAAGTGCGATCCCTGCAACCAGGCGCCAACGACGCCGATGACGACGCTGAAGATGACGCAGGCGACAGACAATTGCACCGTCACCCAGAATCCACTAACCACCCGCTCCCACTGGACCGGGTCGTGGAAAAAGATGAAGTTCCAGCGCGGTGCGACCTCGTAGAGGTCGAGGAACAGCTGGCGGATGAAGTCGACCATCGCGGGCTCGCGGCGACGGAAGGACGGGGCGCCCCAACCGGGCGCCCGCCCCCGTCAGGCGATTACTTGTCGAGCCAATCCTTGGTGCGATCGGCCTGGGTCTTCAGGAAGGCCGTCGACTTGATGCCCCACTTCTTCTCCCATTCGATCAGCTGGCCGTTCTGCAGCCAGTTGTAGGAGAGACCGGACATGAAGTTGCCGAAGATGCAGTCCTTCTCGGCCAGAGGAACGGCCAAACCCCAGGGGTTGTCGTCCTCGGAGTTGAGCGGCATCTCGAAAGCGTCCCAGTTGCCGGACGCCAGGTCGGAACCGATCGACGAGTCGTCATAGACCCAGGCGATGCACTTTTTGTCGCGAAGCGCCTGTTTGGCCTTGGCGTTGCCGGTAAAAGCAATGACCTTGGCGCCGTGGCGTTCGGTGACGATCTTGTTGTAAAACGCGCCCTGCTTGCCGCAGACCGGCTTGCCCGAAAGTTCCTTCCAGCTCTTCAGGCCGAGTGCCTTCGGCGACATCACGTTGGTGCCCGACGTGTAGTAGTTGGGCTGCACGATGCCGACGATCTTGCGGCGGTCCGGGCGGTCCGACATGGTCGCGATCATCAGGTCGATCTTGCCTTGTTCGAGGAACTGCATGCGGTTCGACGACTGCGCCGGCACCAATTCGACTTCGACGCCCATGGCCGCACCGGCGGCCTTCGCCATGTCGATTTCCATGCTGACCAGACCGCCGGACTCGTTGCGGAACCCCCACGGCTTGTAGTCGGCCTTGACGCCGACGACCATCTTGCCGCGGCTCATAACCTTCTTCCAAACGTCGTTGGTACACTGGGCCGCTTCGGCGACACCCGCGGACACCAGCAGCGCGGCCGCTGACGCGGCCAGGATCGCTTTTTTCATGATTTTACTCCCTGTACATGTTCGTTGGCGGTCGCTTCGATCGGACCGCCGCATTGGCGCCACCTGCCAGAACTGAGCGCACGACGCGCCACCAGTCCCCCACCTGCGGTGACGAGTGCGGAAAGCTTATGAAACATTTGTTTCTAGTGTCAACTTGATTGTGCTGGAGAACCTTAGGCCTTGCATTTGCAACAGTAACAGAGCTCAAATGCTTGTAACATTTGTTACGCGCCTGCGAGGTTCGATATGGAAGAAATCATCGATCATCTCTCCCGAGAATATCCGCGCCTGAGCCCGCAACTCCAACGCGCAGCCCTCGTCATCCTTGGAAATCCTGGCGGTGTCGCCATCAATTCCATGCGCACCCTGGCGGCCAGAGCCAAGGTGTCGCCGCCGACCATGTTGCGACTGGCCCAACGTCTGGGCTTCGAAAACTACGAGGCTTTTCGCAACGTGTTCAAGGAAATCGTTGCCGGCTCCAGCTACGGCATCCGCGCCGACGGTCTGCGCAAGGCAACAGACAAGCAGGGGATCGCCGGACTCGTCGAGGCGACCGTCGAAGCCGCGGCAACCGGATTTGAACGGTTTCGCGATCCGATGTTCGCCCTCAGCCTCGAGCGAATTGCCGACATCATGGTCGGTGCCAATCGCACCTTCGTCGTCGCCAGCGGCTCTTCGTTCGGGCAGGCCGTGAGCTTCCAGTATGTCTGCCGCATGGCCTTGCCGTCGGTCGAGTTGGCCGACGGCCTCGGCATCAGCTCCATGGGCGAGGTCGCCTTCGCCGGGGTCGACGACGCGGTGCTCGCCATTTCCACGTCGCCCTACGCCAATGCCACCGTCGATGCCACCCGCTTCGCCAAGGAACGCGGAGCGACAGTCGCCGTCGTTACCGACAACCGCGCTTCGCCGTTGGCGCGGATCGCTGACGCCGCCATCCTCACCGATACCCATAGCCCCCACTATTTCCCGTCGACGATCTGCCTCAACATCACCCTTGAAATTCTAAGCGCCCTGATCGCCGTCAAATGCGGTAACGCCGGTGTTGCCGCCATCTCAGACTACGAAGCGGTCCTGCGGGCCAACGATTACTACTGGACCGACACCCCATGACGTCCGGCCTGACTTTACCTGCCCATGCCTCCGTCGTCGTGGTCGGCGGCGGTGTCATGGGTTGCTCGACTCTCTACCACCTCGCCAAGCTGGGGGTCGGCGATGCCGTTCTCGTCGAGCGCAACCAACTGACGTCCGGCACCACCTGGCATTCAGCCGCCCAGGTCCGCGCCCTTCGTTCGACCCGGAGCATGACCGAATTGGCCCGCTATTCCATTTCCCTCTATCCGGAACTGGAGCACGAGACCGGCCAAGCCACCGGTTGGATCAACAAGGGGTCGCTGTCGATCGCGACGACGCCGGACCGTCTCGTCCATATCGAGCGCCAAGTGGCGCTCGCCAAGATGTTCGGCCTCACCGCCGCCTCAATCTCACCTAAGGAGGCGAAGGACATCTGGCCCCTCATGAACGCCGGCGACGTCATCGGTGCCGCCTGGTCGCCAGACGACGGCCGCGTCAGCTCGTCCGACCTCTGCGCCGCACTGATCAAGGGTGCCCGGTCGCGGGGCGCCAGGGTCTTTGAGGAAACGGGCGTCATCGGCATTCTCACCGAAAGCGGCCGCATTGCCGGTCTCGAGACGACGCGGGGCGCCATAAGCACCGACGCCATCGCCTTGTGCACCGGCCTCTGGAGCCGCGACGCGGCGGCCATGGCCGGTGTCGATGCGCCGGTCTGGCCCTGTGAGCATTTCTATCTCCTGACCAAACCGATCGACGATCTCAGCGGCAACGTACCGACGCTGTCCGATCACGACTCGCACCTCTACATTCGCGACGATTCGGGCGGCCTCCTGGTCGGTTGCTTCGAGCCGATGGGCAAGGCCATCGCGCCCGAGACCCTGGGCGAGGGCTTCGCCTTCCAGCTCCTGCCCGAGGATTGGGACCACTTCGAGCCGATGATGATCAACGCGCTCCATCGGTTGCCGGCCCTGGAGACGGCGGAGGTCAAGACGTTGCTCAACGGCCCGGAGAGCTTCACGCCGGACGGCACCTTCCTGTTGGGCGAGGCAGCGGAAACGCGTGGCCTCTATCTCGGCTGCGGAATGAATTCGGTCGGCGTCGCCACCGGCGGCGGCGCCGGCATGGCGCTGGCCCATAACGTCGTCCACGGCCACATGCCCATGGACCTGGGCGAGGTCGACCCGGCCCGATTCCCCGGCTGCTGGAACGACGCCGATGCCCTGGCCCGGCGCGTACCCGAGGTGCTGGGCCGCCATTACGAGATCACCTATCCCAGCCGTCAGTGGACGACCGCGCGCAACCTGCGCCCGACACCGCTCGACGCGGCCTGGCGCGCCGAACGCGCACATTTCGGGCAGGTCCACGGTTGGGAACGACCGCTCTATTTCAGCAAGACGGCGGAACCGAGGCTCGGCTTCGGCAAACCCGACTGGTTCGACACCGTCGCCGGCGAGGTCGCCCAGGCCCACACGGGTGCCGCCCTTTTCGACCAGTCGACGCTCGGCAAGATCACCGTCGCCGGTCCCGACGCCGAACGTTTCCTGAACCGGCTCTGTACCGGCGACATGAGCCGACCACCCGGCAGCGCCTGGTTCACCCTCATGCTCAACCCGCGTGGCGGCATCGAACACGACATGACGGTCCTGCGTCTCGACGACGAAGAATACCGGCTGAGCGTCGGCACCGTCGCCGTCAAGCGGGCGGTGGCCTGGCTCCGCCGCCACAGGCAAGAGAACGATCGAGTTGATTTCACCGACGCAACCACCGGTTACGCCACCCTCGCCCTGACCGGCCCCCAGGCGTTTCCAATCGCCGATGCCGTGGGTGTGCCGGACCTCAGGGACATCCCGTACTTCCGCCACGCGAGAACCGAAATCGCCGGCGTGCAAGTACGCGCCGTCCGCCTGTCCTATGTCGGCGAAGCCGGTTGGGAGATCACCTGTCCGGCCGATCGCGCGATCGATCTCCATGATGCCCTCGCCGGTGCCAGTGCCCGCCCGGCCGGTCTGTTCGCACAGACGGCCATGCGCATCGAAAAGCGCTTTCTCGCCCACGGCCACGACATTGACAGCGACACCGACCCCCTGACCGCCGGCCTCGCCTTCGCCCTTGCCCGGGATACGGATTTCATCGGCCGGGGCGTCCTCGAGCGAATCCGCGAAATGGGACCCGCGAAGTCCATCGTCACCGTCCTTTTCGACGGCGAGGAAGACGGGGGCGCCTGGCCCCTCGGTGACGAGCCCGTGTACCGGGACGGCCGCATCGTCGGCCAGACCACGTCAGCCGCCTTCGGCCACCGCGTCGGCAAACCCATCGCCGTCGCCGTCGTCGAACGCGCCGCCGCCGAAACCGCCGTCGAGATCGACATCGCCGGCACCCGCCACCTGGCGCGAACGTTTCCCGGAGCGGCCTTCGATCCGGCGGGATCGCGGATGCGGGGTCCCTGAAGGCTGGCGGGTAGTCAAAAGACGCGAAACCGTGCTATTCTCTTCTGTGATCATCGTCATAGGCGGTGGCAGCCGATTGGGCTAGGATAAGGGCCAATCGGTGAAACGATCGGCGACAGCGCGCGGCAGAACAGGCCATCGCGGAAGGAAGAGAGAAGGTTTTCCATGATCGACAAGATCGGCGCCCTCCCCATGCATCCCAACGAACTCGGCGCCAAGCTGGAAGAACCCTTGCGTCCAGGCCCGGCCGACGAGGCGAGCAAGGGCGGCGGATTTGGCACCGCGCTTTCGATCGATTTCTCGGAAGAGGCGCTGGCAATCTTGGGCGGCGGCCACGGCGACATCGGCGGATATCCGGGTGACGACGCTCCGGTGATGACACGCGCCGACGAACGTAAGCTCGACAAGCTGTTCGCCGAGTTCGACCGCATTCTCGAAACCAACCCGGACGAGCCGCTGAGCGCCGAGCAGGAGCGCCGCCTCGACGCCTTGTCGCGCGAGATCGAGGGCATCCTCGGCATCCCCGATGATCCGTTCAACCGCCTGAGCGCGGAGGAGCGTGAGAAGATCGAACAGCTGTTCGCGCGCATCGATGAGATTCTCGGCACCAATGCCGGCGAGCGGCCGACAGCGGAACAGCAACGCGAACTGCAGGCCCTGCGCGCTCAGGTCGACCGCCTCCTCGGTCTTGAACGGCCCGATCCGCTGGCCCACTTGAGCGGCGTGGAACGGGACAGGGTCGAGCAATTGTTCGCTGAGGCCGATGCCATCCTTGGTCAAGTCGACGACCGGCCGAATGACGACCAGCGCCGCCAGCTCGATGCCATCGGCCGCCAGATCGACAAGATTCTCGGTATCCGGCCCGACCCCATGGCGCAATTGACGGACAGTGACCGTGAGGCCGTGGAGGCCCTGTTCGCTGAGGTCGAGAGAATCCTCGGCACATCACCCGATGAGCCGTTGAGCGAGGACCAGGAACGCCAGCTTGCCGGCGTCCACCAGCGCATCGAGGGTATCCTCTTCGGGTGATCGTAAGCCGATCACCAGCCGGTCAATCGGCGTCCAGTTCCGTATCCCAGTAAAGAAAATCCCGCCAACTTTCGTGAAGGTAATTTGGCGGGAAGGCACGGCCATTGGCCTGCAATTGGTGGTTGGTAGGTCGGAGCGCCCTTCGCAACGGGTGCACGCCCGTCTCCCGCGGCAACCGGTGGCCCTTGCGCAAGTTGCACGGCGCGCAGGCGGCAACGACGTTTTCCCATTCGGTCCGCCCCCCCTTCGAACGCGGCACCACATGGTCGAAGGTCAGGTCCTCGGCCTGAAAGCCACTACCACAGTACTGGCAGGCAAAGCGATCACGGAGAAACACGTTGAAGCGCGTAAACACCGGGCTCCGCGACATTGGCACGTATTCCTTGAGCGAGATGACGCTTGGCAACTGCACGGTCACCGACGGTGAATGAACGGCGCGGTCGTATTCGGAGACGACGTTGACCCGGTCCATGAACACCGCCTTGATGGCGTCCTGCCAGGCCCATAGTGACAACGGGAAATAGCTGAGCGGCCGGAAATCGGCGTTCAGAACCAGGGCCGGGAAGTTGCCTGCGGACATTGTCACATCATGCTCCCTTCAACCGCGACGGAGCATACTACATATTGTGATTTAAAAACAAACCCGCCCGCATGAAATGTCGTTGACGGTCATGCGGCCCATTTGTGACTGCCACACCATCCGGAGTCAGCCGCCTTCCGGGTTCGCCACCGGTTCCGGCAGGGGGACACCGAAGGCGGTACTGAGAAAATCCATACCCAGCATGATACCGCGGTCGTCGAGCCCATGGCCCAGCCCCGGCCGCATCTCATGCTTGACCGATAGACCGGCGGCGGTCAGGTGCGCGACCGCATGGCCGAGCGATTCCGGTGCGACCACCTCATCGTCGGCGCCGTGAACCAGAAGAAGCGGCGGCCGCGACACGATTTCATCCGCAAGCAAATGTTCGCCGACCAACGCGCCTGAGTATCCGGCAATGCCGGCCAATTGACTGGCGCGCCTGAGACCGACATGCAGCGACATCATGGTGCCCTGCGAGAAACCGACGAGCGCCAGTTTGCTTTCATCCAATCCGTGTTGGGCAAGTTGGCGGTCGATAAACTGGTCGAGAATGGGCGCCGCTGCCTGCACACCGGCGAGCCGGGTCTCGGGCGTCGCCTCCTGGACCGAGAACCACTGGAAACCGAACGGCGCCATATCGTAGGCGTAGGGCGCATTGGGTGCGACGAACTCGGCGTCAGACAGGACCTTGGATAAATAAGGTGCCAGACCGATCAGATCGGCGCCGTCGGCCCCAACGCCATGACACAGTATAACCAGTTGTTTCGCGGCACCGCCGGAAGCCGGTGAGAAATTCGGTCCGCTCAATTCGGGAATGTCGTTCATCCTTGCCTCCCCCTTAGGCGTCAGCCACGCGGTATACGCCGCCGGTTAAAGTCCTAGCCGAATTGGCCGCCCCTTGCCACCCCGGAGCCCCGCCGGTAAGCAAGAACCATGGTCCGCACCCGCTTCGCCCCACGCCCGACCGGGCTCCTGCACATTGGACACGCCTATTCGGCGCTGTTCTCGGAACGGGCCGCCCGCGAAGCCGATGGGGCTTTCCTGCTTCGCATTGAGGACATCGATCCGGCCCGCTGCCGGCCCATTTTCGAGACGGCCATTCTCGACGATTTGGCCTGGCTCGGGCTTAAGTGGCTGCGCCCGGTGCGCCGCCAGTCGGACAACTACGCCGACTATGAGCGGGCGCTCGACAAAATGGACGACAAAGGCCTGCTCTATCCCTGCTTCTGTACCCGCAAGGAAATCCGCGCCGAGATCGAAGCCGCCGGTCACGCACCGCATGGCCCCGACGGCCCCCACTATCCCGGCACCTGCCGGGCTTTAAGCAAATCGGCCGCAATGCTCCGCATCATTAAGGGCGAAGCTTACGCCTATCGCTTGAAGACCGACGAGGCGATCGCCCAAGCCGGACCGCTCACTTGGCACGATCGTGACCGCGGCGAGATCGAGGCGACACCGGAGGTCTTTGGTGACGTGGTCTTGGCCCGCAAGGACGTGCGTACCAGCTATCATCTGTCGGTCACCGTCGATGACCACCTACAGGAGGTGACGCTCGTCACCCGCGGCGAGGATCTCGCCGAGGCGACGCACATACACCGTCTGCTGCAAGCCCTCCTGGACCTCAATGTGCCGGAGTATCAGCATCACCGCTTACTGACCGGCGATGACGGCAAGCGTTTCGCCAAGCGCGACAAGGCATTGACCTTGCAGGCGCTCCGCGAGGCTGGCAAGACACCAGAGGATGTGAAAGCGATGATTGGATGGCCGGATTGATCCGCTTGATCACGGTCGTCGCGGTCTTTTGGTTCCTGACAACTGGGACCAAGGCAACCGAAGTCCGCCAGTTATTGCGTGGCGGCGGTACGTCGATCGTGAAAGAGGTCATCGACGGCGACACGGCGATCCTCGATCCACCCATAGATGGAGCCGAGCAGGTGCGCCTGGTCGGCATCCAGGCGCCGAAACTGGCCCTTGGGCGCAAGGGTTTCGAGGAATGGCCATTGGCGCCCGAGGCCAAGACCGCGCTTGAACGTCTGGTTCTCGGCCGATCCGTCGAACTCCGTTTCGGCGGCGCCAGCATGGACCGCCACGGCCGGCATCTGGCGCATCTTTTCAGCGAAGACGGCACCTGGGTGCAGGGTGAGATGCTGAGCCGCGGTTGGGCCCGTGTCTATACATTCCCGGACAACGAGGTCCTCGCCGCGGAAATGTATGCTGCCGAAAACACCGCCCGCGCCGCCCGTCGCGGAATTTGGGCACACCGCTTCTATCGAGTTCGGTCCTCCAAGGCGGGACCGCTCTACAACGACGTCGGCACCTTCCAGATCGTCAAAGGAACCGTCATCGCCGCCGCAAACGTACGGGGCCGGGTGTATGTGAACTTCGGCGATGACTGGAAAACGGACTTCACAATCACCCTGGACCCTAAGGTCCGCCGGCGCTTCGAAAAGTCGGGGCTAGATCCGCTTGCGCTCGAGGGTCACACCATTGAGGTCCGCGGCTGGCTACGTAAACGAAACGGCCCGATGATCTCGGCCTCTCATCGTCAGCAAATTAGGATCCTTAAGACCCCCTAGATACGATGAACCAAGCGGCCGCCGTTGCGATGGCGCGTCGCTCGGTCTAAGTATCGCTGGAGTTGGTGCCTGCCATCGTGGAGGCAGTAGGCTGAGGGAGAAGGCAAATGATCCATGCCGGTATCGCCGGATTGGGGCGTTGGGGACAGATTCTGGTCGATTCCGTCCAGGGTCGTAGCGAGGTGATCCGGGTGACCGCCGGCTGTACCGGGCGCAAGGAACGGGCACGGCACTTTTGCGGCCAGAAAGTTATCGACCTCAGGGATTCTCTCGATGATCTGCTGTCGGATCCCGCACTCGACGCCATCATCCTGGCGACACCGCATAGCCAACACCGCGACCAGATCATTGCCTGCGCCGAGGCCGGCAAACATGTATTCGTCGAAAAACCCTTCACCCTCACCAAGGCCGATGCCGAAGCGGCGATCGATGCCTGTGAGAAGGCCGGAATCGTCTGCGCCATCGGCCACAACCGGCGGTTCCTGCCTTCCATGAAACACCTCTCCGAGATGACGCGAGGCGGCGAACTCGGCAAGGTTCTCCACGTGGAGGCGGCCTTCCACGCCGACGGTGGGTTGCGCTATGCCCCCGAACATTGGCGCGCCTCGGAAGCGGAAAGCCCGGCCGGCGGCATGACCGGCCTCGGCATCCATACCATCGATGCCTTGATCTCCCTGCTCGGTCCGATTTCGGAAGTCACAGCGACCAGCGAAAGACGGTCCACACCCGTGCCGATCGATGACGTGACCTTCATTACGTTGCGATTCGCCGGTGGTGCGCCGGGTTATTTTTCGACCGTGTTCGCGACTCCACGTGACTGGCGTGTTCAGGTCTTGGGCGACCAGGGATGGGCAGAAATGCGCGGCCACGAGCGATTGACAGTCAAGCGCCGCGACATGGCCTTCGAGGGCGTTCAGTATTTCGATCGAGTCGATATCGAAAAAGCCGAACTCGGGGCCTTTGCCGAGGCCGCCGGCGCCGGTGCGCCATACCCGGTTCCCTGGGAAGACATCGTCCACGCCACGGCGGTGCTCGAAGCTGTCATCAAGTCCGGCAAGACGGGAGAAACGGTACGCCTCTAGAATTCCGCTTTCGCTCTGGCCCGTTTTCCGTGTCATAATTCCCCCGTTCGTTACGAAGGTGGCGGGGTCCTGGCTGTAGACATGTGGCAACTCAGTTATCGGTTCCTGATTATCGGGGTCCTTTTGGCACTGTCGACGCCGGCCCCATCGATTGCCAACGACATCGGCGACGGCGCCGCTGCTTACAAGGAGGGCGACTTCCAGGCCGCCATCGCCCTATGGGAGCCCTTAGCCGAGGGTGAGTTGGCTGGCGACCCGTGGGCCCAATACTACATGGGCATGGTCTACCAGCTGGGCCGCGGCGTTCCGAAGGACCGGGCCAAGGCAAAGCGTTATTACTTCCATGTTCTCGCCCGGTTGCCGACCATCCTCGACGACGACGAAGCCCGCCGCGCCGGCTTGGATCTACCCATCGGAGCCATATTCCGTTACGCCATGATCCACTACCGCGAGGGCCTGGAATTGGAGGAGGAACAGGATGGTGACCCGCGCGGGATGGCATCCAAGAACCTGAACGAAGCGCGGATAACGCTCGACCGCGCCGGTTTTTATGGCCATGCGGAAGCCTTTTACAATCGCGCCGTCATGACCGAGTTTGCCCACGGCCGGCGCTTTTTCTCCAACCGGCCGCTGGCCATGGCGCTCTACACCATCGCCGCGGAACTCGGCCACACGGACGCCGAGATCCAGGCCCGTCGACTGAGCCGCATCCTCGACAATAAGGCGCGCGAGGAGGCACAGGAGCAGTTGGCCGATTACAGGAAGTACATGGTCGCGACAAAGACCGAGCGATGGCAAGACCCCCTGGATGAGCCCGTGGAATTGCTGAAACCGGTTGGCAAGGGCCGCACAGAGGCCCAGGCCAAAGCCCAAGCCTTTCGCGACAACGCCAAGCTGGACGAAATCGCCAAAGGACGGGACGAGGAACCGTCGGAAGATGAACTCGCCAGGCGACGGGAAGAACCGACGGCCGATGATCTGGAAGACGGCGAAGAGCTCGAGACCGCACGGCGGCAGCCCGCGGAACCGGCCGAAGAACCGACCGACGAACCGGCCGAAGAACCGACCGACGAACCGGCCGAGCCCAAGATTCAAATCCCCAACGCCCTCGATGAACTGCGCCGCCAAAGGGCCGCCTACCGGAAAGCGGAGAAGGAAAAAGGGCCGGGTGCGGTCGAGGCGCCGAAAGGGCTCTGCGTCGAACGAGCGCCACGATCGAAGGGCAGCATTTTCACCAAGGTCATCAAACCGAAAGACCCGGACCTGGCGCGCGCCCATCCGCCGACCCCGGGCTTGATGCAGCTTATGCCGTTCGCTGCGACGGCAATGTTGGTTACGCTTTCCGTCGAGATCGCTTGCGGTGCCGGTCGCAACATCGCCTATGGACCGTGGGCGCCGCGTATCATCATAAACCAAGAATAGCCCTGGGCGTGCCCAGCGCCGCGAATAGGTTTACGACCGGTAATCCGGTTCCTCTTCGTCAAGGATCGCCTTCAATTCCCGGAAATGGTTTTCGGCGAGGCCGGGGTATTCCTGCCACTGCCGGCAGGTCAGCTCGGCCACGTCATGCGGCGCGATGCGCGATTCCTTGCCCGTCGAATAGGCCGTGATCAAGGTCTTGCAGGCGTGCTCCAAGTAATAGAGCTCGGCCAAGGCCGGACGCCGGGGCTCATGCAACTGTCGCCGTTCGCAGCAACCGCCTTCGGCATCGGTTTCTGTGTCGAGATCCTGTGCTGCGGCGTGGACATCACGTCGTAGCGGTTTCGAACAATCTTGTACCGGAGTCAGCCGGCTCCATGTATGGATTTAAGGGATACTGTTGATAAACCCCTGTTGATCGGTTTCTGAGATCGTGATTCCGTTTCCCGAGTGATTCGGTGGAGGGCGGAACGATGATGGGGCGGTTGTCGGACGACCAGGGCAAGTTCTTCT
>Ga0056108_1000443_pt1 | contig 12363 bp, 11 predicted proteins | sample WorMetG1BERMUDA1_FD_83875 | JGI IMG/M metagenome (GOLD analysis project Ga0056108, IMG submission 83875) | Marine gutless worms symbiont microbial communities from Max Planck institute for Marine Microbiology, Germany - Inanidrilus... ... | reverse complement strand
TTCAACGCCGCAGTTTGGCTGACGCCCACTACTAGAGTGCCGTGCAGTAACGGTGCCAAGACGCTAAACCCGTTGAAATTTGGTGGGGTGCCCCAAGCTCGCCAATAGATCTTAGCAGCTAGTGGGCCGAAGTTCACCATACTGTGAGGATTTGTGGGGGAGACAGTGCTGTTTAACAAGCTTTTTTCCAATTGTCAATACGTGCCTTAGTTGCAAAGATATAGTCCGACAAAGGTGTGCGATGGTGCCCAGATGGCGAATTTTTTGCAATTTTTTGGATCCTGCATTTCCAGCGAGCCGCATACAGCACATTTCAGACCTGCATTCCACATTCGCACTAAGGCCACGTCATGTGTGGAAGTATGGTAGACATCCATTCTCCGACCGCTGAGATTAGGCGAGGAAAAAAAGATAGAAAGAAGAAAGAAACCACAGGCAAAAATATAATGGCCTGCCCTATTCCATAGGGCGGCCATAACTAGGTACTGAACAGCTATTTACTTATGTCTGTACAGACTAAGTACCAAATCTGACCAGAACTTTTCATCCAATTCAGAATTTAGTATATGGACATAAGTGAATAGTTATTCACTGTGTACTTAGCAGCTGAATGTGTGCTTTAGCTGTGATCGTGTGACAAATCCGTATCCGAATCCAAATCTGATGGATTTGAAATACAAAATCCAAATTTAATTTCAGCTGGCTCCGTCACTTTGCTAGCAAACTGCATGACACAGACAGCACGCAGTCCAACCATGGGTTATGGCTCTGCAAGCTGTGTTGCCGGCAATTCAGGCAGTGCATTCCGAATTTGTGATTAAAGTCTGCATGTACCAAGCTCAATTATCAACTAACCTAATTCCCAACACTGCTATTGGACGACGCGTCACACGACCCGACAATGTCACGACAACACCGTTGAGTCAAGCTGCGGTTAATGTCAACGGAGCTTAGTGCAATCGGACTTAAGCGACAGATTGTGGAAACAAGGAGGACAGAGTTGACACAGTCAGACCCATGAAGCACACGAACTTACCACTGAAACCAGTGCCGCCAGTGAAGCCCTGAGGCCCAGTAGCACCAGCCGGACCGATAGCTCCCATCTGGCCAGGACTGCCAACATCACCACGTGGGCCTGTAAACCCTGTCCCGCCTGTTGTACCTGTAATGATAACAACACTGTCTGTGTTATGACAAGTCACACCTGATGCAAGTACATAACTCACATAAAGTTAATGCAAGTTCTTGTTAACATTTACATTTACTTGACAAATACAGAGCAAGAAACCTACGCTACACATATATCCTGCAGTTCAAAATATCTATAAGTTAAGTGAGTCCATTTAAGGGCGCCAGTTCAATGCCACTAGCGCCGTAACCGTCAGACAAAGAGAAACGCTTTCAGGAGTTTACTGAAGCGCAAGAACGAGTTTGTGTCACGAACAGAAGCAGGCAGAGTGTTCCAGACTCATGGTCCAGCACTGCGTAATTCAGAATGCAAGCACATGTTGTGACGGTACTGTCAAAAAAGCACCTTATATACATAATCAGTTTATATGATCACTTTCAGAAAACAGGTACAGCAAAGTTTCTTTCTGGTATAAATTACCATTATTTGGAAAAATTTTGCACGCACGTGTAAAACAGAATATCCTGCAGTGAAAGAAGAAACATCCACAAAACATAATGTGCCCTCTTTGCTCTATAAATACAGCAGGTGGTTACATAATAGCATGGAAGACAAACACACACATTAATTAATATTCATATCTTACCTGGTTCTCCACGTGCTCCTCCAAATCCCGCTCTTCCGGATGCACCGGTGTCGCCTGGTTGGCCCCTCTGTCCAACGAACCCATTCTCTCCTACAGCACCTGCGAATCCCATAGGTCCAGTGGGACCTTGTTGGCCCTGTGGGCCAGCCTGCCCAGGAGCGCCAGGACTGCCCCCTGCTCCTTTGAGGCCAGAGCTTCCCTTTGGACCCGGAAGTCCAGTAGCTCCAGTCCAACCAGGCAATCCAGTAAATCCTTGTGAACCTGGCAAGCCTTGTTCACCTTGCTGGGCTGCCGGGCCCGTGTCGCCGGGCTCGCCAGTCGGACCCAAAGAACCAGCAACTCCTTGGCTGCCCTGCGATCCAGGGTCACCACGCTGACCGCGCTGACCATTGGCTCCAGGAGTGCCTAGCACAACCAACAGAAATATGCTCAAATGACACAAACAATTATCAACGCGAATCTCGATTACAATATGCTTGAATACAATACACACAATCCTGACCGAAACAACTGGGCCTGAGAAAAAAATGCATATTGTCTGTGGGTAAACAAATGGAAAAAGTTAGTAACTGCAAATTGGGCACAGAACATGATGCCCCCGACGACGCCAGTTTTGTGCGCAACAATCACTATTACTGTTTTAAACGAATATCACTAGGCTGCTGCAGTGTGAAAAAACTTCGAGAGCACTTAACAACAAAAAGTAAAAACTGACAGTGTCACACTGTCCATAATGGATGAGACAAAAATTGCTAGCTGCTGTGGCGGCCGCTAGTTGAACAGTTAACCCATTCTATATGCAACGACAGGCGAATGTCACATGTCATGTGCTCAGTTCCATAAAAGTAAATAACCTTTTTTACGTTTTTTATTTACAGCCCGTTTTTACGTTTTTTATTTTTACATTTTTTATTTTTACATTTTTTTATTTTTTAAAACGTTGGAAAAATTAGCATACACGTTATAAAACAACAAATTAAAACGGCTTTCTTTTGTTATGCAATAAGGTCGGTAAATGGTATAGGCCTCTTAATATCGTAGTAACACAGCACTAGAATAATTTCCACCTCTTAAGTCTGAAATGACAAGGCATTTAGACAATTCAGCCTAGCCTCATTCCGTTGAGTTAATTATTATCATGAGTCACGTTTTTCAATTTTCTTTTACGTTTTTATTCTTGTCGTGTTTTTACGTTTTTAACGTTTTTTAATTATTACTTGAACGTTTTTTTGACATCTATGCTCAGTTCCGATCTACCATCCACTCAGGAGGGGCCCTGCAGACGACGGTTATTATAGCTTTTCGTTTTTGTTTAACTGGCTTAGTGTCTCACAGCTACTCCAGTCTTCAAAAAGCAAATGTTTAAAATTTGTGGAGCAGCGTTTTACATGCTGAATGCCCTTCCTGTCACACAACCAACAGAACCAGCACTGAAGGGGCCACAAACAATAACATAACATAACATAACATAACATAACATAACATACATCTGCTTACTGAAAAACCACCCAACTTTGTTGTCATCGCCGTTCAACCTCCTCGCAGCACTCGCTCTTAATCTCTGGTCATTCTCACTCATCCATCTACATCGTCCTCGTTATGAATAACTGACCACTACCTTGGTGACTTTTTTGTCTGTGTATGAAATATCTCTGAAACTGCTAAACGGATTTGTGCCAAATTCACCAGGAAGACATGTTTGGTCCCTCGCTCGGACGAGTTTGAATGTCAAGGTCAAAGGTCAAACATCAAGATCACCAGGGACAAAATACGGGGTTTTCGGCGGATATCTCCAGAACCGCTGAACGGATTTGTGCCAAATTCACACGGAAGACATCTTTAGTCCTTCGCTCGGACGACTGTGAAGGTCAAGGTCAATTTCATGGCATGAGTGCGATTTGTGTTTGGAAAAATTATCTTTGCTCTAGTTCATTTTGATATACTTCACTTTGTCTCTGGAACCAGATCCCCATTTCCCTCCATCAACCTCATCATTGTGTCTCTATCTCTGACTCTTCTGCTCCTACTCCCGTCGCATCGTCTTGCTCTTGTTGATTCACCACTCTCATCATCCATAACTCCCTCGATCTTTCGCTTCCCGCGTAAAACCTACCTGTTTCACAAATCCTTTCACTATACACCCCTCCTCCATCGCGACTGACTCCATCCATTATCACACGGACTGTTTCTTCTGAGTAATATCAGTTTTTGTCTTTAGTTTTCCTTTTGTCGCCACATGGTATGCGGAGACATGTCGTTTACTGCTTTTTGTCAGTCATGCTTTCAACGAAATCAGCATACTTAGGCAGCAGATATCTTGTACACTAGACAGGTTGTCAGAAGGGGACAAAATTTGGCATGTTGATAGTCCTGGCCTTGCTGCACAGTAATGCCGAGATTGGTGAACTTCGGCCCAGGGAGTCCCCTGGGGGACCAAAATACTGATGGGTGTAAAAAATTTTTTGTAACGCTTTTATCGTACATCATTTGGCTGAACGCAGCGAAATTTGCACAATGAGGGGCATTGGTATGTATCACGTCTTAAGCGATTTTAGTGAACTTTGGTCCACTTTTCCAGGGAGCCAAAATTTTCGACAGTGGATATCTCGCACACTGATGTCGGTGTGCAACAAAATTTGGCAGCATTAGGGGTCTGGCAAATCGACAATTATTCCCTGAATTTAGTGAACTTTGCTCCGGGGCCCACGGGCGGGGGGTCCCGCAATACCATGCGGCGACATGCATCAGTTCTTCACTGATGCACTTGTTCATTGTTTGTCTATTTTTGGTTCAGTGCGGCAGATTAAGCTGACTATCTGTCAACTTTGTAGCGCAGTATAAAGTTTTCGTATCATATCATATCCTATCGATGTTTTACTCAGACACAAGTCCAATGTCAGCGACTACAATTACTTTGTGCAGTGACGTGGCACCACAAAAATCAGCCTCCAACTAATCACCCATATTACATTCTCACATACTTAATTAAATTGGACCTCAGATGATTAATTTACGGTGCTGTTCACAACATTCAATCCATTCACAGCCTGCATCAGCACCATTCTGCGATGTTTTTAAGTAGCCTCTCTGCGTATTGTACAGCTGTGTGTACTGTACTCAGGATTTTATGGGAGAGCAAAATGTCTTAAATTTATTAATAATTCTATTCAGTCTGATGTCAACAACTACAATTACTTTGTGCAGTTCATAATGTTTACTGCTTTCAATTTGACTAGAAGAGTTTACCAGATGAATATGCACAAAATAAGGTACACAGGTACACGGTATTAACTCAAATTTCAAAATATACTGCACAAAACGACAAGGTATAAAAACAATACTGGAGAATGTACAGAATCATTAACAAGTGGCTCAGTTGTCACAGAGGAATCATGCAACATTTATGTCATATGAAGATTTTGTTAAAGTCAACTCCACACTATATGACTACTAACAATAACAGATGGGCCGACAGATAGAAAAATTACAATGGCATATAACTCACTCTGTAACAGTTTCATGCGGAAAATGTAGACTCAGACATTCACTGATAAAAAGGGAGATTTACCTAAATTTGTGTAACCTCTTTAAGATGTAGGCAAAAAACTAGTTCAAACTACATACATATGCTTCCATTACGTTACTGGTTAGCAATAACCTTTGTAGTCCTGCATCGGTTACAAAAGAAGTCTTACTCAGTTTCAGTTACAGTTCAGTGCACAATGTAAAAGCAGACTCACCGGGTTGGCCTGTATCACCAGGTGTGCCAGTGTCGCCAGGCGTACCAGTAAATCCTTTTACTCCAGTAAAACCTGTCCAGCCTTGCAAGCCCGTGAAACCCTGCTGGCCTGGCTGGCCAATATTACCTGATTGGCCTGGGAGACCGGGGTCACCATTCTGGCCTCGATTACCAATGAACCCTTGCGGCCCGGTATTTCCAGTAAAGCCAGATGGACCTTCGGGACCCTGTGGTCCAGCAAGTCCAGCAGCTCCAGTTGCACCAGTAGCGCCAGTAAAGCCAAAGGCCCCGGAAAAGCCAACCTCGCCTGCAAAGCCCGGATTTCCAATAGAACCAATAACTCCTCCTGAACCTTTCTGTCCCTTGGGCCCAACTGAGCCCACGACACCTTTTACTCCAGTCCAGCCAGTGTCACCTTGAGGACCTTGGTTACCAGGAGAACCTCGAGAGCCATCACTGCCCCTGTTACCTGGCGCACCATCTGGACCTGCCACTCCAGGAACACCCTGTTGACCCACAATTCCAGGTTGACCAATGGCGCCGTTCTGCCCAGGTGGACCACTGTTGCCTGTGTCACCAGCTGCACCAGGGGTACCTGGTGTCCCAGATGGACCCTGTGGACCTTGTGCACCAGCCTGTCCTTCTGGACCCCGCGGACCCTCCAATCCAGGTAAGCCAGTGAATCCAGGAAGACCTGGCTGTCCATTTGATCCCGGCTGTCCCTGAGATCCGGGAGACCCTGGCTGTCCAGCCTGACCTGGGACTCCCTGTTGTCCGGCAACTCCAACGAATCCATCTTCACCTCTCTGGCCCTTGGTTCCTGATGATCCTGTCGCCCCCTGAAAACCTGTTGCTCCAGTGTCACCACGTTGACCTTGACTACCAGTTGCTCCATTAACACCTGTGTTACACCAGCAACAGTCATGCAACTAGAAAGTTCCCTCGAGTCGCACTGAACACGTTAGGACAAAGAACTCCAAAACAACCAACTAGCTAGCTTTACTTATAAATATTTCAAATTCAGATGCGTTTTAGCCACTTGCCTTGTAGTGTGCAAACATGGCCAAAAAGCAACATTTTCATCCTGCAACTGTGCTGTCTGACCCATTTACCTTAAACTTGAAGCCTGACATAGAGTCAAGGTCCACCAGCCAAATATCTACGTCGAAGGTTACTTTGTTCAACAGTTATTTGTCCACACACTCACAATAGAGTGCTCTACCTGGACCACTAAAGTGGCTGGTAACTAATACAAGAAAAAATTTTCTGACCAAGATGTAATGAGTCATCTATAACCTTCACTACTACAGCTTACAACAAGTGAGATCATCACTCAGACAAATACATCTCCTACGAGTTGTTCTACATAGAGATTATCTAGCAAATTAACAAGTGGTTAAGTTCAACTATAGACAACAGTGTCATTTGAAAAATACATGGTCAGGCCTTCAAGAAGTCTACAACTACAGCACATCTACTGTAGTTGTAGTAACTGTAGTAATCACAGTAACTGCAATAATCACAGTAGCAGTACTAAATTCTAAACTGAAAGATTTTTCTTATTCCATTTATCTTTTTTATTTGTCGATTTCTGACTCTCTTATCATTTAGCTGCTACGAGCAACTGAACACTTCCAAACTATACCTTGCTGTCCAACGAAGCCAGCAATTCCTGTGGCACCAGTGTCGCCGGCAAATCCAAGAGCCCCTCTGGATCCCTGAAATCCTGCTTGTCCAGAAGAACCGGTGTCTCCCATGTTGCCAGTCGGTCCGGTAGCTCCAGGTCTGCCCGGCTGTCCATCAACACCAGGTGATCCACGTTGTCCTGGCGTGCCCACAGAGCCAGGCTGGCCCACCGTACCCATTATTCCTTGCGGACCAGGAGCACCGGCGGCACCAGCCGGTCCTTGCGGTCCAGCATTACCAGGCTGTCCAGTTCCACCGATATTTCCAGTGTCTCCGGTATCTCCAGGCTGCCCGATCATACCCGGACTTCCACGACCTCCCTGTGAGCCGGGTGGTCCTTGAGGACCTTGCTGGCCACCAATACCGATGTCGCCTCGTTGTCCCTGAGGCCCTGAACTGCCAGTGTCACCATCAGCTCCAGGCAGACCCGGCGAACCCGCTTGACCAGGCTCACCAATCTGGCCACTAGGTCCTTGCGGTCCTTGAGGTCCTGGGTTTCCTACATGCCATAGACAACATCAAACTGAACGAGCATTCAACACAACGCCCTAACAGGCTAAATTATCCACGTTTCGATAATTCACACCATGCAATCCCAAAGGCGAAGAACGGATTAAACAAGCTTAATGGATGGAAGGATGGAGTGCAGGGTAAAGGTATGAAAGCGAATAAGAAAAAAACTAAAGCTATGATTAGTGGAGAAAGCCACAAGAGGTACAGAATACTGGTAGATGGCCATGTGGTGTTTGTGGTTAAGGTGTTGACAGAAATTCAATACAGTGTACTAACTGCCAAATGCACAGGAAGTGTAATGGTATAAAGGGTAGCATGATTCAGGTGAGCAAGTCTTTTGTATGTAGAGGCTGCACAGATCAATGAGATAGTGTGGATAGGACCAGTATGGGTACTGGTGATGGTGCTAGTCTTGAGCTAGTGGATATTTCTGATACCTGGGTGATATGCTGAATGTAGATGGTGATGCTGAGGCAGCTGTGGAGGCTAGAGTATGTTTAGACAACTTGCGCTTCTGCTTAGCAATAAGGATGACTCACGTCTTTTGACAAGAAAATTATACACAAGTTGTGTGCGTAGATGTATGCTACATGGCAGTGAAACAGTGCCAGTGAATAAACAGAACGAGCTGACACTTCAGCGGGCTGATATGAAAATGATTGGGTGGATGTGTGGAGTTGAAGTAGCAGACAGATTCACGCATAAAGAGTTGACAGAGAGAGCAGGAATCCATATCTAATTCGCCCTAAGTTCTGTCTGTGCCTCTGTCTGTGCCCTGGACGGTTGCCAGACCACTGCTGGATTCACTCCAGATGCCCGGGTGCTTACAGTGGAGCGATGCCAGGATCAGCGGCTCAGGGTCAGCACAGCGGTGCGCAGGACTCGCTTCGGCCTAATCAGCCAGAAGACTGCTGGCCACAAGTCCCTGTAATGCCACCGCTGTGAGCCAAAATCGTGCAAAGCGTGATTTTGGTTCCGAATCATGCAAAGTGTGATTTTGGCTCCGACACTGTATAATTACAGTGGTGTAATGACTTAGGTTAAGACGGTATGGGTATGCTTTAAGAAAGAACGAGAATGACTTGGTGAAAAAATGCATGGATTATAAAGTGGAAGGTGAAAGACCTTAAGGCAGGCCAAAGAAAACTTGGAGTGAGGTTACGGAAAAAGATTATCAGTCCCGACCAACATGCAAGGAAGATGCTGTGGACCGTAGAAAATGGAGAAAGTTAAATAAAGATGTTGTATAACAGCTACAAAGACAGGGTGTCAGCGAGCGAATGTTTTTCTGGCACCAGTTCACCCGGTCGTCTTGGATAAAGGGCTGTTAAATGGCTTGTTGTTGTTGTTATATTATTATTTTGACTGCCTGTACTTTCACTTTACTGACTCTGTACACTGCCACCAGGGAACAGGTTAACTTATTCTGTAATGTGCCCTCGGTCTGCCAGTAGGGGGCACTATACAAATACCTTACTGTTACTGTTACTGAGCACAATACATTTTTGAATGGCATTCAACAGTCATTGCAGAACACTGGCTAATTTATTAGCATAACTAATGGCCCAAGGTGATTAACACAGCCTAGGAATTAACATACACAAACATAACTATGTCAACATGTGCAACAGCATCAGTCTAATGTATTTTGTTTTAAAAACAACTTCACATCAATTATAACATTCACAATAATAACAAGAGCTCAGCAGTTGCTGAGATGGGCGACTATTTGGCCACAATACACATCGGCCAAAAAGTAGGGGCGGCTGTGCCCCTTTCCATGGGGGGAGCTGGGTCCCCATCTAACACAAAGTCGCCTGGGCCGAGGTCTACCTCCACACCAAGTGGCATTTTGATCCATCCAGCCGTTAGGCCACAATACAACAACATTACAAGACAGACACTCAGACACACTGCATCAGTCAGATTGTATGTATCAATAAGTCACAAACCTTGGCTTCCACTTGCGCCGGTGTTGCCCTGTTGCCCAGGAGTGCCCTGTGAGCCCATGTCACCACGAGTTCCTGGCAGTCCAACGACACCAACCTGACCGCTGACGCCTGCCTGTCCCGGCTGCCCAACACTGCCTGCAGAACCTTTAGGTCCCTGTCGACCCTCGGGGCCACGCTGACCAGCTTGGCCAGGGGCACCGGTTGCCCCAGCAATACCAGGTTGACCAGGATTGCCTTGGAAACCTTTGCTGCCAGGCTGTCCCATTGCACCGGGAAGACCTTCTGAACCCGCCTGGCCAGTGAAGCCAGGCTGGCCAATGTTGCCTTGAGGGCCTGTCAATCACATCACATGCATATGCATAACCATTTCAATGGCCTTTTGTTTGGGGCTTTACCTCAGTCAGCTCAGTCAAATAAGAGCTAACCAGAAGATGTTTTACCAAACATATTACATAAACCACACGCAGGCCGCCGAAAGGGCCGAAAAACGCCGTTTTTGTCCCTGGTGACCTTGACCTTTGACCGGGACATTCAAACTCGTACGAGCGAGGGACCAAACACGTCTCCCCTATGAATTTGGCGCAAATCTGTTCAGCGGTTCCCGAGATATTTGATTCACAAACAAAAAAGTCACAGACAGCACTAAAAGCAGAACCTTACACAGTTCACTGCATGCAGTAAAAATAAAAACTGATCCACACAGAAGATTTGGTCAGAATTCATACGTGAAGGCAGTACGATAAAATGTCAACAATGAAAGGTGTATCCACCCACAGTAGGAATTCCGAAACTGTTTAATCTGGTATTTATCTAAATGAAACATCTAATCGCTTAGTAAATGTTAAACGAAAACATGCGACCACATCACTGTGCCAACAGAATCCAATCCAAACTACGTCATATGCATGCTAAAAATAGTTTGATTTCGTGAATATCATCAAGAGTAGACCTACTGCTTAATACCTGAACTAAAATTGTTCTTATATATTGCAGTGTGTTTATACAATGCTGTTTTAGGAACAGACTGCTTATGAAATGAACAGCTAAAGTCAACAGTTGTCTCAAACAGCTGGCCTTACCTGTGGCATCAGTGCAAAGCACAAAATAATGAATCAGTCACCATGCAGACCGGTGACCGTTTACACATTATACAAAACTGGCAGAGCTATGGACAGCATTGATAATATTGGGTTGACAACAGCAACACTGAAAACTGTGTCTCACTTGTCGATGTGGTGTCAGAAATAGGAGACTCAGATGATACTTTAAGACAAGGAAGTCGGCTAAAACGCTACACTCAATTATGATAATCGTGTACTTGGTTCTCAACGCACTCGAAACGTAAAAGTCTGAAGCAGGAAACTGACGAAATGAGCTGCTGACCAGAATTTCCAGTAAATCCAGTTGGTCCGCCAGGTCCCGGATCTCCGCGCTGGCCTTGTGTTCCCTGACTGCCAATTCGTCCTTTCTGTCCGCTCTGTCCAGTGGCTCCAGTGGCACCAAGAGGTCCCTGAAATCCGGTGTCGCCTGGTGAGCCGTCGAACCCACGTCGACCCGAGACGCCAGTATCTCCAGTCTCTCCAGTGTCGCCAACAATACCCTGCACTCCAGGGTCACCTGGAACACCTACTAAGCCCGACAGACCTGGCAAACCCGTCGCTCCAGTAAATCCAGGTCCTCCAGTGAATCCTGCCTGTCCGCGGCGTCCACTCTGTCCGGTGTCACCCGGAGTTCCAGTGCCCCCTTTCACACCTGGCTGTCCCCTTTCACCTCCAGATCCGGGTTGCCCTCTGGGACCTGAGCTGCCCGTGTCACCTGCACAAAAACGGACAATTTCTCAAATACTGACTGCAATTGTTGTGTAACAGTTTACTTACAAATATCTTGCATAAAAGGTACACATAGTAAAACTTGGAATAATATTATAGATTACTTAGTGGCACACATCAACAGCTATAAGTTTAGGTATTTTACAGATGTAAATCAAATATTATACATATACAGCAACCATTTTCGGTCATTATACAGGTCAACCTGTGTTAGCTAACACCCTCATTAAGAATGGCAGGATTTAACTGGAGCAGTCTTACCACCAGCACATACATACGTACATACATACCGGTACATAAAAATTTATAGTGCCAAAATCGTGAAACGAATCTGAGGCGCTGGCATGGGGTGACTAGACGGCAAAAGTGGACTGAAAGAGGTGAGACTTTAGTTGATGTTTGAAGGTTGACAATTTGTCAAGACAGCTGATGTATGCAGGCAGTGAGTTCCAGGTGAATGGTGCGGAAACAGAAAGCGCCAGAGAGGCATAGTTACTGGTAATGCCTGAAGGTCTAGCCAGAAGATGTGTTGGAAGAACGTAAGGCTCTGGATGGAAGGTAGTGGGTGATTAAAATAGTTCGGAGAGGAGAGGAGGACGGACGGTGTGATTAAGCAGAGTTAAAGGTAACATGATAGCTAACAGGCAACCAGTGAAGGTCGCAATGAATGTCTAATGAACTAATGGTTCCGGGTGCATGTGCCCTTACTGACGGCATCTAGCACATTCGAATTAGAGAAAAGATGCTCGCTAGAGTTCTCCTTAATGGTGTTTCTTACACCTACATATCACAAAGTCAAGAAAAATAATAAATAATAATTTATTATGAAAATAATATTTAAGTACCCAGTAAGTAAGTACCAGTAATTG
>Ga0056108_1000442_pt1 | contig 12401 bp, 8 predicted proteins | sample WorMetG1BERMUDA1_FD_83875 | JGI IMG/M metagenome (GOLD analysis project Ga0056108, IMG submission 83875) | Marine gutless worms symbiont microbial communities from Max Planck institute for Marine Microbiology, Germany - Inanidrilus... ... | reverse complement strand
GGTCAAATGACCCAACCAACAGTGTCAAAGCACTGAAGGAAGTAGTAGTCCTAAGGATAGGCTTCAATCCCACCAGGTCCACCTCACCATGTTACAATAACTACACATTCATGCAATATACAGAGACACAGTGACACACAAAATAATACATACACAAAAATGAATCTAAGCACAGTGAAATGGGCCCATTGAGACAAAACCCAATCGAGAGAACTGTTAGGTCTGTTTATAAGTGTGTGCATTGCACTGTGCACAACTGTTGCAAACAACAGACCTGATAATTTCCCCTCTTATCCTCCAGACAATCACCGCCCATGATGTCTATTTGAGGGAAGGGGTGACGTGTCATTAAGGACCCAATGGCAAGAGATGGATCTTCTGCAATGCATTTTTTAAAATCCCAAGATGGCGCACAGCCGCCATGTTGGGGTAATGGTTACAATAAGTAAGCCAAAACCCGATTATTACATTCCAAGTCTATATGCAACATTTGAAGTTGCTAACTTGTGTAAATGGGTTCAAAGCGCCATTTTCAGAACTTAATTTCTCCGCCGCTATCGGGCATGTGGGCAAAATATATTTTGTAGAAGGGGCAAAGTCTAGTTTCAGAAAATGCATAGTTTGTTGGGGTTATCTGAAGAGATATCAGGCAGCAAAATCGGCAACAAAGACTTTTCGAGAACTGTTAATATTTTCCGAGTTATTAAGGAAAAACGATTTGCATTAAAGGATCTTTCATAATGCAATCTGTAATGGAAAGAGAGATCTCTTGTAAGGCAAATTTTTGCAGTGACAATAGATCGATCTATTATAATGCAAAATTGTCGATAGAATGACTACACAAGGGTTTGATTTTGGGCAGTGCAAAAAACGGTCGAACCAATCGAGGTGCCGTGTACAGGGCTGACTCGTGCGGGCTCAAGGAACAATCTGTTAGGTGGGTGAGCACATTTTGCGCTACCTGACTGTACCTTCAGCTGCACTGACAACAGCACGTACAGGTCCGACAGCGCATACATATGCAACAGCACCTGTTCCCTTATCCGCTGGTCAGGCACTAGTGTCACTTTAAATTTTCCCTATAAACAATCCCCTGCAATGCGGCTTTTCGTCAAAATTCTTGGACAACTTGTTTTGATTATTAGGCCGCATCGCAGTAGGCCTACTTTGTACATAGATGCAGCCTATTGTTACTGAACGCGTAGCGTGGTGTGTATGTCACAGTACTGAGCCCTGCAAAAACAGTTGAACGATCAAGATGCCATTTCGCTTGAGGACTCGGGTGGGCCCAGCGAACCATGTATTAGATAGGGGTCCAGATCCCCGACGGAGGGGGCAGTTTTGAGGAGAGGGAAAGGGGCGTCTCATTGCAAAGTGTAGGGACACTCAGCAGTGATCTCTACAAAAACAGCTGAACCGATCAAGAAGTAGTGGATAAACGTTGGTTCTGTTATATAAATTTCAGCTGTATGCAATATAAATGTTATACAAATTTCACTAGTGCCTGACCAGCGGATAAAGGAACAGGTGCTATTTGGGTTGCGGGCTTGGATGGTCCTAAGGAATCATGTATTAGATGGGGGGCCAGATCCCCCATGGGAAGGGGGTAATTTTAATGGCAGGGGGAAGGCGGCCCGTTGTAAACTGTACTGACACTCTGCCGTGAGCTGTGCATAAATGGCTGAACCAGTCGACTCGAGATGCCGTTTGGGTCGTGGACTCGGTGGGCCGAAGGAAGTATGTTACACCGGAGCACATTGGCGCTACCTGGCAATACGATTGAACCGTCCGTGTGCAGCGGCCATGTCACAGAGACTTGTCATTCACTGTTTTTTGTAACCTCATTATCTGCATAACCTCATCTCTGTTAAGTCTCCTCGCAGCATTCACTCTTTATCTTTTGTCACTCTCGCTCGGCCGCCAACATCATCCTTGTTACATATAACTGACTATTTCTTTCGATATGCTTCACCATGTCTCTGGAATCAACTCCATATCCTGTCCATCAACCTCACCCCAGTCTGACTCGCACTTTCCTCTCACCATCCATAACTCCCCACTCTTTCACTCCTGACTTAAAACCTACCGGTTTCACAAATCTTTCCCATGATACACTCTCTTATGGTCTCAGGACTGACTTCATGGACTTCGTGACCAAACCGTTTCTTCTTAAAAAGTTCTTGTCACTACTTTTTGTTTTTTTTTGTTCCACGTGGTACATTAAGCTGGCAAACAGTCAGCTTTTTGGCACATACAAAACATACTCTATCGGATCATATTGAGCAAGTGTAGCTGCAGTTAGCAAGTACAGTTCTGTCTTAACTGGCATGAGTAGTAAGCACAACTGTGCAAGTACAATGCAGTTTAAATGTTGTTGTGTCTACAGTGTGTCCCATAAAAAAGAAGACACCTCATTCTCACCTCTAACCAGTCTTGTTATCGAGACCTCATTAAAGAACTCGAGACAAAGACCTATCTCGAGATCAAGACCAAGACATTGATACTGGGTCTTGACATCAAGACCAAGACTGCACACTGTTGGTTGGCTGACATGAAGGAGAACGTGGCCTGCAAAAACCTGCACAACATTTCCCTGAGGTTCTCCCCTGGAAAAAGTGCAGGACAAAAAAACGGGGAGAAACTGGCTAATCCAGATTCACCTGGAAAACTGGCATTAACATGGAGGTGACAGTGGTGGCAAAAATCACAACAGCATTACAATTGGAACACAGTACGCCTTTCATGACCCTGACCACTTCAACCTTTTGGGTATTTTTCATTCACTAGCTAATGCTTGCCACGACGTCAATCTGGGTACCAAATTTGAATTGCTTTGCTTCACTCATTCCAAAGACAAGAGGCTCTACCCAAACCAAGTCCATGTGAGACCAAATTTTGAGGTTTTGTGGAGTAAGCATGGTTAGATGCTCTAAAGCTTAATATCAAGGAATCACTGCTATCATACGACAATTTTTAATTATTTAAATTACAGAGGAATTACTACACATTCATGCAAAAAATCTGTTGTTGTGAGTCACTCTACACAAGCAATGACCAGATCAGTGAGCAGTGTTTCTTTTAACATCCCACTCCACACACTTACACAAAGTGGGTTATTCTGGACATGAATCTTTCCAGACAATTAACTGCACCATTATTGATGAGTGGCAGACAAAACAGCACGAATCTACAAGCTCTGATTTTATCCAGACAGCTGACAATACAATAAAATTAACCACTAAATATTTAAATTTCACAGCTCACGTAAGCAATCATGCAAAAGATACTGACATATGGTCCTCATGACAACTGTTTATACCTGAAAAGCCCAAAGACAAAGCAACAGTCAAAATTAAATGGCAGAACATCAACATATGTAGAATATAATGCAGTACACTCATCTCCAGACACAAGAATCTTCAAGAGATGTAGTAGACAGTCAAATGCTGCTGTGTGACAATCACAAACACACTAGATCAGTCAGATCATTGACACGGAGTTGATGAATCAAATCTTCACTCGCTGGAGCTGGAACGACTGTAGCGACGCCTTCGTGGAGAGCGTGAGCGCCTACGTGGTACTGAGCCCCGTCGACGAGGTGGACTGCGAAACACATACAGATATACAGGCACATAAAGGCGACTGACTGGGTTGAGGTTTAACGTCCCACTCGACACAACAACTTTGGTGACATTCTTCCCAGCCAATCGCTTAAGCAGATACTGAAGGTACGAAACCCAACACAATGAAACCAAACACGCATCAGTAAACCTTAAGATACTATGACACAACATTACAAGGATCAGCTGTCACTGACAAAACTGCGCTGCATCATGGCGAACATGCTGCAAACAAATTAGGTGGATGCTAATGCGATAAACTTCTGACCGAACTAAGTGGCTGTTGATTCCAAATAATCCGAAAATAGCCTTCCATCAAATTTAGTCCTTGTTCTTGGTACAGTAAAACAAAACACACACCTCCAACTGACAACGTGCACTAAGTACACTCTTTCTACTTTAATATGAAAGTAGACAACAAAAACCACTTTCACAGGTGTGATAATAACGAGACTTAACCATCGTCAGTTAGCAGTGTCCAGCAACACAAATATTACTAACTATTAACTACAGACACACAGTTTTTGTTTGATTGATTGAGTTACGGTTTTACATCCCATTTGACACAAGATAGGTTATTTCGGAGACGTTCCCGGAGCCAATCTCTTCGCCTGGTATGGAAAAACTAAACCTAGCACAACAAAAGCACACATTCACCAATCAAAATGAATGTACTACAACACAAAAAACTAAAGCCAGGTTTAGTCGCCTCCTACAACATCCGGCCTCGAAACGGAGAGGGCCTATTCTGGTTTCGGTAATTCATAAATTTGTCACTTACTTACTTAATCACTTACCCACTTACTTACAGCCCCGGGGCCCACATTGGGCCAGTTTTTGTTTAACCAGCCTTCTTCCAGGCAGGGCTGCGTGCCCTAAAAGAGAATCCTGGGACATAATTTGAGCACGTTTCTACAGAATGGATGACTAGTGTCTCCTGTTGTTCAACCAACAGTGTCGAAACATTGAAGAGATTTCACAGCACAGACTCCAACCACAAAAACCTCACCTACTTCACCTACTGGTCTCATCCTTTCTTGACCCACCAAGTGACTCGTGAGGTAAGGGAGACCAGACCACTTACTCTAGCTCTCCGATGCCAGTAACTGTACTACTAACTAAAAACTAGAATGTGGGCCAATGCCCAACGTGATGGCCGCCCGATTGTCAACACGTGCCTTAGTTGCAAAGATATAGCCAGACAAAGTTGTGCGATGGTGCCCAGATGGGGATTTTTTTGCATCCTGTACTTTCAGCGAGCCGCGTGCAGCATGTTTCAGACCTGCATCCTAAATTCACACTGAGGCCACACCATGTGCAGAAGTATGGTAGACATCCAATCTGCGACGGCTGAGATCAGCCGAGGAAAAAAAAGAAAGGTAGAAGAAGAAAGAAGAAGAAACCACAGGGCAAAAATATAATGGCCTGCCCTATTAGATAGAGCGGCCATAACAAATGTTCGCGACAAACTGGACAAATGACGGTTATCACACCTTCGTCGTGGTCTTGGTGGCGATGGTCTCCAGCGTCCCGAGGGAGGGACACGACGTGGTGGTGGGCTCCGTCGTACAGGTCGAGGCTGAGGCTTCGGCACGTGCACAGTGGCAGCCGTCACTTGCTGCCCATCAATCTGACCTACACCAAACACAGCCAACTAACGTAATAATGCACGCTACTGTCTGACAAGTTATTGCCACTTATCTTAGCAAGCAAGACGAGTTCTCAAGTGTACTGTTGTCGGACAGCAGGCATACAGGCAACAAAGCCCATTCTCTCAGCAGTCTAGTGGTGGATGAAGAAAGGATGAGGCCAGTGCTTTGTGTTTTGTTCAGTGCACTGATACTGCTGATAGAGTGACAGGGAAGAATATCTGGCTCACAAATACACATAAAGGTAAAAGGAGCCTCTTTGTAATGCGCTTATTATGAGCTACTCATCTCTAGGCGCTCAGGTATGGCATGTGTTAACCAGGGATCACACAGTTTTACCTGCCACCCACGCGTTTATCCACAAGTGGAAATGAGCGTCGACACACTTTGGCTGGTACTCATTTCCTGGAGTTGGCCTGGGTGGCATGGTGAAATACTGAGGTGGTTTGCCCGCCTAAAGACAGTCATCCATACCAATATTTGTCGTAGCGCCCAAGAACTGAACCCATGACCATGGAATTGCAAGTTCAATGCCCTAACCACTAGATTACCGAGCTACACATGCCACTTATACTCATTACTCAGAAGGTTCTCTTCTGCAACATGTGGAGGAATAAAACTGAGTGGGAACCAGCCAACCAAATGTCTGCTAAAAACGACAATGGATATATATGATTTCTTCTGTCATTATTACACTGAACAAATAACCTACACCTTCACTAAAACAACCTCAAATACACCGTGAGCCGTAAAAAGGAGCCAACCTATTTTGTCTGTAACTTTGTCAAAAATCAACGGATATTCATGCAGTTTTCACTGTTAGATTTAGCAATGATCAATATATTTGACGGTATGAACTTGACCCACCTCACCTAATTAATGTTGCTACACTACCTCGCGAAAGTTGAAACACTGAAAAATGTAACATTACAGTGGGATATTACCAAAGAAAATCGCATCGAATGTATCGTATAACTTCATCGAAATGGACCTGTAGCTTATAAAATTTGAGCGTTTTGCAGCAAAGCATGTACGAAACAAAGATATGTGATATCAAATACCTGCAAAAAACACTTAATGCAAACTTAGTTTGACTTTGAATAAAATGTTATCGAGGCTGCGACTGACCAGTGGCACGACCATCTGAGATCACGTGTGCTGGTGGCGGACACTTTAAACAAATGCTGTGAAATTATTGTTTGTTTGTATTATGTGGTTCATCAGAACATTTTTATGAAACTTTCAATGTAATTTGATGTATTTGACGGCTATTTCATAATTAACAGTAAAAGCTGAATTTGTGTTCATATGCATTTTCAGTGTTTCAACTTAACAAGGTAGTGTGGCAACAATAATCAGGTGAGGTGGATGAAATTCATACCGTCATATGTGCACTGTGCAGTTCTTTTCTAAATATAACAGTGCAAACGGTATTGAAATCCATTAATATTTGATTAAGTTACAGACAAAACTAAGTTGGCTCCTTTTTTATGGCTCACGACGATGTAAATGAAAATGAGTGACAATACAGATAGACACAGTATACACAACTAAACACATGCACCACAGAAATGTAGTAATGAAAAACCATGAATGTACTCCACATCAGCAAACAGAACGACTCAATAATTCCACGATCTCTGCAGGTGCATCAGACCAAAAAACATAAGATACAGATTAATCAAATGGGTAGCTTGTAGTCAAAATTTTTCACATTACTTGTACACCACAGTGTTATGCTTCTGGTGTAATTTTCCTTGAGAAACTTAAAAGGTGGACATCCATCCTACCTCAACAAAAACAGCTCTTAACCGATTCCCACTTTATTCTACGCACAAATATTACAAACAGTATTTCAACACACATTTATGCCATTAATGTGCCTATTTTGAAGACAGAGCTATGGCTATCAAACAATAAACAATAAATGGATGAAAATGTAATACATACACTGGGTGTATGACTAATTATGCAAAATACAAGGCCATTCAATGCACTGTTTGTAATAAAGTCATCACGAAATATCCGATCATGCATCAGACTTTCACACAAAAACAAACGACCAACCGCCATTCATGTGCTGGACTGCTTTGTCAGCATCATCAGACGACTCAAAATCGACATAAGCATATCCACGAGAGAACTCCGGATGATTGCGATCAGACGGCATTTCGACGGACTTGACAGTCCCATAGATGGAGAATATCTCCACGACGTGTTCGCGGTTCACATTGCGTGTGAGATGGCCAATGTGGATCTTGGTTGGCTTCGGTGTCGGACTGCGCTGACGTCGAGGTGGCGCTTGTTTAGCGCGAGGTGATCGCGAACGAGAACGTGACCTAAATAACGACAGATACACACCATTCTAATGGCCACTTGACTCTGCTACTTGGTGGTGCAACGGGTTGGGTGTTGGGCTTGTCATCACAAGGTCATGACATCGACTCTCATTCAAGTGTGGCCGCAAGTTGCAAACACCTATGTGCCTCTGTCGTTCGTTCGTTTGTTATTGTGGGACCCTAGTGCGGAGACCGTCGAGAGGTCCAATGCGCTTGCCCAGAAGAGAGGAGGGGAACTGGCTGATGTGTGCGAGTGTGTGCATGACGTGTAGGGAAAGGAGGGTTAAGTAGGCATGAGCAGCTTGTCGGGTATTTACATAAACGTGCTCCCTCGAGGCGAGGCCTACTGTCTGGCTAGGCCTGGCTGGCACTTCTTTAGCGACAGCCCACTAGCGCTTCTGTAGCGCTAGCCCTGACTGATGCTTATGCATTGTCAGCCAGAGGTCTCGCCACATCTATTAGCTTCGGACCACGTCAGCGTGGCTAACTCCTTGGCGCTGCTAATCAAGATGCCAACAACGGTCACAGTTTATAGAGGACACCGTCGAACCCTCTATTTCCTGCCGGGGATTATCTCCCTGATCATCATGTGCATAGGAATAATTATGAAATAATTCTTTAGTAGGCGGATGCGCCTTACCAGACCCGAGGCTCGGATTGAACCCGAACCTCAGCTACCGTGCACATCATGCTGTACTGCACATGGCGCCCAAGTGATTTGACCACTGGACTACATGGAAAGGTCATGTGCCTCTGTTAACAAGTGGTATACAGGGGCATAGGAACAGGTCTTGTAGACCCGGCGGCTGCCGGACCAACAATTTGACAAACAAGAATTTTTATGTTCACATTATATCAACTTTGGCCACTGTCTTTTTCTTTAATTTACCCAAAAATTCAGACACTGTGGTCAGTTGATTCTCAGGAAAATTAGTAAATTTGATGCCATCAGGTATCGGATTTTAAGGCTAAAATGCACCAAATTTGATTTCTGCTGGGGCTCCACCCCAGACCCCGCTGGGGAAAGTTACAGCACTCCCCAAACCTCCTAGCTGTTTTAAAGGGGGCCGACGTACAAGATAGGGAGGGGAAGAGACGGAGAGGGAAAGAAAAGGAGAAGGGAAAGAGAAGGGGAGGGTAAAGGGGAAGGGAGGGAAGGGGAGGTGAAGGGATTTGCTGGACCAAAGTCAAACTGCTTCCTACACGCATGGTATAATTTGTTACTGGCCAGATGGCAGTGACGCTTAGTGGCTAGGAAGTAACTACACGTCATCACACTGACCATGTGTTGTACACTTAGTGGTATAATCACTTGTGGGCTCAAGGCATAAAGAAAGGAGAGTGAGCACCCCACATATGCTCCTGTTACTGAACCGCAGCACTTTCACCTTTACCTTCAACTGTCACAAAACATACAGCCTGTGAATATCAGTTAGCTACAAAACAGTTCTAAAACAAAAGATCAGTTATTAAAGCACATGTCTAATCACACATGCTGGCCTTCTTCACCGGCCTTACTCCAGGGCGGGTGGGATCTCCAAAACAGAACGTTTGAAGACAACTGTAGCAGGGTTACACAGGCCAGATGCCCTTCCTGTGAGCCAAACTGTCAAAGCACCGAAGGAAACTCAAAGAACAGACTCCAACCAAGAATGAGTGGTCAAAGTAATTTGACATAAGGCCGCATTGCCAACGCAAATGGATGGTTCAATCGCATTCGCCAGGTGGCGCCAATGTGCACCCCTATCTAATACCCGCTTCGTTGGGCCCACCTGAGTCCACATCCCAAACAGCATCTCAATCGGTTCAGCCGTTTTTGCACAGCTCACAACAGAGCATCCCTATTCTTTACAATAAGGTACCCCTTTCACCATCAAAATTGCCCCTTTGCATTGGGAGATGTCGACCCCCATCTAATACGTGATTCCTTGCGCCCCTCCCCAAGTCCATATCTCAAACGACCTATCAATTGGTTCAGCCGTTTTTGCACGGTTCATGATCGTGACAGACCAACCGACAGATTACTGACCGACTGACAGACAGACCATGCTAGTCCATCTATAACAATAGTCTGCATCTATGTAGTACTGTGATGCGGCCTAAAAATTATCCACTGGCTTCATACTTTCCTCATCCATGGTCTCCTGAGGGAAGGGATGCTATACTGTTTACAGTGGCTGTCCAACACCATACGCCTTACTTCACAATTAGGCAAAATATAAGTCTTTTTCGAAACTACTATGGTACCTTTTTACAGACCGAGACTTCTTGCGTGCCGCAGGTGCTTCTTGCTTTGCCTGAGGTCGAGGCTGCTTAGCCGAAGGGCTCCCGGACTTCGACTTTGCCGGTGATGCACTTGCAGTTGAACTGGCTGAGCCGGAGCTACTGCTGGAACTTGACGATCGTGATGTTGACCCACTGCTTGATGATGACCTCGACCTGCTTCCAGATGAACTCTCCGAGCCACTGTAGACATCCGTAACACTAAAACGTACTTACCGTCTACTGTGCTATTTCAAAGGGAAAGGCTTTCCAACGGCCAGACATGAAATGTGTCACAACTTTCTGAAAGAAAATTGCACAAACTTCTAACTTTGTGGAAGCATTAAGTACATTGACTGCCATAAGCAGTCAGCCTTACAAAGCAGAAAGTCAAGGGTCAAGGTCACATGATCAACATTATACAACATATTGCTCTCTGTGCAACAAAATCAACAACAAAATGACCCAGAAGTCCAGTACGGTACACACACTGTCCATAGCAAATGTAAAGGTGTGCACCCCACTGCCACAATGCCAATAGTCAGTGGCAGCATTTATGCTGTGTTGTACAGCTTTAATTATAGATTTCTCCAATGCAGCTGATAATTTCAGGGATAGCCACGCCCACGTGCCACCCCTTTTCAGGCCACGGCTCCAGTCGTCTTGCCTGGCGAAGTGACCCACACAGGCTTATTTGTTGCCTAGCTGTGACGTCATGTGCCGTGCATCTTACCGTTAAGATGCATGCCAGACAGTGCGTCTTAAGGGTAAGATGCATGGCAGATGACGTCACAGACCTAGGCAGCCAACAAGCCTCTGTGCCTCAGTTCTACACCACTGCAGGTGGGGCCTGAAAAGGTGCAGCATGTGGGCGTGGCTATTACTAATGCAAATATAAATCCAAATATTAAACGACGTATGGACTAATAAAATGGACCACAAAATGTCAAAATATGGCAATGAAACAGAAATATAGAACAAACTTGCACCTAGTGCAAAGACTGAAAGAATAGCATGCAGAGAAACTTACTGATTTAGATACTGGTAAACGGAGTGCTCCATGGGCGCACACCGCTCGCAAAACAACTGTTCTGTAAGCCGAATTTGTGTCGCGCTTAATAATTCAACATCATCTAGACCAAAATACCTCCAAAGTCCGATATTTTATGGCTAATTTTAAATACGTTAGTAGATGGCAGCCATTCTCCGTACAACGCGTACACACGTCTTGCTCTTTCAGTCCGATGTGGGCCGCCAGCTAGTCTATAGCCGGCATTGGCCGAGCCCATTGGACTCACAGGCCGCTGGCTAAAATTAGCTGACACCTGACTGAAAGAGCTTGACTTGTCGTACGAAGAAGATCGGCTGCCGTCTACTAACCTGGGAGAGGTAAATGAAAGTGCAAAGACTGAGGATACGGAAAGAGAAGGGTGGAAGGTGGAAGATGCAGGAGAGGGAATGGTATGTGGAGAGAAGAGAGAACAAGGCAGAGTGAAAGGGGAGAGTTGGCCCTCTAAAAATGACGGGATGGATCCCCAATGGCCTTGCATTCTACTTGACATAAATCCTACACACACGAGCCAGGAGTGGCATACTGTGCGCAAGGCGGATTGATAGGCTTGGTGGTGCTATTTCACTGTTCACTGCTCTGATGACTCCACCACTACTGCCACTGATAATGAACAGGTTGTGTCAAGTCAACAGCTCTAATTCAAATGACTCACCTGCTGGAGCTGCTGCCACTCTCCTTTGGCCCTTTCTTATTCTTCTCAACACTTCTACTTCTTGCAGGCGACCTAAACAAGGCAAACATTCTGTATACAATACAGGCATACTACAAGCAGCATCTCCAAGATATTTACTGCAAATATGGGGAAGCAAGACCCCGAATTAAGGTGGCGAAGGTACTGGCTGACTTGGAATCAGAAGTAATGGCTGGATGCAGTGAAGTTCACAAAATATGACAACTGGATTTGGTAGGTGACAAAATCTGTCTAAGGAAATAACGTGTTCATCAGAAGTAAAGCTGACATTGCAAGCTCAGTGGGAAGCACTGAATTCTAAGGAGAGTATGCTGGCAAGCTACTGTTTGAATCAAATTCATCATAACACTGACCAACACTGCTTTGACCTTCCTATCTATAAATGGCTCATACACCATTATCTATCAAAGTGAAACATACAAAATGAGTAATGACTATCAGTTTTCTTTGGAAACAAAAAGGTGCCGCTAAGCATGTCTAATACTAGGACTGAGGGCATCTGAGGCCACGTGCCTTAAAGGTGATATGCAATGGTTTTTCACAAAATTGATGAAAAGTAGTCTCTAGCTGCTTACTGCAATACCAGGCATAGAGCGACAAGCATGTACTCGCTAACGTTTTGTGTTCGCTTTTTGTTGCCAGAATGCCACCAGTGGAAAGCCCGCATTCCAGACTGCCGCAGTAATGTTGAGAACGCCCCCCGTCGGCGGCCAGTCGCCGACGGGCCGGCCGCGCCCGCTTGCCGTATGCGGCGCGCGGTTTTGGGGG
>Ga0056108_1000441_pt1 | contig 12429 bp, 7 predicted proteins | sample WorMetG1BERMUDA1_FD_83875 | JGI IMG/M metagenome (GOLD analysis project Ga0056108, IMG submission 83875) | Marine gutless worms symbiont microbial communities from Max Planck institute for Marine Microbiology, Germany - Inanidrilus... ... | reverse complement strand
GTCTTTAAGATTGTTATATAAACAGGACTGTTGTCGAGCTTGGTTATAGGAGATGCATTCAGTTAATATGTGTTTGACAGAAAGTTGTTGATGACAGTTAGTACACTGCCGCCCAACCAACAGCATCAAAGCACCGAAGGCAACTAGCGCATTCGGATTAGGGAGAAGACACTAGAGTTCTCCTCAATGGTGTTACCTGCACCGTCTCCGTACCGTATGGAGCTCAATATCAAAATACATAAAAATGCAAGTAGGTCATAGTTGTAAAAAAACTGGTTGTAGATTTATAAGTTAACACTGTTTTTATTTTATTAACTGTTTTGTATTGAAGAATTACAATTTATCATAGAAATTGACATTTTTAATGAAATCTAAAATATCTTTGGTGTGAGAATGATTGAATATATCTTTGAGGTAGGAATCACAAACATACACACGGCCAAATATTCAAGGCAACTCGGCACTTTACTATGCTGTGCGTATCAAAAATCAGGCTCTGTGCTTTAGTCCTGTTCTACTGCAGTGTTAACCCAAAACATCAGCTTCATCACAAGTACAATGTCATAAAAGCCAAATGTGCCTGAGAACCAGCAAATTTAAAGACCACACAAACGAAGTCAGATGAAACAGTTATTGTCAGATGCAGTTAACAAATGACAGACCTACACAGAGCTAACAATAACACGCCTACACTGAAATGAAGACTTCTTAGAATTGCATCTCCTTAAGTCCTTAAGTAGTCATTCACATATTTTTGTTCAGTGCTCAGTTTTTTTACGTCGGTTGGTTGGCTGATTACAGCTTAATGGCACTTTCAACACAAATTAGGTCATATCAAAGTTTTTTAAAATGCATGGCACCCTAACAATATTCATTTACAATAATAACAAGTGGTCAAAGTAATTTGACATAAGGCTGCATCACTGCCACACATAAACGGTTCAGTCATATTCGTCGGGTGGCGCCAATGTGCATCGCAAACACAGAAAGCCAAAAAATGTTTGCCATATCAAGGTCTTTTAGTTGCAGTGTATCGGCAATATCCGCATTTTGTTGGCCGACCACTCAAACCCCCCCCCCCTTCATAACCAATAGCCTAGTCCCCACTGTTCACACAAAGCCAGTTATAACAATTTCAGTCCCAAAATTGGTTGCCATGGCAATGTCCCTCAGTACCTGTGGACTGCCATCTAACACATGATTCCTTGGGCTCATATGAGCCCAAAACCCAAACAGCGTCTTGATCGGTTCAGACGTCTTTGCAGAGATGACTGCAGTGTGTCCCTGTACTTTACAATGGGAGGTCCCTTCCCCCCTCAAAATTGCCCCTTCCAACGGGGCATCTGGACCCTTATCTAATACATGGTTCCCTGAGCCCATCCGAGTTCTTAACCCAAATGGCATCTCGATCGGTTAGGCAGTTTTTACAGGGCTCACTAGTGTCACAGACCGACTGCCAGACCACGCTACTCAGTTGGTAACAATGGCCTGCATCTACGTATGTAGTACTGCAATGCAGCCTAATAATAATAGTTCTACTAATCAACACTGCAACACAATGAGCACAAAATGTGAAGCAACAGAAAAATAAATATCGTAACTTCACAGTATGACAACACAGTTATAACAGTATTGTTAAGCCACTTGTAACTGCAGTAGAACCAGCTACTGTCCAGAACATCAAAATTAGAAATCGTGTTAGTATCTTATAACAACAACATGATCATTAATCGAGGACAATGCACACATGCTGGTATCTAAATAATCACTCAATGTTCACTTACAGTCTGGTTACCATTTCTTAATCTCCTCCACTTACCAAAAACCATGACCACAATAATACACGATTAACACTACTACATGACAAGCACGAAATGTGACATAGGAGCAAATAATGTTGCATGTGCAGGCTACCAATGATATTTAAGTTTTGGCAAAAGATTTTGCTTTACTTTTTATATAGTTTTCTGTCGAAACATTTTGTTTTTTAGTTCTTGAAAATGATTTAATGTTAGTTTCTTCCGAAAAGTTTTAGTTTTTAAATAGTTTTCATTTTGTATTGCAAAGCATCCAATTTTCTGTATGCTTAACACATAAACAGATGTATCAGAAATTCAGAAGACTATGCAAATGTTTTCCAGAAAAACTGCAGTCAGTTTCACAATCAGAGCCATTAGAAGTTAGAAGTTGCTGAAGCCAGACTAATGCAGCATAGTGCTGTTCAATTTGAGACGCATATTTCCAAGCACTTGGTCAAAATATCTCAGTTTCCCTTACTCAGCTCAAAAAAACTCCTAAGATGCTGGCGCCGCGACCAGATCGATTTAGCTATTGGTTTCAACAGTGGAAAATCGGTTGTTGTTCCTTCCAAAAATGATACTGGGTTTACATGTGCACCATTTCACTGTGATATTTCCTGTAGTTCTGCAGTATGTTATTTGCATCAAAGTGCTAGTAGCTTGGAAACCTGGCATGTACCAACTAGCTACTTATACTGAAAATGCATGGTGTCACGACTGCATGGTGACTAATTTTAGTTTTCAAGTTTCAGTTGTTATCTTCACTAAAACATCACTGCACACTAGAAAATAGGTCTAACAGAATTCAGTTAGGACACTTATGAAATCCAGCTGAACCAGTTACTGTCAACTTGGGCCCACAACTTTACAGAAAAGTGGCATTTTCCACTGCAGGATTTGGCATTTTTAAAACTTTCAATGGCAACTGCAGTGAAAATCCATCTACTGTAATCTTAATTCAGGTATATTTTTAAAATGCATTTTTAAAAAGAGGCAGTGTAAGAAGTTCCAATAACACAAAGCAGCTTTGCTGAAGAACACAGAAGTATTATCGGTCAAATATGTAAGTAATATTAGGCACTTACAACTGATTACTAGGACAGATCGCATGCAACGTTCAATATGTCACATGCTGTATTTGTGTCATCCAGACTGCAAGTACTGTTATGAGAACCTTTGACAAATGACATACTGCTGTTAGAAAATGAATGTAAAAGTATCACAAAATACAATGACGTACAATTATTTCATAACACAGCATACAACTATGTACACACATAAGTAGTATGCAGCACACACATAGTGGGTGACTGTTACAAAACAATGTCTATACTGTCTCTACTAAGACGTACTATATAGAACTAATTTAACTTAAGCCAAGTGCCCACATGTGTTACAACAATGTAATCACGTGTGCTACAAAACTGTTTACTGGCATCTTAAATTTTATGGCAAACTACAGGTAAAAAAGCAAGCCTGTTTGTATAGCACTTATTGTGAGCTACTCATCTCTAGGCGCTCATGTATGGCACGTGTTAACGAGGGATCACACAGTTTTACCAGACACCCACACATTTATCCACAAGTGGAATGAAGCATACAACTATGTATACACAGCCACAGAGTGTTGCCACACTTTGGCTGGTACTCATTTCCCGTCCTGCTGAGAGTAGGAGGCTGAGTTAGATGGGTGGCTTTGGGAAATACTGAGGTGGTTTGCCCGCCCAAAGACGGGCCATATTCGGGATTCTGTGGCGCAACGTCGTCTCTATGGTGGCATGGAATTTTACAGCAATTATTATAATTCTACAGTGTATCATAAATTCTGTGGCCTGCAGAAAATCGTGGGCCCTACCGTTGATTACACATGCTACTGATTAAATCAGCAGATGTCTAGAAAACAACACCAATCAGTCTATACAAAATGTAGACATTAGCTATTTCAGCAAAACCTGAGTTTCTACAACAAACAAGCCTTTTCACGTTATCACATAAAGTGCAGCCAGGCACTGCTGTACCGTATCTGTCTAATGTTTGTTAGCTAAGTATTACACAGTGTCAATATTCCCTCTAAGCTGTGCAAACATGCATGCATGTGCAGTTTTTGCACATTTCAAAACCAGCACACAAAGAAAATTAAACTGTGCACAAAAGGCAACAATTCCAGCTAAAACAAGACAGTAGAACAATGTCTTCTCTTGATCTGCACTAAATGCACAAATTTAAACTAGTAGTTAAGTCTACTAAAACGATAGTGTTGCTTTCACACCACTACACAAAGTGAAGTGACTTTCTAGATATGAAAGTGTGGCAAATAATCAGAAAGTGAGTTGTCAAATGCATGATGTACTGGACAAGTGAATATAAACTAGCTTCAAAAACACCCCTAAACGATGTATTTGAGTAGCTGGCTTTGCTTTATAGAACAGCCTAGCAACAATTCATACACTAGGAAAATTGATAAAACAACACAGCATCTTGTTTGAGTCAATGTTTTGTGGAATGCCAAGAGCTAAACTCTGCTAAGTCAAATTTATGCACTTTGTCCATTGTGAACTAAGTAAAAAAAACTTCCTGACAAAAAAGTACAAGAATGTTTAGCTTATTAACTTTTACAACTGTAGGGTATACCTTAATGTAAAATAATGAGAAAGCCAATGCCTTACAAGCAAATATGCTAACATTCCGGTTAAAATATTGCTGTTTGTTACATATTAATTTTTTAACTATCAATTTGCAACAATAAATTACGTCCAAACTCAACGAAAAAGGTTTGCTTCATGCCATCAATTGTGCAAAGTCAAAAAGTCTTCATCTCAAAGAAAAATCTCACCACTTCAGGAAAGTCTAAGCAATAGTTGCTTCACAAAACTAATGCTTCAAATTACCTCAAAATGTGTAATATTTTTCTGCACATCGACCAATATAAATTAGGATGCACATTGCAGGGCACACAACATGCTAATTAACATCATACAAATGAACTGTACAAAAGTCATCACAGGAACACTGTCCACAATATCACAGATCGGCGTCAATAACGACATCAAACGACCAGCAGAAAATTTCATGCTTTCACAAGTGAGATTTCACAGTCCACCACCAGTTTGTAAACTGGAATTACATAAATATCATCACACCTATAAACTACTTTGAACATTTCTATCGCATTCTGTCATGCCAGTAGTATAGTTAAAATACAGTGTAAGGGGTTTATACTAAAGTCTCACCTTTATGACTGGTTGGTCAGGATTTCACAGTGCTTTCAACAAAATTTTAAGATCATAATTTATCACACAAGAGAATGTTTTTGATGAAGACTATATTTTGCAAGATAAGTGACTGAAGACATCATCGATGTTACTGTGGGAACAGCATTTATGCCAAGAATAATTTTAGGCTGTACTTTCTGTCCGTGTATGTTTTGTAGTAAGCAAGGATCATACAATTATTTTGCACAAAAGGCTGCTATTTGTTCAGTTGGCTTATGCACTCTGTACAAGTTAAGCCTAATGCTGTGGTCTTCAGCACTGAGTAAGTTATAACAGCAAAAATACTACAGGGGTGAAAGCATTTCACATACTTCAGCTACGACCTAAACTTTTGATAAAATAAGCTTATTTAAAGCACATGCAGGGGTGAGTGAGTAGTTTCTTAGCAGCACATCAGCACATATTTGGCTTATGTAAAGCACATGCAGGCTGCAGAATAACACTGCATTGCTTGGCCATTGTCTCAGTTCACTGAAAATGAAAAACAAAGATGAGTATAAATCAGCTGCAAAAAGAATGCCAAGTCTACCAAATGTACGAGTCAACATTATTATTGACTAAAATCCAGAGATTGTAAAACAACCTAAAACAACTGAATATGTTATTGCATGGAGCTAAACAAACATTTGCAAACAATACAAAAGCTGTAGTCTAAACTATACTGTGTTTGGAAAAAAGATAACATTTGTTAACAGTGTCAATTACACTTGACAAGTGTAATTGACACTGTGTTCAGAAAAACATGAAAATCCCAGCACGTGCAACTGAAACGAGAAGCTGGGTTTATCCAACACAGTAACAAAAAACAGCACTGGCCACATGCATGTGCATGACATTTGTTACTGCCTACAACTTCACACACCAAAACACAAAAAAGCTCATGACACACAGACGAACGGCCCATTCAGACAGCTGTCAAGATGGTTGTCGTTTTTTGTCGTCGTTGTGACAGGCCATCCTAATGGCCATCGGCAATGACCATTGCCCATCTCCAAAGAATATATTTCTTCATTCGGCATGCAATTTGTAATCATTAATCTTAAGTAATGTATTATTAATTAAGATGCTTTACAGTGCATCTTACTGGAGAAGCACCATCATCATAAATATTCGGCGAAGTTGTTGGCAAAAAGCGTGGAGCTGCAGATGACCAACGCTTGGATTCTCCGTGCAGCTGGTTCATGAACTGGCTGCGGAAGATATTGGTGTATTTCAAGTGATGTTTCACATGTCAAGTGCTAAAGAAGTAAATAAGTCACATTGTAGTTCACGTTATCAACAATGCATTTTTAGGTCAAATTTGTGCTCCGACACTCACTGCGATGCGTCCTGACGGCCATCCAGACAACCGATCAAAACAGTGACCAAAAATGTTCACCATTTCAACGGCCATCAGTGTGTCACGAGCTTAACCGATATGCAAATTACAAGACATCATATGCAGCTGGGATCTACAAACAGCACATCAATATAACCAACTACACATACGGATAGAGGCACAGCCGACCACGCACCAATTCAGATGGCAAATGTGCACTGCCGGTAATGTTGCCAACCTACATAATAAGAGTGTAACAACAGAGCATCAACAAGCTACCTAAAATATACATGTACACAATTTAATCAGTGCATACAAAAATGTCGGATGTCAAAAATACTTTGATGTTTCATTGTAAGGCAATTTATGCACTCCAGACAGTACAAGCAATCTACACTGTCTCAAAAAATGCCCCACTTTTTCAGTTGCTGTAACTTCAACATGCCTGTATCAATACAGATAAAATTTGGCACACAAAGAGAAAATGCACAGTCATTCTCGCACTGTATCACTGTTACTTATCTATTTTTGGCTATAAACATGACATGGTGTAATTACGTCATTCTGATGTCAATGCAGTCTTTGTTAACATGGCGTTTAGCAACAAAAACAAGGTTTTAACTAGAAATCTCTACATGTTGAGGGCTACAATGCTGGCAGGTTGTTTATGGAATTTTCAGACAAAGGATGGACAAAACAAAGTATAAATAGACTGTTGCAGAAGTTCAGAGAAACTGTTACGGCTGAAAGGTGTGTTGGCAGTGGCAGGCCACGCAGTGCTCGAACTGACGAAAATGTGGACCTGGTCATCCATCTGATTCAGAGCCAAGAAGACAAGCCGGACTCATCGAACAGTCTGTGAAACAGCACGAGAGACTGGTATTCACCAATCATCTGTTATGCCATTATCAGTGAGATATTTGCGGCTGAAATGCTTCAACAGATGTGCACACAAGCTCACGGACCAGAACTGCACTGTTTGTCTGAACCCTTAGCCTGCTTCTGAAGAAATTTCCAAAGTCTGTGGTCGATTTTATATCTTTCATGGTTGAAAGGTCTTTGCAGCTGCATCTCCATCTAACGCTAAGAATGACCGCCTGTATGTGCCACGTAATGTTAACAAATGCTGGATTCCTGCCAAATGTCTGCTCCGATGTCGTTCAAATTTCTCAGTCATTGATGGTTTCCATGGCCGTGTTGAAACTTGGGTGTTTGGAGTTGATCTTTGTTGAACCAGGTGTCAAGTCAATGGGTGTTATTATCGGAATGTGCTGCTGAGACAACACATTGCCAGTCATGCACTGAAGTGCCGGATAGACTTTCGTGTTCTAGCAGGATAGTGCTCCCACCCACCGTGCTCGCCACACCGTTCAATTGCTGCAGATGGAGATGCCGGAATTCACTGGACCTGATCTCTGGCCGCTAAACAGCCCCAACCTTAATCCAGTGGACTATCGAGTTTGGAGTCTGATGCAAGACACAGTTTACAAGACTCCAGTCCGTGACATGGCTGATCTGAAAGAACACCTCATTGAAGCATGGTCAAGCATCAGCCAGTCAGTCTTTGGCAGTTCTACTACGAGCATGTCACTGCATGGGTGTCAATTTGAGCATCTGCAGTTCTTTTCAGACAAACTCACAGCTTTCATACGAAAATACATGGTTTTGCATACATGTCAGATTAGTGACTAAATCAAAAGATCAAGTCAACCAGTTTTAAAAATGCCACATGCATTCTGTAGCACGCTTCAACTTTCTTCTATTTGCCTGCCAAATTTTATATATATTGTGCATTATCGTTAGTTATAGTGACTGAAACAGTGGGAAGTTTTTGAGACACAGGGTATATACAATATATTAATAATCAAGTTTTTAAATAAATAATCATGTAGAAACTCACTACAAATATTAATCACAATGCTGCTCATAACACAGGTGTAAACGCTACAAACACTATAAATTCAAACAATCTTTTATGCTGTTACGAAAAATGTCACATGATTGCATCAACTACTGCAATTCTGAAAATTTCAGCAACATTTATTGCCTATAACACAGCTTTACAGCACACCTATGTAATGAGCAGACATGAAGGTCATAACAGCGTACAAAGGGCAAATGGGGGCAATGTATAAACTGGTTACAACCACACAAATGTCCTTGCATGACTGACTATAAAAGCCTAGAGTAGAAAAATCAGCAACAGTTCTGCACACAAGCTATCCTACTTTTGACAGGTTGGTTAAGTTGGTTAGGATTTAACACAGATTGAATCTCGGATTCAAATTTCCAATGTAATATTTCTTCAACACCATGCATGTTATAAATTAGACTGTTATTATTATTATTATTATTATTATTATTATATCTCGCCTTAAGGATTATAATTTATAACACAAGTTAATATTTTTTTATAAAGCCTCAAATATTTTCAAAAGTCAAGTGACTGAACAGTTCACTGGTGTCAGTGTCTATTTTCTGACCATGTCATATAACTTTTACAATCAATTTTTACTGTTTACATCAAAAGTTTTCATAACTAAATGATGTTATTGTGACCAAAGTCTCATATAATTAATTCACCATATGTACAAAACCTCATGATTGAAAAGTACACAAGCACAAGCCATCACATAACATATATTGTGTGAAATATGACGAACAACTAAATGCACCGGTAAAGTGCTATTACTTACTGGCATCGGGCACTGTAAGGGGAAACCTTGCAGACTGCTGGAGTGGATTTTCCAAGTTGGAGGCCATTTACATCACCTAACTGACTCAAAGCACTGATGGCAAAAACAGCACTTTTGACACGTGCAGTATTTTCACAACAGTGGCAACACAACCAACACTATCATGGCGGCACTGTAATAAAATAACATTAAAACATGGAAATACAATTCACTTTGTCTCCACCAATTCATACACTCGATATTTTGCAGCAAACATACCTCCTGTCAGCAAGTGTCTGCAACTCAGCAGGAAACACGTTGCCGACTATCACAGGCAAGTAGCTCATCAACAAACACATACACACACCACACGGACACGCACAACGTGACATTACACTGCATAAATAAGGAATCTTTCGACACTTTCACAAAACACGATTCCACACTCATTGGCACTGAGCCGACAATAGACATCACTAGACAAGGCAACGGCACTGTTACGCAGCATGATCACAACCATTACAACACGATCGACATTGGCACGCAATGGAATGACGTCATACTAGGGTTTCTAGAACAGAAGTTTCAACGTGGCTTGAGTCAAGGCCACAAGACGCTTCCAGCTGTTGTGCTGCAGTGCACCATGGCACACTGTCCTCACTAGCTGACAGACATGCTACAAAAGCTGGCGTTCCAAGAGAACTGTTCAGTCCACGGTATGACGTGGACATTTCGCCATGCTCCGGTAAACTAACGTCATGGACAGTTTGGTTGCATGAGCACTGTATATCATTCTGTGACAGGTGTTCATTAGAAGTCTCAGTATCACCGTTATTACAATGATTCTCTGGCTGAATCGCACTGTCTGATGACGACGAACTGATGAACTCTGTTAAGAACCGTCGTGTGCATTCATATCCTTGCTGCAATTAACATACCGTCATACGCTATTAGTAAGTAACTGACGAACCTGATGCAAGAAAACGCTAACTAACGTTTTTGCCCTTTTCATGTTTCTGGCACCCCTCATAACAAAATTTTCAGGAAATGAAGCAACGTATTATGTAATAGTTGTAAAGGGGTGATATTTGTTTTTAAAAATGCTGACAGAGTTGACACGACAATGGCAGTAACCATAAACCATGCTAAGTGAATGTGTGAACAATAATCAGCAAAACCTGCAAAATTCAGTTAGCATGCAGGCACGTACAATGTATTCACGGTGTTCTGTATAAACACAAAAGTCAGTATTTTCTTGCACCAGGCTGCCCAGAAATTGATGTATTGTCTTTGCAAACTTTAATCACATAACCCCCCCCCCCAAATGTGCAAGTTAGCATGTTCTTGCATCAAAGGGAAACAGAAAGGAACAAAAGCTACACCATGAATGTGAGTCATAATAAATGTCTGTACTGATTACATTATTTTATCTAAATGAGGCAACAATATATCTTACCCTAATCATGAACTCTCTATCACCGGGTTCAATTTCATAGTCGTTTGTGCCAATGTATCCACAGTTGATTGCAACTGTTCGTTTCACATCATTTGCCTACAAAACACAATGCAGATGCTGCAGAAAGTAATAACAAAATCTGGACTTCACTTTCAACATTCTGGAAACTTAACATAAAGCTGAGTTACTTGAAGTGGTTAAAATGTTTCAACTGAATTGCCAGCCATATCCCACTTCCCCTTCATGTCACCCCTCCACTTCCCTCCTTTTGCCCCCAACCTCCATGAAGCAATACCTTTGAACACCAGCTAGGGTCAGGGAGTAGCCCATATTAAACTCGCTTGGTGGAGGCCCATGCAGTCGAAATCGATTTTGGTGCATTTTTAGTCATAAAATGCCTTTCGAGGCAAAGAAATTACCGGGACCTATGATTAAACTGCTGGATTTTGCTGAATAGATACAGAAGCCTACTAAGGAGGTACCAGATCCAAAGCATCTGAATGCCCATTACTTACTGGAACGTTGTGCAAACAACGATGTTTATGTTGTTGATAGCCCGTACACTCGTATGATGGTTTTCACGACGGAAGACAAAGTTTTAATGCAATATAAACGTTATAGTTTAAGGAAGTTACTCTATGGAGTTTCCTCAGTGGCAGTGGTCTCGTCGACTACTCGATCAACTGATGCATCAGATCGATGCAAGAGGTCTGCCGACAAACAGTGGCGTCAGTTCAGTCAGGACATCATCGACTGAGCAGTGCAACAGTGGTGTGTTCGACTGCTGCGTCAGTGGTTCAACTGTGCTCGTGTGTTGCGTCCATGAAAATGGCAAACATTTTGAGTAAAAACTGTAATTGATGAAAACTTGCTTATCAGACTTGTTCACTCAGCTGTTTCAGTAAGCAATAGGCATTCATATGGTGGAAACTCACGTTTTCAAGTTCAACTATTTAAAGTTTTATATCTTACAAACTAGTCTGAATATTTCGTTGAAGCTTGTACAGTTTGTGTTAAATAAATGGTAATCAGTACAGTTAAAGCGGTATATGTTTCTGTCGAGTTGTGTTGTATTTAAATGGATTAGAATTTTGGCTGCACTTCAATTGGGACACAGTATAGACGTTGTGTATCTGAGACCCAGCAGGATGTCGTTCAATTTAACCCCTGGTTACTATCTAAATAATTTTCAACTCACCTTGATATGCATTCTACGCTGTGAGACGAGAAGTGTTTCGATTGCCGTTATGAAGTACTCGCCGACATTGCTGATGTCGACATGACTCTTGTTTTTAATCTCATAGTGATCCCACATTGCACTGCTTGCACGCAAGTCTTCCACATACTGCCAACAAAACGACTGTGATATTTAATCAATTCAGCACGTCTGAGAATTCGTAGTTCCCAACCTTCAACAAATGAGGACAAAACTTTGCCAGTATTTTACTGAAGAAATTGTGTAACTACCACACACATTTCTGCCACGTAACAGTCTAACACAAACAGAAAGTTTAAACAGTTGCCCTGAACAGGTGGGCCATCACATCTATTACACTGGCAGCTTGGCATAGTGACAACGGGTAACGGACGTTTCCCGGACAATCACTTTCCCGGACAGACGTTTCCCGAACAAGATGTTTCCCGGACAGGACATTTCCCGGACAAGACCTTTCCCGGATAATCACTTTCCCGGACAAGACATTTCCCGGACAAGACGTTTCCGTGCCTGACTCGTCGATTATTTCGTGTATAAGATGTTTCCCGGACAATCACTTTCCCGGACAGACCTTTCCCGGACAATTTGTATAACTAATTTTTAATACTTTGGATTGTTCATGTAGCAAGGTAAACGATGAGCTGTCTTGTGCACCGTTCACGTATGATTATATGCTGCTGATTATTATTTTAG
>Ga0056108_1000439_pt1 | contig 12469 bp, 7 predicted proteins | sample WorMetG1BERMUDA1_FD_83875 | JGI IMG/M metagenome (GOLD analysis project Ga0056108, IMG submission 83875) | Marine gutless worms symbiont microbial communities from Max Planck institute for Marine Microbiology, Germany - Inanidrilus... ... | reverse complement strand
TGTGTGCATCGCACTGTGCACAATTGTTGCACACAATATTGCACAGAACAGACCTGATAGTTTTTCCCCTTACCCTCCAGACAATCACCACTGCTCGGATGATGTCTATTTGAGGGAAGGGGGGCTATGTGGACATAATGCAACTAACCGAACCACTAGCGTAATATATGTTTACGTACACAGGCAGGAAAACATAAATAAATGGCCAGAAAAACGAAAACACGCAAAGTCGCCGGTGGCATCCGCGAGTTGTCCAGTAACCCTTCTCAGCCTAGTAGTCACAGGTTTACCGTGCTGCTTCACAGAAGGCGGTAACATGGGATCTGACGCTATCAATTTCACATATCGTAACTTCAGATCGCCGATCTGACACTATAATTATCGATATCATATTGTATTGTATCAGTACTGTGGGTGCAAGCAGTTGCCTCTATGGCCACATCTGTATACATAACGTAATAAACGGTAGAAGACGACTTATTGTCTGAAAAGTGAGTTTTTGGCTACAGAGTAGTTTACTGGGCGCCATAGGAAATGCATTGTACAAATCATTGGGACGGTCTTTACATAGACCTGCATATGCCTGCTGTTAAAATTACAGTCTAACTAATTTACAACAGTATTGATACATTACTAACCTCACATAAACAGTTACAAATGTCAACTACTTTGTCGATATTATAGGGCATTTTATCGAATCGCGCTTAGCACACGACACTTTGCAGCATCCACTGAAACAAACTACTACATATGATCAGGGCCCGATTTAGTCTAAGCAGGGCCCTGTTCAGAAAAATTTGGGGGCCCCTCCCTAATATACGAATACCGACCAACTGAATTCACACGACACGCACATTGACGTGGTCTAACTGTTGTGCAAGTAAGTAAGCAAGGCTGTGTGTCAATTACCAGCTGGCAACACTTGACTTGACACATTATGACGCCCACGCTCCACACAAAATCGTTTTCTTATTATTATTTCAATTACTTCCGGCATGTTGTTATGTTGCAAAACTTTCCCGGTCCTCTTGTGGGGGCCCTTTTTTTGTGGGGCCCCTGTTCGGCCGAACATGCTGAACATGCCTAAATCCGCCTCTACATATGATTGTATTCATATGCTCGTAGCACCGATTCGCATTTGATTCGAATTAATGCCACATAATGACAGTTATCTTCGTTACATTCTATAGCAACGGTGACTGGATTACCATCCCGCGGGGTGTCTGGGAAGGGAGCTTGCCCCTCTCCAGAAAAAAATACACGATACATGTATTTACATCACGTAAGGACACAGTGCACTATTTAGTATATTCATGTGCCCATGCGCCCACCCAGTAAAATTTCTGCCGCAGTGAAAATCACGTGTGAAAGAATAGCGCCCAGTAAAAATTTCCTGGGCACCGTTTATAACCATGGGCGGTTATATAGTGGTTATGTACTTTACTGGGCACCATTGGTTACTATTAGCACCCAGTAAACTACAGTCGTCCCAAGTTTTTTTTTTGATTTCACGAGCTGCCACCTACCGCAGTGTGATTACATTTTTATGGTGTGGTGGACAACTTCTTAAACACTTTGTGTCAATATAATGGTCGTAACAACAGCATATTGTGATCTGTCTTTAACACTGAACTGCGGTGTTAATATTATTGTTGATTGAGTGAATTGGTAATATGTTGTGATTTAATGTGAACGTTTTGTACATGCTGCTAATTAAATTCATTTAACAATTTTTTGGTTTTGTTTTGTTGTAGAATTCGTCTGGTACAGGATAGCTGTCAGAGTAAGCATAAGAAAAGAAAACAGCATTTCAGTGAGGATAACTATGAGCATGCAAGTTCAAATTCTGCTGCAGAGTTATCAGCACGTGATGTTGACACGCCCACTTTACTTGTTGCTGATGATCATTCACAAGAGAGTCATGTCAGTGTAGAAAAGAAGACGAAATTTAAATCACACAGCCACAGTGATGGCCCCAGCTTAGAAGATAGAATTAGCAGTAATAAAAGTTTAAGACATAGTGAAGGGAAGAGAGCAAGACATAGTAAGAAAGCAACAAATGAATGTTCGATCAGTTCACCACAGAATCTTGAGACATTTCCTGCTGATCAAAATGGATTGGATAATGTTACTGCCGATCGACATGTTGTATCTTTAGATCCGCTTCAAGTTCAAGCAACATGGTGTACGGTGCCAGAGCCAGATAATCGTGAACATTTAATGCAGGCACACAGTTTACAGTCAGAAGCAGCATTGCATGCAAGTGAGTCTGAATCAGTTGACGGTAGCAGTATGACTGCAACATTGACACCTGTTGACAACCAGGTGAATGACAGCAATTTTGTGAGTGATGAGCAACAACTAAAACTTTCGCATTCAGCCAAAAGACGCAGGCGTCGACACAGAGCCAAGAAATGTACAGAGAGAAAAGACGAGGGAGATGTGTCTAGTAATGAACAAAGTAAAAATATTTCAGCACCTGTTGGCAGTTCATTGCAGAATGTCTCTTTGAGTAACGAATTGCCAATACAGGCCAGTCATTCATTAGAGTCTGGATTTGGCCGCACACACATTATTTTTAATAATGCGAACAGTGATGATGAAAGTGGTGTAAAAGCAATCGAGCCGACAACTCATCTTGCTTGTGATAAGTATGACAGTGGAACATCCAAAGCTAACGCTGTTTCTGGCAGTGATACAGTTATTGCTGATAGTATTGTAAACAACAGTTCTGACACTGAAGCTCACTTGCATTCACAGAATGAAAGTGCTGTTTCTGATGGCCTTGTAAGCTGTGATGTTAGGAAAGCATCTTCTGCAGCTCACTTGCCACGTAAAACCAAAGTGTGTTCCCAAGCAAAAAATACACCATTTGCAAACGTTCAGGTTTTCTGCCGGCAGCGAATCAAAAAATCAGATTCTGCCATCTTTATGCCACATGTTCCGCCTTCAAGCAGAACGACTACTCTACTGCCTAAACAGGCAAGCATTTTGTATTATTTTTAGGATTTTATCGTACATCAGTCAGCATAGCATACCTATGCAGAGCACCATACTGTTACAGTAGTTTTGTCTGGCTGTCCATTTGTCTGTATTTTGTGAGCTGGTATTGTGTGACTGAACCAGCTGTCAAGCAGTGAAATGCTATATGGTAGCACATGGACTTGTGTTTTTCCACAGCAAAGGCTTGATGAAATTCCAATGGGATCACCTCCAGTCAGTGCCTAATACAGGTGGGACAGGTAATATTGGCGATTTTCAACCAATATCTCACTGTATTGTGCAAATGATACCAGGTAGGGACATAACTACTATGGAACACTAATATTTTCTGATAGTGTTCTTTGAGTGATCCCTAATGACTCCAACTATCCCATTTTGTAAATTTGTGGTTTCCCACTTTCCCTTACTATCTTTGGAATAGGTAAATGCGTATGTTGTTCACTTTGTGTGAAGTAATTTGTTGTGATAGAATGTAATGGGTGTGGTATTTAGGCCAGTGATGGCACACAAGCACCTGCCGTTAAAGACTACTCTCATTGTTGCAGTTTACAGGGCACTCCTCGCGCTGGAGATCTCATTGCATACAAGGTCTGTGCAGTCAGTTTCATCTGACGTTTCATTTCTCTCACAGTGCATGACTCTGTGTGGTGTGGTGATGTCAGTCACGATTTTGTCTCTTAATCCCAAAGTAAACTAGAATGTGCTTAGAGACATTCTAGTTTTGACATGGTGAGGTAGACTTGGTGGGATTGGGGCCAGATCCTTGGGACCACTGCTTCCTTCAGTGCTTTGACACTGTCGTTTGGGTCATTTGACCCATAAAACCCGTCCCAATATGACCTATAATATGTTTAGTGGGACGTTAAACCCTGCTCAAGACAATCTAGATGGTTGCACCTCTGTTAAAGAGGCAATCTAAAGGCAGTCCTTCGTCGCCTGCCCTGTAACAGTGTCTCATCAGTGATGATTGTCTGGGGGATAAGATGCAAGAACTGTTATGTGTTGTATTGCACCATGTGCACAGTAATATGTACAAATATCAACAGTTTTTTACAGATAGCTGTTCATTTAGATGTATGTTTTTTGTGAGATTTTTGTTTCTTTTCTGAACTAGAGCTAGTTTGCTTGCATTACGGTTACTTTTCGTGTCTTCGTATTTTTGTGCTTTTTGGCACATTTTTCTGTTTTATGAATAGTTGCCAGTCTCAGTGCAGTTGAGTGTAAAGAAGTCATCTGCTACCATCAAGTACGACTTTACAGAGCCTGAAAAGCATTCCTGCATTCAGAATAAATTGTTTATTAATTTACTTATACATTATACTCTTTAACATTGCCGTCAGCAAGGACATGCAGGCAGTAAAACTGTGCTCCAACAAAATCCTCCAGTTCTTAACTGAGGTTGCCAGCTGATGCAGGTTGTCCTGTATAATGGCTGTAAAGTGGTGGTAGCTACGTTATATTCTTAACATTTGCCTTTCAAATTACATTACAGTAAGCGTCTACAGCTGGCAAAGCAATGCCGTCCTTGTTTTTAGCATTAATTAACATTAATGATAAAGTCTATTTGCCACTCAGGCAGTACAACACTGTATAATACGTGCAAAGCAATGTAAATAAGCAAAAAATGGGGGAAAAAAGAAAAGAAGAAAAAAGCGAGTTAAAATAATGAGGCACATGGAGAAACTTGCCATTCCACTTGGTAAGTATGCTACTGTCTTTCAGGTGGAGATGTATGCCATTCGGGCCTGCATATGTAACATTAACAGCTAAGAGGAATCATCGGTTGCAGTTTGCTCAGACAGCCAGGCTGTGCTTAAAACCCTGCAAGGGGCATAAACTACGAGTGTCTGGTCAAAGAAACAATACTGGCACTTAAAGCGCTATCAGTTTCAGATAGTGTCAGGCTACTTTGGGTCCTTGGCCACCATGGTGTGGAAGGGAATGAAACAGCAGATATGTTAGCCAAACAGGCGGCGTGTCTTGGTTTCATAGGGGTGGAACCAGTTCTAGGTCTACCCAACACGTTTATTCGTACCTACACACAACAGTGGTTGGACAAAGAACAGACCAAATGCTGGCAGACAGTCGAAGGCTGCCGCCAGGCTAAAATGTTTTTACACGGACCAGACAAAAACCTTACACATTTTGCTCTGGGATTAAGAAAACATGATCTGCAGATCCTAGTGGGCCTGTTAACCGGACACTGTACACTCAACAGGCATCTGGCTATTATGCGTATGTAAGATGACCCACTAAGTCCTGTTTGTGGGGGAAAAGAAGAAACCCCTTCACCTTTTGTGGAAATGTTGTGCCACTATGCAGACAACGTACCGCATGCTAGGGGCTTACACACTGCAGCTCGAGGAGCTAAGTAGGATATCACCATCTAGCCTGTTGCGGTTTGTCAAAGCCTCATTGAGGTTATAGTAGCCTTGGTTACATCGGGGATGCACACTGGGCCAACATCAAAATGGTCTCAGCACTGAGCAGTCTCTTTCAGACTGTTCATCCTGAAGGTAAGGTAAGGTAAGGTAAGCCACATGGTGCTTGACTGCTGTAGATCGGGAAAAGCTGGAGTTGTTTCACATGAGATGTCAGTGTCAGCTCCTGAATATTCACTGGTCCGATCGTGTGACAGATAAGTCAGCACACGAACTAACAGGGCTGTTGACTATCGATGATTACTTGAGTCAGCGACACCTGTCTGTTTTTGGCCACACTGCACGATTGGATTCCATGGTCCCTGCAAACAGTGCCTTACGACTGGCGATTGTCATGAAGAAAGGCAGAAGACCTGATTCGAGCTGTAGTTGTCGCCCTGGTCGACCTTGACGTACCTGGGTGGATCAATGGATCAAGTTCGTGATGATGCTGGAATCCCTTTATCAACGTTGTGGTCCACAGAGGTTGTCAGAGGACACGGAGTGGTGCGACGGTCTTCAACCAGGTGACAATGATGATGATGATGAGTAAGGCACCATTTACCAGTTCACGTGTAACAAGACACCACGGCACAATAGGCAGCAGCATCCCACCTGCGGTAGTGACTAGTCTATCATGTCCTCTAAACAAAGTTGAATGCTGTCGTCATGTCAAGAACTTGGAGATTGCTCGACTGCTTTGTTGACAACACAGAAGTGAAAACATGTCGTTATGCAATGCAGAGTTTCTGTTAAAATTATGTTGTTTTAAGGTTATACCTAAATGATATAACACCAATCTGAAACACAATGCTGCTTTGTAAACAGCTGATTGTGAATTGCTTCTTGGTTGCATGTTGTGTTTACCATTCATAACTAGAAATGTGGGCCAATGCTCAATGTGATGGCTGCCCTGCCGAATATACGTGGCGCCCTCTGTTCAACGCCGCAAAGTGTGGCTAATGCCCAGTACTTGACTGCCGTGCAGTAACGCTGCCAAGACGCGAAACCTATTGAAATTTGCTGGGGTGCCTGAAACTACCAGAGGGATCTCAGCTGCTTGTGGGCTGAAGTTCATCATATTATCAGGACGTGTGGAGGAGGTATTGCTGCTTAACAAGTTTTTTTTTCCGATTGTCGATACGTGCCTTAGTTGTGAAGATATAGCCCGACAAAGTTGTACGATAGTGCGCAGATTGCGACTTTTTGGGGGATTTTTTTGCATTTTGCATTTCCAGCGAGCCACATGCAGCACGTTTCAGACCTGCATCCTAAATTTGCACTAAGGCCACACCATGTGTGGAAGTATGGCAGACATCCAATCTCCAAACACTGAGATTAGGCGAGGAAAAGAAAGAAAGAAGAACAAACGACAGGATGAAAATATATATGGCCTGCCCTATTACATAGGGCGGCCAGAAATAAAATGTGGCCAACTGTGTGTGATATTTATTGCATTTGTTATGTGTTCAGATGATTGAAATGACTGATGATTATACACCAGCTATGTCCCAGTATAAGGTAGGCAGATGCATTTTATTGTGTATCAGTTGCATTACTGTTCCCATGTGCAGTGACTATTAATAAGGCATGCATATGCATGATAGCACAACACGCAGCATTAGAAGTCAATGGGAGAGGCCAAATTTAGCACTCACATTGCTCCCAAACCCCTGAACAAATTTAGATACCATTTCAAATACATCAGTACATCCACCCAAGGAGTCAATGTGCAAAATTTGATTTGAATCGATTCAGCAAAATTTGCAGCTCTGCCCATGTGTGAAAAAATGCATTTGGGTAGGGATTTCTTGTTAACATATCTATCCATTTCTTTGTCTGGGCTACCAGTCGCAGTTTGGTGGTGATTTTAATGCATAATGACATGTTTATGAACCCTTAATACCTTTTGAGGTAAACTTTTACATTTAGGTGTTAAATCCCCAAAAACTCCCCAATAGGCGTGAATAGACATCTTCAAGCTAAACTTGCATATTATAGGAACTACGACATCAGACGTCTGTTTAACAGCTTCTTTGCAGGACAACCTGCATAAGCTGGCACCAGAAAGATTGAATCAGTCTGGATTTTAATGAAGCAAGAGATAATGGGATGGCAGTAGCATCAGCTGGACCATATTGGCGTGACGATGCATATTTCCCCTCTGAACCTGTTGACTGTTAAAATTTGGAATTTCTAAAACTCAAAGATGGCAGATGGCCCCCATTTTGAAAACCATTAAATCATCATATTTCAGCAACAGTTTGACCGATTGCCACAAAATTTGTCACAGTGACACACACTTGCCCTTTGAACCCTATCAGCCTTTTACGATTTTTAATTTTTAAAAATTCAAGCTGGAAGACAGCTGCCATTTTAACAAGAACTCATCAGGAGATGAGATAGTGAACGTGAACTTTTACGCAGTGCGCCCAGAAGCTACCCGAATTTGCGGAAATAACGCAAAATAACGGCCATTATGCTGTTCAAGGTCATTCAAGGTCACCGATTTGGGTACCAATCAAAAGCTCACATACGATTTCCTGTTAGTGATTGATACTAACTTTAACATACCTCCTATCTTGCACCGTTTCCGACATATAGCCGTCAATAGGTCCAAAATCGCTATACTTGGCTACCCCTCTTGTGTTTAACTCCCCCGGCGGAGGGGTTCTCCTGGGATGATCTCCGTGAAATTTTCAGTGGTTGTCAATGGATGGCCAATGTACCTAATGCCGTAGAAATATTGCCGAAAATTTGAACCGCCTGAGTAGGGCGCACGAATGTTTCAGACAGACAGACAACAGACGGACGGGCGATTGCAAATAGTGAACGTGAACGTGAACGTGAGTTCACATTCGCTAAAAACCATTAAATCGTCATATCTGTACGGTGGTTAATGGCTATGTGATAAATTCAAATACAAAAAAGAAGCACTGGCACAGTGCATACCTCCGCCAAGACATGTCTGTCGTGGCTGTCTGTTGTAGGCTGGTGATGTAGTGACATCATAGTTGCTATAGCGATGCCTGCTAGTGCATGCCCTGCACTGCAGCGTCACGCAGCGCAGTCAGTCAATACCAGTTTCCATATCTCCCAGTAGTGACGAATCCAGACAACAAAGAAAACAATCCCTGTATCCAGATGGTGATCTGGATTGCCACCAAAATTTAATGATTTGTTTATTGGCCCATTGCCAGCATTCCCTGAAAATTTCAGGCAAATCCATTCAGAAGTTTTTGCACAAAGTTGCTAACGAACAGACAAACAACAACGAAAACATAAGCTCCTTGGCGGAGTTAATAAAAGGCAAATATGAATATAAAAACTTAGCAGTGTAAAACAGTTAGAAGCCAAATCACACATCTAAAACTGCAAAATATTGTTTTGTGACTTATTGCATGGAGTATCAGTATGAATATAGTATTAATAATAACTACCATAAACTGCTAGTAAAATTGGCAAGCTTCTATGATGGACACTGTCAAAAGTAACAGCCATGTGAAACTTAGTCAAAAATGATTTCATTATTCGACTCGAAGCTAGGCTTCAGCCGAATATTGAAAATACTTTGTGGTGCGTTTTGACGGTGTTCATGTGTTCAGCTATAACTCCACCGGAAGTGAACCGATTTGGATGAAATTTGGAGCACTCTGAAAACATTGTCTGCCACTGCCTGTAGTCCCGCAGTATTTTCCTGCTCCTGCTCCCATGCAAAACTCTAGTTGGGATTGTAGCTGAGCTTGTATTATGCTTGCCGGAATCAGCTTGACCTCTGACATGGGAATCGCTGTAATGGATCTGGTGTAAGTGTCCTGTAGCTAGACAGTGGTCTGGAATATCTAGGTGAGCCATTTTTTCTAAAAGGGTCTTGTGACTTAAACAGTGTAAAGGGCTTTAGAGAAGTGTGTGGTAATTACTGTGACGTATGGGTTCACAGTGAGAAGAAGAGCTGTGTGGAGGATGGTTATGATAGCGGCAGTAGTTGAACGTCTGGACCTGTATGCGAACTGGTCGGAGAAGGATAGGTTGGTGATGGTTTGTGAATCGCAGGGTGGATGTGCTGCCTGACTGCGGTTTGTTCCAGCATGTGTGTCAAAACTGGTATGATTGGCTGAAGTTGAAGAATGTAATAGTGTGTAAGTATAGCAATTGAAACAAGTTTTTATGGAGTATTTCTGATTGAAACTAATCGTTATTATTAGAATTGTTAGACTGAAAGTTGTTTACCATGTGCTGCCATCTGTACAGGAAGCAACAGTCATTGAGTTTAATCCAGTGACAAACATGGTGGTGCTACAGGCCTCTGTGGACGATAGTCGTAAGTGTATTCTTGAAAACTGTTAGCTGTTTGCTAGAAAGTGCTTAAAATGTTGTAAATGGGTCGATTTATACATTAAATTCAAACATTAAGTCAGATTTTGAGAGCTAATTTGTGACACCTGAAGCTGGCTTATTTGTCTGACTAAGACAATGTCTGTGCTGTCCTTGACATAGAATCTTCACAGCAATGAAGGGATAGTTCAGCAAAGTTGACCGAAGAAATTTAACAGTACTAGTGATAATACTGGTTCTAATATTAGTTGTTGTTAATGCACTAGTCTTCCAGAGTTACTGCATGTTAGGCTGTGCTGTGAAAAGTGAACCTTTTGGATTCTTGGAGCCGGTTTTACAAGCTGGATGCTCTTCGTGTCACCTAGCCTTAGGCAACCAACAGTGTCAAAGCACTGAAGAGTGTATTATTATATATGTAATGTAATGCAACGTAAAAACATCAGTTTATATAATGCATCATCACCTAAGCCTAGTGTCGCTCCAAAAAGAGATGTGTTGAATAAACAGCCAAAACTAGCAGTGCTTCTGCATGACTGCTTATCTGGAAAATCCGGAAATGTCAGGCATTTGAGAGCTGTCAGAGAATTGACGAGAAGTCAGGGAAGTGACATGAAAAATGTTGTCAGGGAAAACTATTCATTGCTAACTTCACGTTTATGGATACACCGATGTTTAGTAGTCCTCCGCAGCAGCCGTGTGTCGCCTGCTTTAAGGATTTTGCGGCTTAGTAGGTCATCGTGAACATTTTTGTAGAATATGCACTGTCTGCCTCTGTTAATCTTCCCTTGCATCATAAAGTCAAGAAGTTCTCTTCTGACACCAGGTGGTCCCGGAAAAAGTGCCGTAAAACGGTTCTGGTGTGTGTGTGTGTGTGGTGAGTCACTGACATTTATTGAAGGTACAGAGACAATGCACGTAACACCATTGAGGAGAGAGGTTGCATGTAAATTTTTTTGGCAGTGAGTTCTACATCATTGGACGGCAACAGCAGAGGCTTGACTATTACGAGCACTAATCCAGTTATGGGTTAAACAAAGCTGTTCATAGGGGCTGCATTTAGTATTCAAGCCTGGAACCAGTGGTCAAGAGAGGCAGTTTATATTTAGGAAATTGTTAACTACAAGTAAACACAGTTTCACAAAGTGTTAGAAATTATAATGTGGCACACATCATAGTGTATGTATTTGCTGCACAGAAAATGGTATGCCTTCTCGTTTCACATAATAGAACTGTTTCACTTTCATACCTGTCTTGCATATTTTTGATCTTCTGTATTGTAGTTTACCATCTTGCCTTTTGTTTCAGGAAAGAAAATTCCAGGAAGATTTGATGTTAGTATTGAGTATGAAGACGAAATTTTGACTAATGTTTGCCATAATTCGCAGGTATGCTTTTGTTTGCTTTGTGTGAAATCTTATTGTGGATTTTTAACAGCAGATGTGAGCGTTTCCTTACGTTCTTGGCTGGTACAGATGAATGTTAACATGAGCATTTTATGATCTGGAATATTGACGAGCAGGATTCAATTCTTGTGTTATTTAATATGATACACTGGCGAAATGTGAACTGAAACTTGCTGAAAAGTTGAAAGGTTTTCATCTTAGACAACTGTATGGGACTAAAAAGAGAACAACAACAAAAAAGAACTACAAATAACAACTTACTCTCAAGAAATCTGAAGGTAGTCTGGAGGATAGTCAGCCATTGCCGATAGAAGCAACATTGCTTGGGAGATTTTGAGGAATTCAGGAAAAGATATAGTTAGGTGGGGTGAAGCTCATTAGTTCAGTGAAAGTAGCAGTAGGTTTGTCTCTGTTTCTCTGAAAAGAGGGAATTTATCAAACTGCAAGAACTGGAGGAGAGTGACTCTACAGAGGATCAAGTCAGCAGGAGATGGAGACCATATATAATTAGATGAACGTGAAGGATTGTGGAAAGGGAAATCCTTTGTGATCAAATGTTTACTCTTAGACTAATCACTGAGAGAGTTGTCATAGAAATCACGACATTGGTTATCGAGGCATTCTCTGAGGGTCTACCCACGTGTAGTCGGTAATCTGTACGGCAGATACTACAATAATTCTACAGCACTCTTGAGAAATTACATTATTTCCAGCTTCTGTTGTAACAGCATATGCACAGTAACAGTAGATGTGCAAGTGACTGGTTCCAGGTAATTACTGGAGTGCAACAGGGCTGTGTGCTGTCATCAGTGTTGTCAAAAATAGATGAGTTTGTTACTTTCTAGAAAGTAGAGCTATTTGCTAAAATTCTTCATTATTTGACAACACTGGCTGTCACCATTATTATTTTGACTGGTTGTATGTAGGATAACACAGGATGTTGGGAGACACGTAAAGACACATATAATACGAAAAGAGGAGATCAGGCACAAAACAGGAATGGAAACGTGAAGTAATTTTGAGGAGGACAAAATTACAGTGGCTGGAACACGTGCACAGAATGGACGTGAATACCATACTGCGTTGTTGTGGTTTTCAACGAATGGTAAATGAAAACCCAGAAGATGCAGAAATACTGCAAATGACTCAGTGATAGAAAACTTGCACAATATTGAGATGACGTGAGACTAGTGAGTCCATTCCCGGGAATCCCGTTTCCCGGGCGCCCGGGATTCCCGATGATTTTTCATTCCCGTTTCCCGGGAATTTTCCGGACTAAATTCCCGGGAAACGGGAAAGGGTAAATTG
>Ga0056108_1000437_pt1 | contig 12471 bp, 10 predicted proteins | sample WorMetG1BERMUDA1_FD_83875 | JGI IMG/M metagenome (GOLD analysis project Ga0056108, IMG submission 83875) | Marine gutless worms symbiont microbial communities from Max Planck institute for Marine Microbiology, Germany - Inanidrilus... ... | reverse complement strand
CACAGACAGACAGACGGGACAGACAGACAACGGCCCGATAGCATTGGCGAACCGTTTTACAAACCGTCGCCCAAAAACGCTTCAGTACTTTCGTGGAATGTACAGGTTCTTGATTCCAATATTCCGGGTTTTCACAGAGTTATATAGTTCGCGGCACAATTGGAAACCGGCTCAAAACAAGTATCAGCTGTCGTTGACGAACCCGTGCGACACGCTGCATTACGGCAAATGAAACGTGCTGCAAACAAAGATGGACGCTCAGTGTGATAAACTTGCGACCAAACTAAGTTGACAACGCTTGCGACAGTAGACGTTTTTGAGTTATAGCAATTTATTTTGTCTAAAGTCGCCAATTTTAACTTAGGGTACCCCACCTGCATTTGGCGCCTCCGTTGGGGTGACCCCGTTGAGAACAGGCATGGAGTTTCATGTAATAAGTGACTGTATGCGATATTGTATTGCAGAATATTAGCATTTTTGAGAGACTTTATTCTGTACTTGTTTCGTGAAAAACTGGTAATATTTCAGTAGCGGCGCAAGAGAGATACATTACTAGAGACCGCCAATAGGAAGTGATATGCAGCTATCGTGCATCGCAGTTTCGGATGACTTTCACTGATCTTTAAACGTCATTCACCTGTTGCCTTTTCAGATGTGATGTATCGTACATCTGAGCAGTTGACGAGATGTCAACTGACAGAGAGCGTCGCGCGGTCCCTCTGCGGCAGTTGAGTCTGTCTGTCTGTCGTAGGTTCTGCAGCGTCGAGTGCCTCCGGCCGTGCCGGGCGTCGTGTTCCTGTCGGGCGGTCAGCCGGAGGAGGAGGCGACGGCCAACCTCAACGCCATGAACCGGTTGTCGAACCGTCCGTGGGCGCTCACATTCAGCTTCGCGCGCGCGCTGCAGACGTCGGCGACGATGATCTGGCAGGGCAAGCCGGAGAACGTGCAGGCCGCTCAGCAGGAGATGCTCAAGATCGCCAAGGCCAACGGACTGGCGTCGCTCGGCAAGTTCGAGGGAGACCTCGGCACGGCGGCCACCGGCAAGTCCACCTTCGTCGCCAACAACGCCTACTGACCGTCTACATCCGCCGTCCATTAACACGGACGTGCACACACCCACGGCACCACTGTTCACAGGACAGACACTGCTAGCTAACAGCAAAGATCCGCCAATAAATACTTTTCCCAAGAGACAAATTGTCTTAGAGAACCCGAGGACTGTAGTCGAACTTTTAGCAAATATCTTTCACGTCTCCCTGCATGAAAGTCGCTGTTTTGTCGCCAGACGTAATGCTAAGTGTATCGTAGTATTCTAGTTACAAATGCACCGAAATCCTGTCTTAGTCATTTCGTACGGCAACAACTGCATGATCAGAATTACATGCATAAGTATCTGACAGATTATAGGCTTTCGGCGACAATGGTCTTATTGTACTGATAATATAACAACATCGGACCGTATGCAAACTAACTGGATTCGCGTTGTTGTTAGAAATACCACGGCAGCAGGATGATATGCCTGCAGCGCTTGACTGTGTGTCCACAACATGCACTAAACAGCTTACAATTGTTTTGATGGAGATAAGATTGGACACAGTAACTAAAAGAAAAAAAGACAAAACCTTAAATGTCAGTTAATCATGTCACTGCTACATTTCACAAAAACAAATGGAAACAACAATTTGTATCTTTAGTCGTCACTTACACGATGTGGATAACTTTGCAGCTGATTCCATGATGACCTAACGTGAAGTAAAATAGGGCTAAAGAAGGTCGTTTCATGAACACTAGTGAATTCCATTCAAAAATGTGACTGCTCTGACCTGGAGACCGATTCACAGAAAGTTCCCAAGCAGAACAAAGGCTGAAGATTTCCTGCTGGTCTAAGTTTTTCTAAGATTTTCTTCTTCAAAATTTTAGGAAAAATTTTGGCCAGTTCCTAATGTCCAGAAGTCCTTATGAAAAACTTGGGAACCTAGCATGCTATACATGAAATGCTTACAAAAATCTTTATAATCTAAAGTATTAATTAGGAATTCCTACTTCCTACATAAGAATAACTTGGGCAAGACTTAGAAAACCTCAAGATTCTTTAAAACGTTTGAAAATCAAGCCGTTGACGCTTAACGACCTGACTGAAAACAAAACCTCAGGCTTGTCAACAAAGCATTTCAATAAAATATTAAAAGCTGCAGCTCTACTGAAGCTGCACAAGCTTTCCATCTTGAATTTGCCAGTGACGTGTCCAGCGTTAAATGCTAAATGATGTGCTGCTCTTTGACACCATCAGTACAATAGCAACTGACAGTTTAATGAACGATCAGACACCATCACATTTGCACAGAATGACAAAATGCTATACACTGTATACTGTACGAGTTACCACATTTCTTCACTTGAATCAAAACTTAAACACACAGTACACACTCAAAAAGTTCAGAACCCACAAAGCCCAAATGACTGCTGCATCTAAAATAAAATTAACTGTCTTACACAGTACTATTTATCTTGAATTTGCCAATGATGCCAGTGAGTACATTCTTGTCTGTTGCAGGCTCTGGCACATTTTGGCTGCAATCCAGCTTGAGAGCCAGGCGAAATTTTGTTTTTTTTTTCAGGTAAGCAACGTACGATTTCACCGATTTCCCGTTGGCAAAATTTCACGAAATTTGAACACAGCACGTCAATCGGTGTCGCGATGAATCCTTTTGGAACATAATTTTGAAAATTTCCCCACAAGGGGTCCTTTTTTCAACAAAATCTGAATTTTTTTCAACATATCTTGCGACTTCAGGCCGCCGTAACTCCGCAACGATTATAGACTGATGGACATTTATTACCAAATGATCCCTCTACGGGAAGTCTAGTTTCCATTTTTACTGTTGGAATCAATTCAAAGTCATGCCCCTGGCCTGTACACACCGTACGAGAAACCTCCCCAAATTTGCTGCGACGTTGGACACGGGTTGACAACACCGCACAGGCAGGCAGTGACGATCGACTATTGAGTCACATGACACTAAACCTTGGATTTTAGGCCGCATCGAATGCACAAAGTAGACAGCTAACACACAAAGAGCCGAGTGCTTCGAGCCGAATACTGTACTGTGGGCATTCCACGCAATACAGCCATCTAGTTGTACATGTTGGTGCAAAACACAGATCACTGGCTACTGCTAACGGTGTCAGTACATTCTTGCCTGTAACTTCAACCAAATGCTCACCAATTTTCACATTATTTTACCATAGCACCCTGCCATAAATGTGTAACAGTGAACATGACCACCACACCTTAACACATTTTTACACTAACTTGTGAGACATTTAGCACTTTTTTGACTTACACAGGACAATGGTCCAAACGTTTTTTGTGCCAGTGTAATTATAGGTCATTGGCACGAGGTGCAATGTCCGACGGATACTTTCAGTAAACGGTTGTTCAGCAACGCAAAGGCAGATCAAATGATCATTCATCGTGTTCATTGTCCCACCGAGTATCTCTTCCCAACATTTCATGATAATTCGCACACAACTTTCCCAGTATTGCTGGTTGGAGAAAGACGGTGCTGACTTCTACACAGGAAAGCATCCATGTCAGTAGACTGCTGGACTAACTATTCACAGACTGTACAAAGTTAAATTTATAAATAAGCACAATAAAATCAAACAATACCAAAACATGGCATGCACACAACTAACCAACATGTGGATCAGGTCGGATGGTACTGGGACATCACAGCACACATATTCAGTCTATGTCGACAATTAGCCACAAATGCAGTTCCATTCTGATCGAGGACAGATTCAGTTTATGCTGTCATTTCCAAGGGCCAACCAGTTCAGTCTTGGGAGCTAAAATTCATGCTATACTGCAAACCACATATTGTATGGACACCAATAATGGATTCTACCCCCTGGACACTGAAAAGTCCAGCAGCACAGCAAGTGCTTTTAGTCAGTTGCTTTTCTACCATTACTGCTGCTTTCCTGGCTAATGTTATGTACAAAAATTTTGGGGCTGAAGTGGTCCCCACAAATTTGGGACCCTGGTTTGCATTCTTTTGAGCACGGTGGTAAATGCGGCCAGGATTTGGTCACTACAGATGCATAGAAATTACAAGCAAAAGCGACCAGACTAGGATGGATCACGTGACATACTCACCACACAAGTGCAATCACACCAAATGTTTCAACACGTTGTGTTATCTCCACTAACAATGAACGCCAATTCATGTAGATCACGACAATATATCTATATCCGTTGGTTGGGCCGCAGGAAGGGCATCCGGACTCCAGCCTGTAAAAAATGGGGGGATGGTGGAGGTGGGCACTGGTTAGTCCGGATGGAGTGGCGCCCAGCCGGCTGGTCGGTGTGTCTGCCTCTGTTAATCTTCCCTTGCACCATAAAGTCCAGAAGTTCTCTTCTGGTACCAGCTCACCAGGTGGTCCCGGAAAAAGGGTTGTGGTGGTGGCGGTAAGTACATTTTAAGGATCTTACACAGAACCAAAAAGAATTACAACTAGAATGTGGGCCAATGCGAACGTGATGGCCGCCCTGCCGAATATAGGTGGCGCCCTCTGTTCAACGCCGCCAAGTTAGGCTGACACCCACTACTGTAGTGCCGTGCAGTAATGCTGCCAAGACGTGAAACCCGTTGAAATTAGCTGGGGTGCCCCAAACTAACTACCGGACCGATCTCAGCTGCTAGTGGGCCGAAGTTCACCATATTGTGGGGATATCTGGAGGAGATATTGCTGTTTAACAATTTTTTTCCGATTGTCGATGTGTGCCTTAGTTGCGAAGATATAGTCTGACAAATCTGGGCAATGGTGCCCAGATTGCAAATTTTTGACGTTTTTTGGGTCGTGCATTTCCAGCAAGCCGCGTGCAGCACATTTCGGACCTGCATTCTAAATTTGCACTAGGGCCTCATCATGTGTAGAAGTATAATAGACATCCAATCTGCGACCGCTGAGATTAGGCGAGGAAAAAAGAAGAAAGAAAGAAGAAGAAACCACAGGGCAAAAACATAATGGCCTGCTCTATTACACAGGGTGACCATAATAACTGCACAAATGTGGCAATACTCAGCTACCTACAATTCTGACTATATGCAAAAAATGAGTCCAAATCACATAACATCTCCACGTTAGTTTCTATCGCTAATAAACAGTAGTGGATAGTGCTGGCGTACCCTGCAGCATCATGAGATGCTAGTCTGTGTGTGTGTGTCTGTGTGGGGTGCTGATGCTGCTGTTGTCTGATCATGCTCCTATACTCACTACTCAGCACTGTCAAGTTAAGCTCAGGATGCCTACTGTGTTGTTCATAGACATTCATAGACATCAGTGACCTTCACAAACATGAACATTCACTGTTTGTAGCGCACAGTTAATTGTGTGGAATTCCCGGCATGCCTGCTCATCTGGAAATTCCACAGTACACAGCCGCAAGCCAGCAGGTCAAAGAGAACATGCTAGAGATTGTAGCCGTTACGCTGTCGAATGCAGCACGCCTTGAGATTCTTGAGTGAGCCTCCGACGAGAAAGAATGACCAGACGGCAACAACAACGAGGACGATGTACGCCGGCAACAGACTAGCAACGTAGATCGGCTCTGTGCTTTCATGCAGCAACGTCTGCAGCACGTACACACGCTGGTTAATGAACATACACACACTGGTTAATACACATACACACACTGGTTAATGAACAACACAGACTGGTTAATGAACATACACACACTGGTTAATGCACATACACACACAGGTTAATGAACATACACACACTGGTTAATGAACATACACACACTGGTTAATGCACATACACACACAGGTTAATGAACATACACACACAGGTTAATGCACATACACACACTGGTTAATGCACATACACGCACTGGTTAATGCACATACACACACTGGTTAATGAACATACACACACTAGTTAATGAACATACACACACTGGTTAATGCACATACACGCACTGGTTAATGAACATACACACACACAGGTTAATACACATACACACACTGGTTAATGCACATACACACACAGGTTAATACACATACACACACTGGTTAATGCACATACACACACTGGTTAATGCACATACACACACAGGTTAATACACATACACACACAGGTTAATGAACATACACACACAGGTTAATGCACATACACACACTGGTTAATGCACATACATAGACTGGTTAATGAACTGGCTAATGCACATACATAGACTGGTTAATGCACATACACACACTGGCTACTGCACATGCACACACTGGTTAACGAACATACATAAGACTTCATGCAAACTGCAACAGATACGTTGAAAATTACTGTTTTAAATACAAAAATCTCGTTGGCTGACCCCCTACCAGGGGCTCTGCCCCTGGACTCCTGCTGGAGGCTCGACCCCAGACCACCATTATAGGCTCACATTCCCGCACTTGCCATGTGTGTATTATTAAAAAATCCTTACAAAAGGCCCTGCATCCGATGCCCTTCCTGTCACCCAACCAACAGTGTCTAAGCATTGAAGCAAACTCAATGCACCGACGCAGTCTGTGAATATCACTCACAGGCGTCACTGATTACTGATCCGACAACTGACAGTGGAGTGAGAGGGATGATGACTTTCTTCATGCCGACACTAATAGCTGGAAATACATCGTCAACAAAGACAGAGTTCACACCTGCACAAAGGCAGCGATTACTTTATGCAAGTAACTCATGAATCCGGACCTTGTTCTGCTACCTGATCACTCCTCAGTGGGCTGTGGCCTCAAAATTTTACAGTAATTTCAGAGCAATACTAGACAGCATGCGCTGATTTTCACGCCAGCGTACAACCGGAAGATGACACAACTGCATTACTTACTCACTGATGGATGTAGTGGCGTGGCCCACTGCCACGCCCGCTATGCTAAAGATGTTTTCTCAAACATACACCGCACTCAAGGCCCCCCGAGGACCGCTCCCGAAACAAATGCCGCACTTTGTCGATTTTTGTCCCTGGTGACCTTGCCTTTGACACCAAATTTGAACTGGGGCGAGATTTTTGTACCATGCACCTAACCACCAAGTTTCATCATTCTACGTTTAATCGTTCAGAAGTTATCATGTTGACAAACTGACAAACAAACAGACGCCGCTGAAAACATCCACCTCGCTCCGCTATGCTACGCTGGTGGGTAACAAGGGCGGAATGAATGAATGACAATAATCTTAGGTGCTTCTTGACGCCTATGAGGTAACAATATCAACAGAACTCCAGGTGCAGAGTAAGACCAGAGTGAAGGGTTCTGAATGATGATTAACACATCCACTGGTGACATGTGATTAATACCGGAAGGCTTGCTAGTTCTGGACAGCAAAGTTAATGCTTTACTAGAACACCCCCAGTTGAAACCCCCAGTAGAGGCCGCACTTCACCGTCAGGTCTGCTTTCCGTGCAGCGCCTGCCCGTCGACCACGCCCACCGTCACTGACACATTCCGGAACTCACTTGTGATTTTAGTAGTAGTATAGATAATTTCAAACGGAGAAAGTTCTGCTCTACAACAAATATGCACATTGTGATCAGCTGACAACAAGTGACAGCCTGTACAGCAGTGAGTGGTCCTAGCAGAGCACTCCTTCAGTCGGCAACTTACTGACATATGACTGCCAATCTGCTCAACTGTCAGCAATCTGACCGGTATTCTCAAAGTCACACATGTGACACTGCTTGTAGTAAACACGAACACTCGGCCTCATCTTTGCACTGCAAGCCTCGCATTCACCTGCAGTTTACGATGCACGTTCGGAGTCACTGCAGCTTACGTTTCGACCAGTCTGCAGTCTAGTGTCACTGTGTCGCCACTGCTGTCCATCTTCAAGTGATGAGTGAAGATGTCCCTCTTCAGCCATTCATATGTTGATGATGATGATGAGTGGATTTGTAGAGCGCATCCTAAATAGTCCTGAGACGCGCTGCCAATCAGCCAAACAGGTGGGCCTTCAGCTGTCGAGCGAACGTCAGAGGGGAGAGAGTTGCAGTTCGCAGAGTGGCTGGTAAACTGTTCCAGATGACTGGGCCCGCAACCGCGAAACTTCTCATCCCCAGCGTGGTCGCTGTCCTGGGTACAGATAGCGTCCCAGTGCGAGCGGACCGAAGATGTCTCTTGCCGGCGATGGCGGAGATTGCCAGACAGTCGTCAGCCAAGTATGTCGGCGCTAATCCGCGCAGGCACTTGTAAACTGTCATAACCAGCTTGTACTTGATTCTCTGGCGGACTGGAAGCCAGTGAAGATCACGAAGCACCAGCGTGATGTGGTCGAACTTTTTTGCTCCCGTCACAACCCGAGCAGCTGCATTCTGAAAGGCTTGTAGTTTCTTCAGCAAACTGTCACTGACACCGTATAGGAAGCTGTCACAGTAATCAAGACGGCTGCTGATAAAAGCATGTACAAGTGTCTTTGCAGTGTCAGACGTCAGCGACGACCTGACAAGTCGGAGTTGACGTAGCTGCCAGAAGCAGGACCGACACAGTGCTGAAACGTGGTTTTAACATTGTTGCTTTTAATTTAATTTTTTGTCAAGTATTGTCGAAGCTATCAGACTGCAAGGCACTCTAATACCACCACCACAACCGTTTCACGGCCGTTTTTCCGGGACCACCCGGGTGAGCCGGTGCCAGAAGAGAACTTCTGGACTTTATGGTGCAAGGGGAGATTAACAGAGGCAGAGACACTGACTATCCGGCTGGCGCCACTCCATCCGGACTAACCATTGCCCACATCCACCATATTTTTTACGGGCCGGATGCCCTTCCTGCCATGCAACCAACAGCATCAAAGCACTGAAGGCACTCTAATAATATGCATTTACAATAATGATAAGTGGTTAAAGTAATCTGACAAGAGGTCACATCGCCATAGCACATGGATGGTTCAACAGTAATTGCTAGGTTGCGCCAGTGTGCACTCCCACCTAATACATGTTTCCCTGGACCACCCACGTTCACAACCCAAATGCCATCTCAATCGGTTCAGCTGCTTTTGCTCAGCTTACCGCAGAGCGTCCCAAAACTTTACAATGGGCCGCCCCTCCCCCTCAAAATTGCCCCTTCCTGTAGTGGGATCTAGACCCCATCTAATACATGTTTCCTTGGGCCCACCCAAATTCTCAACCAAAACGGCACCTCAATTGGTTCAACCGTTTTTGCAGGACTCAATAATGTGACAGAGTGACAGATCACGCAACTCGGTTGGTAACAATAGGCCACATCAACGTACGTAGCACTACGATGTGGCCTAATAATATGAACTTGCACTGACAAGGCAGGAGAGCGCCATGTGTAGAACAATGACAATGGCGGGCTGATAGTAGCGACGACGACGACATCCGTCAAAGTAGATGATGCCCCAGAACGTGTGCAGCAGGACGAAACACACCGTCAGAAACGCTGCACAGACACGCATCAGTCACCGAACTACACCCACCACCACGTGATACACCCACCACGTGTCACACCTACCACGTGACACACCTACCACGTGACACACCCACCACGTGACACACCTACCACGTGACACACCTACAGCAGGACGAAACACACCGTCAGAAACGCTGCACAGACACCCATCAGTCACCGAACTATACCCACCACCACGTGACACACCCACCATGTGACACACCTACCACATGATGCATCCACCACTTGACACACCTACCACGTGACACACCTACAGCAGGACGAAACACACCGTCAGAAATGCTGCAAAGACACGCATCAGTCACCGAACTACACCCACCACGTGACCATCAGTGAGTTGCACCTACCACGTGACACACATACCACGTGACGACCAGTGAACTACACCTACCACGTGATAACTGAGTGAATATGCAGCACATCAGCACTTGATAACAACACCAGCAGCCACAACAACGATGATAACTATGACATGATCAACGTTTCTAATCAAGTTAATATCCACCACCACACCACAACCGTTTTACGGCCCTTTTCCAGGACCAACCGGGTGAGCCGGTGCCAGGAGAGAACTTCTGGACTTATGGTACAAGGGAAGATTAACAGAGGCAGACACACCGACTATCCAGCTGGGTGCCACTCCATCCGCACTAAGCAGTGCCCACCTCCACCATCGTCCTCATTTTTTACAGGCCGGATGCCCTTCCTGCCGCACAGCCAACAGTGTCAAAGCACTGAATGTAATCAAGTTAATATCATGACTAAAAATCATCTTTAATTAACTAACATATTAGTCATGACAATTTTTATCAATAAGTGGCAGAATCACTATGTTATTAGTCATTAAAAACAAATCAGCCAAAGTTCTTATTACTAGTATAATTTCTGTTTTGATGCCCACACACATTACTGGTGCCAATATTCGTGACTGAATATGCTAATGGTTGCATGATCAAGGTCATATGATCCACTGCAAACTTTGGAACACCCTCTGTACTTTTCAGACCGGTGAAGTGATGCATGTTCTAGCCAACTTACTGATGTCCAGTCTCAAAGATAATTCTGCGTCACCCACATCAAAACACTGAACCAGTTCCTCCATGCACACTAACTGTCTGTCGGCATCAGAAGAAACAACGACAGACAGACACACGTGACCACTACCAGATGTAATGAAGAAATGTGTCGACTGTCCCATGATGCCGACGGTTCCTGGGCCAGTCATGTCAGCAAGCACGTTGACCAATGAAAACGCTCCGCTGATGACACCAAAGCCAAAGCCAGACACTGCACAGTCAACAAGAACACAGCTGACGGTCAAGTTCAAAACTGGACACTGAGTACTGACTGGCATCAGAGTCAAGTTCAGTCACTGATTCAAACCAGGCATGCAGCGACTACAAGCATGTACTCGCTAACATTTCAAAAGTGTTCGCTTTTTGTTGCATGAACGCCACCAGTGGAAGCCCGCAGTCCAGACTGCCGCAGTAATGTTGAGAACGTCCCCCATCGACGGCCAATCACCGGCGAGCCAGCCACGCCCACTTCGCATATATGGTGTGCAATTTTGAGAACGCCCCGTCACCCGCCAGTCAGCGGCCAGCAGCGCACGCAGACCCCGCCCAGCTGGCCATTCGCACTATGTCGTCATATCGCGGGATGGACGCAATCTTGTAACTAGGGTTTGCGTTATGTTGCCATAGCAACGCAACACGTGCCCCGATTGCAAATACGGCCAATAATGCACAACTAGGGGTCAGCCTCTACCACGCCCCCAAGTTACACCCGGGTCCGTGCAGTAGTGTGGCCGTACGGCCGCGGCAGACACACAGACGCGCGTGACCACAATACATTTTGTGTCGTCTACGACTCACGCAAAATGCAATGAAACATGGCCACTAAAAATGGCTATCATGCATGCATGGTTTAACAAGTACAGTAGGAATTGATTAAACCGCAAACTGCTTGTACAAATCTAGCTAAATATGCAGGCAAATGTTAGCACTGCATTTAGAATAATACAGTCAACTATATGCAGTGTGACAAGTCACCAGGTAATCCGAAACCTATGACAGAAATTAAGACCAGCCCAGCACAGATCAATCAATCTCCTTGAAGACGACGAATCTCATGCGAAAAGTTTAACACGCTGCTAACAGCAGCAATAGCAGCAAAAACGCAACACAATCCTGTCGGTTTTTGCCACAGATAAACTTACATATCAACACTTAACAGGTTGGTAATCACGTTATCATACCATATGCCATAATGCTCGTGTTGGCTGCCAACGAGAGGTTGTCGCCAGTCTCCTCTTTCCAAACTTTCTGCAGGCCTTCTTCAGCTTTCCTACAGTGTTAAATGTTCCCGATCAAATTGTGCTCTAGTTTAAGAATTAGTGGTCATTTGCCAGCTCCCTCTGTAAGTGGCGGAGGAGATAGACTTTGAAAAATGCAATGTTCGGAACTTCAGAGGCCCCGTGACCTTGACCTTGAATCAGGTCATACGGCATACCCTCATGCATCACTCATCGACCTCTATGTACACACCAAATTTCATTGAAATCGGACAAACTTTCTGTGGGCAGACGTATGGACGGACGGACGTACCTACGGACGGACGTACCTACTGACGGACGGACATTGCCCCCTCTAATGTTATCAGGTCAAGTCGGAGGAGTCGACCAAACAATAGGATCAAATAAATTCACAACTAGAATGTGGGCCAATGCCCAACACAATGGCCACCCTGCCGAATATAGGTGGTGCCTTCTGTTCAACGCTGCAAAGTTTGTCTGACGCCCACTACTAGAGCGGCGTGCAGTAACGCTGCCAAAATAGGAGAGTGCAAGACTTGGACACAAAGTGAATGTTGCACCTAGCAAAATTCCGTTACGGGGCAAGAACCTGTGAATATGTATATAAAGTGTACCAGCCCAGGAGATGGCCAAACGTCGTGCAAAGTTTGGTTGGCTTCCGTTGAGCGACGT
>Ga0056108_1000435_pt1 | contig 12485 bp, 2 predicted proteins | sample WorMetG1BERMUDA1_FD_83875 | JGI IMG/M metagenome (GOLD analysis project Ga0056108, IMG submission 83875) | Marine gutless worms symbiont microbial communities from Max Planck institute for Marine Microbiology, Germany - Inanidrilus... ... | reverse complement strand
TAATGGTCTGCCCTATTACATAGGGCGACCATAACAAGACTGATTAAATGTAGGTATCATCTAGGCGTACCTGGGCAATCTGATAACTGGCAGAATCTTTGATCCATGCTGCCTGGACCGCAGTCTGCTGGCGGTAGCAGCAAGCACTGCCGGGTGCGTTCTTGAACACCAGTGTCGCACGATCTGGAACATGAAGACCAGTTCGACCACGCATCCCATATCGTAGCAGCCGTTGTCCCTTCGCTAGCGCCCGACATTTGTGTAAGGACAACGTTAGTGACAGTTACGTCGGAAGTCGACAACGTCCGGTCGGTACGACCGTCAGGTTGTGAGACATATGTCGGACTTGCAGTTCCACCTGGTGACTGCGAGACAGAACGGGTCAAAGATGTAACTCGCGTCATGGTAGACGGTTGGGTAATGGCAACCTTGCTCACAGTCACGTCGGCGGTGGGTAGAAACCGGTCCGATGTACGACCGTCAGGTTGCGAAACATGTGTCGGTGTTACGGTAGTACTGCCTGTCCACTGACTTAGAATCGATGACTGCGAAAAAGAATCGGTCAGAGATGTGACCGGTATCATCGTAGCAGGCGTTGCGTGAACTTCCGTTGTCGCGCGTCCATTGTCAGTTTTGACAGTAGTTTGACATGTGGAAGCAATCACGTGTGCCGTTAGCAGTACAGCCCTGACGTTAGTTCCGCAGACGTCGACAACGGTAGCTTGTATTTTACAGACGAGGAGTCCGTAAAACCAGCTGGGCATAGTAAACTGTACGTTGCCGAAGTCGGCTTCATCGAGATAGGTGCCGTCCGATTGCAGTCGTCCTTTGTTGATAACAGTGTCGTTCGGTTCGCATACAATTTTCACCGACAGACTTATTGCAAGTTCGGGTTGGGAAGATCTGGCGCTGATGAATACGACAAGCGAGTCATTGTGGACGGAGTCGCTGTGTGAAACCTCGAGGACTGGCGGCTCGCATGACTCCGTCACATTCAGACTGCAGTTGTAACCTCCGTAGCCCGACTCACAGATGCACACGCCGCCAGACCCACACCGACCTCTACCAGAACAGTTTGCCGGACAGTCAGTCGGTATGTAGACGTTAACCGACCCCCAGATGCCTAGAGTACCCGAGTTTCCGACGTAGTCCGTTGCCACCCCTATGACGGTGTGCAGAACGTTTTTAGTCAACTCGAGGATGACTACAGACTGATTGATATCTGACTTAATTAGCTCCGCAGATCCGTCGACTACCAGATAGAGATCCACTGACTTTACACCTGAGCCTATGTCTTCTGTTACAAGATTAAACAGAACACCACCAAACAGCGTGGACGCATTAATTGAAACAGTACCAGCTGTTTTGTCAACAGTATGGAAAATGGTGGAGGTGTCAAGATGTGGGTTTTCATCGAACACTATAGTAGCATTTTCTGTTATTTTTGTCAGTGACTCAACACTTGTCTTGACATCAATACTGAAGGTTACATAGCCTTGACCGTTTGTTCCATTATTCGGCGGCAAAAATCCTACCAGAGGATTTGCGGGCGGAAGACCAGTCAAAGGATCAAGGGACTGCAGCAACCAAACTGCTTCCTTGTTTACTGCATCAATAAAAACCTGCACTTGTACAAAGGTTCCTGTTTTCTCTCTTGCGTCTATATTGTAGTTCGTAACGCGAGAACTTCTAAATCCGAAGTCATTTTCATATACGTCAAATCTGACCAAGCCTACCTTAAAAGTGCCAAGTTCGAGATTTGAGTCTATTGGACAACGGATGATAACCTTCTGAGCCGGAGCCGTAGCATTTGGATTGTTTTCAAATTCGATTTTATAAAGCAGGCTTTGATCAGCAGAAATATAATTGGCATCACCGTAGCCAACAGGCCCCGTTATTTCATTCGGATCTATGGATCTGACCCATCGCATAAATAGGTCTATTAGCAGATCAGTAACACCGCCGTTTTTCTGAAAATATTTCGACGCAGCAACGTCAAGCTTAGCTCGATATAAAGTATAAAATGGCTTAAGTTCTTTGGGTATGGAATTAACAGCTCCACTTTCTAATGCATCCAGTAAGTTTCCTCCCGTAAGGAGAGTTGCGCCAAAGCTAAAGATGAATTTACTCTCAGGAGACTTGAATGGATTCGCTGACGTGATTGCGCCCCTCGCTGCACTTGTGAGTGTATCCTTGGCAAATTTACGCCAGTCAAACTCGTCTCCCGAAATGCTTAGTTTGTAGAAGTGAAGAAGAGCTGCTTTAATGGCTTCTGTCGCAGCTGCTTTGGCTGCTCTAACCAGCACAACCTTTCCCACAGCCACCACCACCGGAAGAAAAACAAACAGTCCATTGGTGTCTTTGAACATCAGCGGATTGTTATTTGCATAGGTATATGGATTTGTAGGACTTCCAAACACTCCAATTGGATCTGGAGATATAAATCTACCATGTTCCGAATCGTACAGGCGATTTCGGATAAGAACTATATTTGTGGTCTCGGACACTATTAGAATGCCATACTGACCAAGAAATTTAAACACGTTGACATCATCTATAGAATTTGACAGCACACGTCCGAATGGATCGTAGATGTAACTCATGAGAATTTCTCCCGTATGACTTGCTGTTTGTATTGTTGACCCATCACCATCGAATATGTAAAACACAGAATCGTGAGGATCAGCCGAGTCCATCACGGCTATCAGTCCATGCTCTTGACCGTAGTACATCATCTTCTGGCCAGACGCAGTTTGTTCTGATAGAACAGTTGTTCCGTATGTTCCAAACGGATCCACCAAATACTTCGTGTAGTAGCCGTTTGAACAGTTCTTGCTTGTGACTGCTCCAAATACATTATGCTGATACTGACAAGTCAGTTGTTGCACTGTGATACTTGAACAATGGCCTAGCTGGTCATACGTAAGCTGTTCGACATACACTCTTGTTCCATTACTTTTTGATTTGCTAAGCAAATTGCCATTTAAATCGTAAGTGAAGTTTTCAGAAGTTCCATACTTCGTATATTGGTGAAGGAAATTCGTGGTGTAAAATGATTTGTCAGTTACGGTTTGTTTAGATTTGCGGTTAAAGTTCGAGATGTATTCAATATTTTCATATACGTCGCTGAAAGGAGACCGCCATTCAATCAGCTGACCGGCAGCATCATATCGGTATTTCCAAATGCCTTCGTGTGTTTCAGTCTGAACGCGATATCCCCATTCGTCATACATGTATGAATAATATGACATTAAACTGTCATTTGGAAAGAAATTGCGCAAGTGCTGTAACCGATATGACCCGTTTTCATATGTATATTCTGTGTACATACCATTACCAAGTTGCTTCTTCAGCGAATGTTGCCCATATTCATATGAAGCAACAACTGAACCGCTGCCATCGACAACTTTAGACAGTCGACAAAAACTGTCGTACACGTAACTGCAGCTGTAGCCCGTATTCGAAGTAAGCGAACTTCGCTGACCGCATTCGTTGTACGTGTATTTCAGAGATGTACCGTCAGGATATACAACTGAAACTGGAAGCCCCTGATTGTTATACGACAACGTGGTTGTGCCGCTCTCCGATGATGTCACAGAGGTCAGCAAACCATTAGAGTTATGAGTGTAATCATAACGCTCAGAGGATGTCTGTACGACACTGACGTATTGATTGTCGTCATAGCTGTAAGTTATCTGAGTTTCATCTCGTAAAGTGACAGATGTGCGCTGCCCTTGATCGTTATACGTGAACTTCTGCTGCCTTCCGTCTCTGAAGCTAACTGTAGACACCAGATCACCCGAGTATATCGCATCATAATAGGCGGACTGTGTGTCGCCTATGCTTCTTGTCCTGCCATCCGGTCGCAATTTGACTACGAGCTTTTCATCGTTGGCGTTCGCTATAGAGTACGTTAGCGAACTACGGTCGAACGAATGAGTTTGTTTTAACTCGTCTCCGACAGTAACGTATAATTTATCTCTAGCATTATCACGCTGGATGCTGACCGGCAAACCATCTCCTGCAGAGTTTTCAATTAGTTCTCCACCGAGGCCGAACACAAATAATGAGGATAGGTTCTGAGGTAAAACCGTACTCTCGACACTTCCATCGCAGTAGCGACCAATCTGAAGTTCCTGAAGGACATTTTCTCCAAAGTTATCAACAGTTCGTGCCATAAGATACATTGTGTCATACGTGATCGCTGTTCGTCGCTGCTCTTGAATAATCAAACTCAGGTCACCGTCTGGTGTGTACTGATACTCAATAACACTGTCACCGGCTACTCTTATCAAATAGCCGTTGTCATTGTAACTGTAATAGACTTGCGACAAGACGTCTCCCGATTGTAATAGTCTAGTGCTGGATATGAAGCCATTGTTGCCGTATACAACGTTTATCGTGCTACCACTCAAATGATGAGTTAACCGAACCGGCATATTGTTCACGTCGTAGGTTATACTGAGAGATACCGCCCGGATTTCTTCTACAATTTGCCGCAGCAAGCCAAAATCCATGTCAAAAATGTATGAAACACCCTCTGACGAATATATTACGGCCGTATTGTTTATTCTAATACGATCATTGGGTAAACGATTGCTGGAAAACAAACGGTTGTCACCCACGCTAACGAAAGTGAATTCTTGTCGTTGTTTTACCAGGCGAATACTATTTGTAGATACATTAACTGTCATTTCGAGATCCGGTGATGACCAACCTCGTCCAAAGAGTCCATCTGTTCTGCGTACAGTGAGTTGGTTAGTGTAGATGCGTGCAATTCTCAGAAGAACCGCAGACGAATGCGAGCGGTCCTCGATATCGACCGATTCTGACAGAACTAGAGACGGTACTGCTCCATCTGCAACTCCTATGACGTGACCAATAAGATTATCAACTGGATTCACGGCAGCGTAATGCTGAGTGAAGAGGCCATTGATGGCACGCAGTAAACTCGTCGGACTACTGCCGAAGCACTTCTCGACGTTTCTCCACACAACATCCCAGACATTATTGGCGACAGTCTCCGGCTTGAGGTCTACTTTAAATTGCGAAAGAATTGCCAGTACTAGTTCGTCGTTGGCAACATACAAAGAAATAGGTACATCGCCTACAAAGCCGACGTCATCCGGGATCGCGCGGAACGAGTACACTGTAGTAGATTTCGGTAGAATAATAGACGATGGACGGTTTTTACGCAATGGAAAAAACAGAATATTCTCTGTTGGCAAGACGCCTACGTCTGACTGCGTTGAGAGCAATTTCACATTGTGATCAGCTCGAAGTAATAACAGCGGCATTTCTACATCAGAATAGCCTGTATTGTCTACCTTCACGTCTACGATACCTGGCTCTCCAGGTCGAAGAGCTCTAGGCGTCAGAACGTTGACTTGAAGTTTTCCCGCTATGGCTAGTCCGGACACTACCACGGCATTTTTCAGTTCATAGCTTCGATTGCGACCAACATCTAGCAAAAGTACAGCGTAAGTTCCGACCGCTAAGTAACGCGAATTAAACGTAGCGTACGCCTCCTCAGGTGTGTATCGATAAACTTTTGTTGCTGCGGTTCCTATCTGGGACTCGTTCGTCAAGAACGCCCTTAGTTGTCTGCGAAACAGAGTCCCGAATATCCTGATAGTCACTGTGGCATCTTTGGCCAAAAGAGATGGGTACACACTAGTCACTTCAAATTTTGCCTCCTTAACTGAGATTGAAACCTGATAGGATTGTCGAAACACTGAGCTGGCACTTTCGACTAATAAATAGTAATCTCCAGACTTTTGTGTACGGCACATAAACCGTTTGCTGCGTTATTCCTGTCTGTTTATAGGCTACATCATAGTTATTGCTCGCCGGTGGGCTATTTGTTTTGATAAACAACCTGTGATAGGCTAACTCATACAGCGTGTTTAACCTGATTATTAGTCCAATTCCAGCCGGAATGTTCGTCAACTCAAACGTCATGTCATCATTCGTTTTGAAGTCGTATGTCTTGTTTTCGCCCAGGCCAATTGTTGGAGGGCTCACGGACGTGCTCATCACACTGACACCGATATTGTTAAGTAAATTGTAATCTTTAACGTTGCTTCTTGTTCGAACAATGCTCTTGTACGAGCCTTTAGCCACAAGTGGAATTCTTGCAGTACTGCTGTATGTGGAGGAATCAGAAGCAGAGCCTTTCTGATCAAGACGGAAAGAGCCGCAACGAGGTTGAACTATAGTCACGTCACTTATTTGCCACACGTCATCGGCTGATAAATAGACTGAATCACACTTGTATCCGAAAGTAGCTTTGCTTCCGTTATTTGCAATGATCCACTGGAAATCGACATTGTCCAAATACGTGACGTTAGACGCCGAACTGGTGACATTCGTTACCACCAAGTCAACAGCGGGCAGAATTACGATCTCAGTCAACTGATATCGATCGTTATTATCGAATGATGATTCGAAAACTTCTCTGCGTACGTTAGCCGTAGCTACCAAGTAGTATGTGACAGCCGGCAAATCGAACGGGACTACGAACAACAACTTCTGCGTGTAGCTGTTTTCTTTGCCCAGTGCACGAGGTCTTACTGCCGTCTTCAATGCGATGTCGAATGGATCAATGACTTTGTCTTGGCTGAGGTAAACAGAGTCATACCAAATGCCGGAAGCGCTGACGTTGCCTATATTGGTAACAATGAACTGCAGTTCATACGTCTGGCCCGATTGAACACGTAATGTGCTTGAGTTCCCAAGTAACGAGACTTCTAAGTCTGGAAGTGGTCCCGGCTGTACATCAATAGTTGTGTTCAGGTACACTGCTCTGTCGCTTAATCCTGATGTTATTGGTAAACGATCGTTGAGATCAGTCACAACGTACGCGTACAGAACGCCACGAATAGAATAAGGCAATACACCGCGGAACGTTGCACTGTAAGAAGCGCCAATGTTCAACTGATAATTATTAATGATTGAGCTGATCAGAAATCCAGAGAGAATCACCTGTTGTTTGGTTGCACCTGATGTCAAAAATAAAAACAATGCATCTATCCACGTTGATGACGACAAATCTGCTTCGCCTGTGTTTGTAACCGAACAGTTTATTGACAGCGTTTCACCGCTCTGAAATATTGTCTGTTTTACAGGTTCGATGGAAACTGAAAGCCGCGGGGTTGGTCCCGGCGGAATAAATACAACGGATGATACTCTCAGTTCGTTATTGTTTTCTCCGCCGACTTCAGTAACATTATATGACGAATCAACCTGGACTGAAATTTGAAAATAACCATATAGAGTTGGGCTTATGACCAACGTCGCGAAACTCAAGTACGTGTCTCCAAACGACAACTTCCTAACACCTGTAACATAGGTGGTGAGCACTGCACTTCCACCAGCATTCACCAGAGATAGTCGATCAGTCCAGCTAATGGGTTTAACCATGCTGTTGCCCAAGTTCATAACCGTACACATTACAGCGAGAAGTCTGGAGTCAAACTGTGAGCGGATTTCGTAGCTGCAGGATGTGGGCTTAAGGTCTGGCGACGGTGGCGTGCTGATCGCTATCGGAGTTTCCATGTAGTTGTTGCCTTGGTTAAGTTCCATACCGACATTACTGGTCGTGTATAAAGCAGTTGTTACTCCGAGTCTGAACCTTCCAGCAAGATAGCTGGGGATTGTCACGTACACTTGCCGTTCATAGCTTTGCTGTGGCTGGAAGTCGTCTGAAACGGAAATGAATACGTGCGATAAGGAAATTGTTAAGCCGGATTCAGCCGTTAACGTAATTTCATCGGACCACGATAGCTGACGTCTACTTGCCAGATTTCCGACATTCTCTACCGTCCATTTGACATCTATGATTGACCCTGATTTCGCAGAATTGGTAGCGTTCAAACTTGTGACAGCAAGATCGGGAACTCGTTCCTGGAAAATTACATGTCCAATCTGCATATTGTTGTTACTTTCGTCGACTTCAAGAATTTGATTTCTGGAGTCAATCGACAAATAAACGTCGAACGCCCCAACAAGAGATGATGGTATATATTTCGTTAGATTCAAGTCAAGGCGATCATTAAAGAAAGTATTTGGTGACAAGAATGATGCTATGTAAACTGTTGTTTGCGAAGACGACAATACGACTGAGTTTTCCCAGTATGGGATTTGTGGTCTTCCAGGACCGTTGTTCAGCACAGAAATGTTCAGTGTCAGGTAGTTTCCTGTGCCGTCTTCGATAACAGTTGCTGCACTTGGACCTAAAGTTAATTCAGGAAGTACTTGATTTATTCTCATTACTACAATTTCCTGGTTATTGTCATTAGACTCGAATTCAAATACTTGGTTTAAAACATCTGCCGATATAGTGACATTGTATTCGCCACTCAGGGCACTTGGAGGAACTGTGTATTCAAACAAGGCCATGTAAGTGCTACCTGGCACGAACGGCGTTCTACCTGGAATATGTTGATTCATCGCATAAAAAATGCTGACGCCTTTTGTAACAGATGTAATAGTCAACCCGTCTTTCCACGAGTATTCAAACGGTTCTCCGGAGCCATCGTTTCTAATTACAGCAAGAACACGAAGCGTATCACCAGTCATCACACTGCTGGGAACAGTAATATTTGGCACAATTAAGTCCGGATACGGAGACAATGTAATTGAAATTTTCAGCGCGAAATCGTTGTCGTTGTCATCATTGTGTTCAAAAACATCCTTATAAATATCTGTGCTAACAATCATGTAATAGTCTCCGTGGATAGCGTTTGGTATTGTCACATCAACTGATGACATGTATCTCTGACCCGAAGCCAATGCTCCATTATGAACATTCGTCGTTAGAACCCGATCATCTCTGCTTCTTTGGTCGTCAACAGATAAGAGAAGTTGATCATACCAATATGCGGCTTGTGTGATACCAAATCCAGAATTTTCAACGGTTATCTTCACCTCTGTCTGTTGTCCCGACGATATGAAACCAACTATATTCACTGAGTTTACTTGTAAATTTGGAGGTGGAGTCAGCTTAACTTGCACTGGTTGGTCTGCCACAAGACGATTGTTTGCAGTTGAGAAGTCTGCAATACGTTGAAATATATCAGCAACAACAAACACGTAAAAATTACCAATGTCTGATGGCTGCAGGTTCACATCGTAGCTAAAGGTGTATCCATCATTTGGATCTACATATCTTTGCTGCAGGACCCGTGTTGCCAGGTATGCATCGCGAAAGTCAGACGACCTACTCAAGTAGATAGCGTCGTAGTAGTAAAAAGTCGACTGACTTGTACTTACGTTCCCAACATTCTCAACTACCCATGTTACCGCAAAAGACGACCCTGAAAATGCCGATGGCGGAACCCGCACACTTGTCAAGGAAAGATCTGCATAACTTTCTGTTTGAAATCCCCACGATGGGCTCGGAATTTCTCGCGTACCGTTACCGAATGGCACAATGTAACCGATTTTCCATAGAAATCTTGTATTTGGCAGCAATGCATCGGTGAAAGTGTACGTTCGTCTCCATATTGGAACGAACGATGTTGGCGTCGTCTGTTCGCTACTGCCGTATTGCCAAAAATACACATGGTAGCCTTGCGACTGAGGATACGTCGGCCATCCTAATGTCGGATGGAGACTTACATGCATTTGTCCATTGGCTGGAAAGTCCGGAAAAGTCTGAAACAGGACATGTATGACTTGAGTGAAGTAAGTAACACTGTTGCAGTCATCCACGATTCTCCATTGTCGTGTTACTGTAATGCCACATTCTGTAATAGGCCTCGAATTAGTGTAATCCACTGTCACCTCCCTTCCACACGGACTGGTGACATTAAGAGCCTTTACGACGTAATCAGGCGATGTCAGTTTGTCAGTCTCGCCACATGGTACGAATACCTCTTCATCTCCACCAACAGATGGGGCAATGGCGTTCGTGAACGATATAATTTGCGTTATGTTAGCAGTGTTCCCGGCATGATCTGTCACCGTCCACGTCCGAATAGTCTGACAACCAGTTCCTAGAGTGTCGTTGTAGCTTGCCAATGGCGACCGATCAGTATCGTCCGAATAAGTCGGAATTCCTGTTCTAGACGGGTCGTATGGACTTCCGCAAGGTACAGTGATGTCTGAGAGTGGTAAAATTGTTGGAGCAATTGTGTCGACGGTCCAAGTGTACGTTACCCGTTCACCAACGTTTCCTACGCCGTCTACACCGTAAGCCGTGAACGCCCACACACCGTCACGAACAGAAGACGTCGTGTACGTGGATGAACAATTTACAAATGTTGGTTCAGTTTGGTTCAGTGAGTGTTCGGTGCACCAGAGTTGACAAGGCGATCGATCTAAACACGACATTGTGAAGATTGCCGACGGTTTGTATGTTATCAGTGGCGGTTTGGAAGTTATTGCGACAAGAGGTGCTTTCAAGTCGACATACCAACTCGTCTGATACTGCTTAGCTTTGCCGTCGAAATTTGTTGCCTGAACGAACAAAGTAAAATCTCCTTCGGTTAAGTTAAATAGCGACAACGAATCATTGCACGTTATCCTGAAACTGGTTACTGGACCCTGTACGACGCATGTACTATTCGCAGGTTCATCGAAAGTCCAACCAATGTTAATGCTTCCGCCTGAATACATTGTGTATGGGAGAAAAGTTAGTACTGGCGGTGTGTCATCTTTTATCACAAAACGCCAATAGTACGGATCAAACACTCCAACTGACTCGGGACCACAGGCGTCTGTCCCACATGCTATTCCATGATCAATTATAATATAGTAAGTAGCTTTTTCCTTAAAATTGTACGTAGTCCTAAATGCCAAACGGAAGTTTGTCGGTGACGAAGGAAATTTGAGGTTTCTGCTTGTGGAGGTATCTATTTTAAAAATTTCTGTGTCAGTGTCATCGTAAAATCTGATGTACGCCGACCGACTTGGTCTAACAAACTGACGGTCAAATTCGAATCTCCAATTACTGTTGTTTGCAAACAGCTTATCAGTTGGAAACAACGATCCATTTTTCACGACAGGAGGGTATGTTCCTACTGCAAATGTGATACAATTCTGATCCGAATTGGCGCCAGTGCTGTCGACGGCTGTAAAACAGAAAATATTGTTTCCAGCTTGTGAAAGAAGGGGAGTCCATGTAATGTTAACATACCAGTTGTTCGTACCCGGCCCCATAGCCAAGTCAGATTTTCTTACTCCTGATGGCGACTGGGTTGCGATGTCTTGGATCTCTGGACCTTCGCTTTTAGCTATGATGGATTCCTGAAACGTGGAGTTGAACGGGATTGCAACGCAGGTACCGCCGCGCCTTGTCGGCCATGAAAACGTGGGCTTGCCGTAGCAGGAAGCATTGCCGAATGATGACTCGTACACGTTGACAATGAATTGCAAAGGAACGCTACTGAACGGCACGGTATCAAGAGTAGAATAGAAATCCTCAATCTGAATGGCTACGACGTACAAACCAATAGTTCCTGTAGCGCTATAGAACAGCGTGCAATCGCGTTCGTTAAGAACCGCACCTGGAAATGCCCGACACACACCGCCACACTCCCCGAGTCTGGACTCAGCCCACCTACATCTGACATCGTCGCCATCTGCGTCCTCAACTGGAATTGTTATCGTGTGATTGCATCCATACAATAGATTTAGAATCGGGACCGTCTTCGTCTCTGGCGATGAGTTTTCTGTTCTTTTTTCCAGCGTTGCATTCAAGTTTAGCATGACTCTAACTTCCCAGCTACTTCCACCGCCTATAACCAGATTGTTTATCCACGCTGAGCTCGCAAACGATGCCTTCATAACAGGCACAAAAGACAAAGGCGGTATTCTCTGTGTTCTTTCGCCAACGACCCAATCACCGATGATGCTATAATCTGTACAGTAAACGCCAACACTCAGATAGCCTGAGCACCCGACTCTACAGCGCATATACCCGACATTAGCAATAATCGTTCTACTGGCAATTGTTGAATCATCGCAGTAAGTATTATGTCCATATGACCGACGCCAACCGTATCTCTGAGTTACGTCAATGGTAACACCAGCCGTTCGACTTATTGGCCCCACTGTCTTCAAGTGCACCAAACCACCGCGAAAGTGAGACGCGTATGCGATTGTGATGAAGCTGGCCAACAGCTTTAAAGCAAAGTAGATGACGCGCGGTGATCCTGATGTCACGGACATTGCGTATCTTGTCTACAATTAAAATTATGCAATTTGCATAACACCTTTACTCCCAGACGTATGCGCGCGCAAACCCATGGCGCGGGGTTACAGTTATGCACAGTTTGTACATGCAGCGACAGCAACAAGTGGTCAAAAATAATTTGACATAAGGCCGCATCACCGCCGCACACTGACGCTTCAATTGCATTCGCTATTTGGCACCAATGTGACCCTATCTAATACACCCCAATCGGCATCTGCACCGTACCGGTTTTGGCACTGCTGAGTCGCTTTGATTATATCAATCGCCGGACATGTCAGGCATGTCC